>ERZ773022.558-NODE-558-length-29566-cov-10.526888_pt1 | contig 29566 bp, 16 predicted proteins | sample MGYA00580839_ERZ773022 | MGnify/ENA primary metagenome ERZ773022 (study PRJEB29015, sample SAMEA2738020) | human oral metagenome | biome: human oral; feature: human-associated habitat; material: dental | place: China | collected 2044 ... | reverse complement strand
GATCCGTTCGCTCGATCAGGACAACCAGAACACGCAGAACGGCAACAGCATGATGAAGACCGCTGAGGGCGCTGTCGCCAGCACGGTTGAGATCCTCAAGACCCTGAAGGAAAAGGCAATCAACGCCGCGAACGACACGAACACGGACGAGGATCGCCGCACGATCCAGAAAGAGATCAACCAGATGGTTGACCAGATCGACGACAATGCGCTTGCTACGTACAACGGCAAGTACCTCGTTGATGGTTCGCGCAACAGCGTCGGAACGGCAACCTGCACGACGCTGTCGAACAGCGCCCTGAGCACGGCTGCGGCATGGGGTTCTGCGCTGACGGCACTCCAGAGTCGTCAGAACGAAAGCCTCAACATCCAGTCGACGGATAACGTCACGGTTTCCTATGTTCGTCAGGGCAAGACCTACACGACGACCTTCTCCGTCGGCACGAACACTCTTTCGGACATTATCGGCAAGACGGCGTTCAACGGCTCGGATTCCGTGAAGGGGACGGATCTCGTCGGCGGCACGACGAATGGCGCGTGGATCGGTTTCGACAAGGCCGGCAACAGCGTCTACACAGCGGACAACAAGACGGCACTCTCGATCAATGCTGCTGGTGCTGGTACGACGTTCCAGATCTCGGCGTTCACGATCGGCATCACGGACAACACGGGTGCTCTCCGCAAGACGGCGAACACGGCACTCGATGCGTTCAACGAGCGCATCCGTGCAGAGAACAAGTCCGAGGACAACGCTCTCGTTCTTCAGACGGGCGTGAGAGCCAACCAGGCGATCAAGGTCAGCATGACGGATATGCGTTCGCTCGCACTCGGCATGAAGGGCACGGATGGTTCCGTCATCAGCGTCCAGACCCAGGAGAAGGCAAACGCTGCGATCAACTCGATCGACTCTGCTCTCCAGAAGGCGCTCGACGAGCAGGCCAACATCGGTGCTGTTCAGACACGTCTCCGTTACACGAGCTCCAACCTCACGACGGCTTCCGAGAACGTCCAGAACTCCGAGTCCACGATTCGCGATGCGGATATGGCAAAGGAGATGACGGAGTACACGAAGAACAATGTTCTTCTCCAGGCTGCTCAGTCGATGCTCGCACAGGCGAACCAGAACAGCTCCGCTGTCCTTTCGCTCCTCCGCTAATTCGCTGCGGCGATTTATACGGAATTCAGGAATCCCTCCCCTCGGGGAGGGGTTCTTTTTTTGCCAAAAACGTTTCTATCGCTTATAATGAGAGCAAAGAGAGGGGGGACTGCATGAGGGTATCTGCGTGCTATATTGTCAAGGACGAGGCGGAGGAACTGCGTCGCTCTCTTGCCTCTGTACGAGCTGCGGCAGATGAAATCATCGTTGTATCGACAGCCGGGAGTCCTGTGGTGCGGGATGTGTGCGCAGAGTTTTCGGCGGAAGTCCATGACTTCGCATGGCAGAACGATTTCTCGCTTGCCCGCAATGAGGCGCTGCAGCATGTAACGGGAAATATCGTTATTTTTTTGGACGCAGACGAATATTTTCTTCATCCGCGTAATGTACGTTCGGCGATCACAGAGATTGTTCATGGTTATACACAGTGGGATATCGCCATGGTCGGTCTATACAGTTATTGGAGTGCTTCTGGACAAGATGCACATTACGAGAGGTCCCCGCGTATTTTTCGAATGCCGGGGATGCACTACGAGGGAATGATTCATGAACAGCTGGTACGTGACGACGGGGAGGAGCAAATTCTCGTCTATGCAGACGAGGAGCTTTCTCTTGGGCATACGGGATATCTTTCAGAACGCGGACCTGAGAAGATAAAACGCAATATTGCCATGCTGGAGGAGGATGCGGCGCGGCATGGGCATACGACGATGCACGATGCTTATCTTGCGGACTGCTATTTCGGACTGCAGGATTATCCGCGTGTTCTTTCCCTGTCGCACAGGGTGCTGGAAAGCGATGTCATCCTTGTTGGCGCAGGGAGCAAGATCTATCATCAGATGCTTGAGTCGATGCGTGCACTGCACTATTCTGATTTGCAAATGCTTGCTCTTGCCGACGAGGCTCTTGCGAAGTATCCGGATCTTCCCGATTTTTATGCGCAGCGAGGGATGATCCTCTGCGGACTGTCACGATATCCTGAGGCAGCAGAGAGCCTGATGACGGCACTGGATAAATTTGATCATGGTTTTTCAGAACTTCACGATTCGAGCTTCTTTAACTCCATGGTGGCCGCGCGTGTGGCGGCGCGCCTCGCTCAGATCTATATGCATCTGGGGGATGAAGTACAAGCAAAGTCATGGCAGGAGAGAGAAAGGGCATATATGCAGGGAACTTCTGCTGAAATCGGAGAGGATATTCGCATCAGTGCCTGCTATATTGTGCGCGATGATGCCGTACATCTGAAAAAATCAATCGAGAGCCTGAAGGCTGCCGTGGATGAGCTTATTGTTGTCGATACGGGGTCGCGCGATGATACCGTAGCTGCAGCGAAATCCTATGGAGCGGCTGTGTACGAAGCGGCATGGACAGATGACTTTGCTGCGGTGCGCAACGCGGCACTTTCCCACGTGACGGGCGATTGGGTCATATTCATCGATGCAGATGAATATTTCTCCGCGGAGACGCGGGGGAATCTTCGCACGGCGATCGAGATGGCTGACGCGGATGACGGTGAGGTGCTTCTCGTTCCCTGGCACAATATTGATGAGATGACGGGTGAAACACTGCTTGACTCTTATGCGCCGCGGATTTTCCGCCGCCGTGCAGGGCGACACTACATCGGGCACATTCATGAAGAGCTGCGTGATGCGGATGGTGCAGCACCGAAGGCAAATACGGTCGCTCCGAATCTTTTGACTCTCGTACACACGGGGTACTCTGCCGTGCTTACACGTGAGAAAGGAGAACGCAATCTGCGCATTCTGCTGGCAGAGCTCGCTGAGACAAAGGAGCCGGAGCGGATTTGGGGCTATCTCGCGGAGACTTATGACAATCTGGGTGATGTCCATCATGCGGAGTACTACGCACGCAAAGATGTGGCACTCGGACGGCGCAGTGTCGTCTATGCGAGCCGCTGCTGGCGTATTCTGCTGCGTATCTATGGGATGCAGCCAATGCGGCGGGCTAACTACCTCGATATTGCAGGGAAGGCAGTGAAGGCATTCCCGGAGCTGCCCGAAATGCATGCGGAGTATGCGGAGGCTCTTGCTGCATTTCATCGTTACGGCGCGGCAGTTGAGGCAGCTGCGTCGGCACTGGAGCTGACGTCCTCCACGGGAACGGAACAGTCCTTTTTTACGGATGAGATGAGAGCGGAGCTGCAGCGCCGTGCGGAGATCTGGCAGCGTATCGATGCCCACACACATGAGATCCGCATTGCAGCATGCGTCTTTGCACGCAATGACCGTCAGGATATGGAGCGCTGGCTTGAAAATGCCGCGGCCTATGCAGATGAATGCATCGTGATTGATACCGGGTCGACGGACGGCATGCGGGCGCTGGCGGAACGTGCAGGGGCAAGAGTTTATGATTTCACATGGCAGGACGATTTTGCCGCCGCACGAAATGCTTCTCTTGCGCATGTGGATGCTGACTGGGCCGCGGTGCTCGATGCGGATGAGAGTTTCTTCGATCCGTCGGAACTGCGGTCCTATCTTGCCATGATGGATGTCGTGATGCCGCATAAAGATGCTGTCCTTCTGCCGATTGTGCATGTGGATGAGGATGATGATGACCATGAGATCGGGCGTGCGCCGCACATCCGCCTCCTGCGGATGGGCCGTGGGCTTTTCTACGAGGGAAGGGTGCATGAGGCACTGCGGAAGAAGGACGGTGAGCCACAGATCTATCATGAAATCGCCGCCCTTTCCATCCGTCACGTGGGGTACTCGACAGGGCGGATGTACGCGAAGCACGTGCGCAATCTTGCCTTGATGGAGCGGCGCATCAGCGAGGAGGGGATCCGCCCCGGGGATTATCGTTACCTTGCCGATACTTACTATGGCCTCGGACAGTATGCGGCGGCACTGCTCTATGCACGTGCCGCACTGGAAGATCATGTCATATCGGTCGGTGCACAGAGTCATCTGCATCACCTTCTGCTCGATGCGATGGAGAAGGAAAATACGCCGCTTGCCGAGCAGATCGCAGCGGCACGAACAGCATGTGAGGCCTTCCCGCACCTGCCGGACTTTCATGGGCGGCTTGGACTGCTTTTGGATGCTGCAGGAGAGGCGGCATTATCGGAACTGACGCGTGCGATGGAGCTCTATGAGCAGCCCGAGGAGACAGAAGGCGAGGCGTCGGCATTTTCTGCATGGGCAGGGACGGTATCCGCAGCGCGTGCGCGTCTTCTTGCCGCCGCAGGGGAACGTGCGGCAGCAGCGGAAGAACTTTCACGTGCATTCTCTCTTGGGACGGCGCGTGAAGAGACCCTGGATGCCTTTATGGAACTGCATCGCGGTATGGATACGGGCGCGCTGCTCACAGCACTGCGGGAGCGGCTCGGCAAGGATCGCGAGGTCCTTTCTTATCTTATCCGTTTTGCTGACAGCTACGGCTGGCTGCATTTGGGTGAGGCGGCACGTGATGCGTATCAGCAGGAGACGGGCACAGAGTTTCCGGAGCCCCTGCCCTATCAGTGGCTGCGTTCGGATGCGCCCGTGGAACTGGGGCGGCATATTGTTGGAGCGCTTGCGGGAGACGTACGGGAGATGCCCGAGGTATTGCTCCGTCTCGAACAATCCACGCACGCAGGGCATCTGCGCCTCTATGAACGGCTGCGCAGCCTTCTGCCGCGTGCGATACAGGAGTTCTGGCGGCATTATGATGAGCCGGATGCCGTCCCGCGCCCGCAGAGTACGGAGGGGCTGCATCTCGTGCGCGAGGCGTTTGTACGCTATGCGGATACGGATCAGGCCGAACGTTTTTTGCGCGCTGCGGCATCATACGGTGCCGAGGAGCTGTACGCCGCTGCCGATGCCTATATGACGGCGGGACGCGATGCGGAGGCGCGTACTGCATGGGAACTCTGCGCGCAGCAGGGCGGCGCGGAGGCACTCTACAGGGCAGGGCTCTGTAGAGTGCGCATGGGCGATGCGGACGCAGGACGTGAGTATCTCATGCAGGCGCTGGCGACGGCTCCTGCACACCGCAAGGCGAGGGAATTGATGGAGTGGATCGGATGAAAATCTCAGCGTGTGTCATTGTAAGGAATGAGGCGGAGAACCTTCCGCGCTGGCTCGCCTCGATGCGCAGTTTTGCCGACGAGATGATTGTCGTCGATACGGGCTCGACGGACCGCAGTGTGGAGGTCGCACGTGCAGGCGGTGCACGTGTACTCCATTTCGACTGGATCAACGATTTTTCCGCAGCGAAAAATTTTGCGCTCGATGCGGCGACGGGCGACTGGATCGTCTTCCCCGATGCCGATGAGTACTTTACGGAGGAGAGCAATCCGCGCGTGCGCCCTCTGCTTGAGGAGTACGACGCACATCCGTATCTTGACGGCTTCATCGTGCATCTCGTCAATATCGACGTGGATACGGGGGCGCTTCTCGGGACAAGTGCTGAGGTGCAGCGCATCTTCCGCCGCGCACCGCACATCCGCTTTGTGGGCAGCATTCATGAACACATAGAGAATCTCAGCGGCGATACGGCGCGGCAGATGATGATCGCGCCCGGACTGACGCTTTATCACACGGGCTACTCGCCGCGCATCATCAAGGGCAAGTCGCAGCGTGATCTGGAGCTCCTCCTTGCGCGCCGTGCACGCGGAGAGTACGCGAAACTCGACGAATACCATCTGATGGACTGCTATTATACGCTTGAGGACTATCCGCAGGCAGCACACTATGCACGGCTCGCACGGGACAGTGCAGACCGGCCGGTCGGTTCGGAGAATCGCCCCCATGCGGTTCTCCTGCAGTCTCTTATTCTGATGGGGGCATCGGATGCGGAGATTCGAGAGGCGTATGATGCGGCGCGCGCGGCACTTCCGGAGAAAGCGGACTATCCGCTGATCTACGGGACGTATGCGTGGGATCAGTCGTATATTATGACGGCGTGTGCCGCCTACGCGGAGGGGATCCGCCTGCATGAGGAATACTACCGTGAAGGGGACTTCTCCGCCGTGCTTCTTCCAACGGCGTATATGCGCCTTGGTGAGGCAGCACTGCTGCGCAATGCGAAGGAGGAGGCAATCCTATCGGCGGAGCATGCACTTCGCCTGAATCCGCGCCATGCACCGCTCCTTGCGGCGTTTCTGCGGATCATGGCAAAGGTTGGGGCAGATGATGCTGCGTTGATTGAGATTTTAAACGGCATGTATGACCGCGAGGCAGACGCGGCCTTTCTTGCCTCGGTACTTGCCGGAGCAGATTTTCCCCTCGCGGCACTTTACTATGATCGGCGCAGCGCCGTGAAGTTTCCGCTGCGCCGCCGTTTTCTGCTCGCGGGGGATGCGAATGCGGCGGCGGCATCGCTCATCGAGGAAATGGAGTGTGCTGCTGCCGTCGGTGCAGCCTGTGGAACAGGATTTTCTGCAGAGCAGCAGGGGGCTCTTTCCGTCCTCCTGCCGCGTTCCTGTACCGAGGTTCTCGCAGCACCCGAAGCACAGCAGATGCTGCGGAGAATTGCGCGGCTGGCGGAGGTGCGGCAATGAACGGGCAGAAGCTTGAGGCACTGCGTGACCGTATCTTTGCGGCGCTTGAGCGCGGAGCCGTGAGAGAAGCGCGGCGCAGCATCGAGAAGCTGCGTCGCTATGAGCCGGCGGAAGCGGCAAGTCTCCTGACGGCGCTCTGCATTGAGGAGAGGGATGCGAAGGGGGCCCTGAAGGCATGGCAGGAGTGCAGGGTGCGTGCGCCGCATGATCCCTATACGATCTTCCTGCGTGCACGCATCCACCTCCTTATGGGAGAGCGCAGGGCGGCACTGCGTGTCCTGACCCCTCTTTTCGGCGCGCCCATGTCTGCGGAGGTCGCGGAGAAGGTCTATAATCTCGCGGGGCAGTGTGCCCGCTTTCTTGGGGCTGCGGAAAAGGCGGTGGAGTTCTATGCGCGTGCGCGCGATGCTGCGCCAAATCTCACGCTGCGTGCGCTCAATGCGAGCAATGTGCTCTTTAACCGCCACTATCTTCCTGCGGCACCTGCCGAGGAGAAGCGGGCGGCAGAGGAGTACGGGGCGCTCTTTGCGCAGATCCGGACGTTCGATCACTGTGCACACCGACGAGGGCAGCGGCTCCGCATCGGTTATCTCTCTCCCGATGTCAGAGAGCATGTGGTGCTCTCGTTTTCGTATGCGCTGATGACGGCGCTCGACCCTGCGCGCTTTATGGTGACGGCCTATGCGCTCGGCACAGAGGATGACTATACGGAGCAGGTCAAGCGTTCGGTGCAGGGGTTCCGCAATCTCTCACACGTCACGCCCGAGGAGGCGGCATACGCGATTTATCGTGACGGCATCGATATTCTCGTGGATCTCGCAGGGCATACGGCAGGCAGCACCCTGCCGATTCTCGCCTATCGTCCCGCGCCCGTCCAGATTTCGGGCATCGGCTATTTCGCCTCCACAGGTCTCAGAACCGTGGATTACTTCCTTGCCGATCCCATTCTTGCCGCAGGGGATGCGGAGCAGGGCTTTACCGAGGAACTGCTCGTCCTCCCTGCGACGCATTTCTGCTGGCAGCCGCTCCGACCTGCCCCTGCCCCCGCCCACGCTCCGACGGCAGGGCGCAGTATTGTGTTCGGCAGCTTTAATAACTTTACCAAGGTCAATGACCATGTCCTGCGCGTATGGGCAGAGATCCTGCGCCGTGTGCCGGAGAGCCGCCTCTTTCTCAAAGCGGCGGTTTTTTCCGAAGAGGATGCACGCGCAGAGATGCTGACGCGGATTGCGGCGGCAGGCATCTCACTCAGCCGCGTGGATACAGAGGGGAATTCTCCGGACTATCTCGCCGCATACAATCGTATGGATATTGCACTGGATCCCTTCCCCTATCCCGGCGGCGGGACGACCTGTGATGCGCTCTATATGGGGGTGCCCGTCGTGACGCTTTCAGGAGAGACACTTGGCAGCCGCTTTGGTGCATCGCTCCTCACGAACATCGGGGCAGAGGCACTGATCGCTCATACGGAAGAGGAGTACATCGCCTTGGCCGTCTCTCTTGCAGGGGATGCATCGATGCTGGATGCACTGCACACGGGGCTGCGTCAGATGCTGGCGCAGTCGCCTGTGATGGATGCCGCAGGGTATGGAGCGGCAGTCGGAGCCGCTTACGAAGAAGTATGGGCGGCGTATGGCCGGCACAGTGAGCAGTTAAAGTCCATCGACCATCATGACGATAGTATGTATAAGGACAGTAAGGCCCTGCGTGACCGTATGTTTGCTCTGCTCGGCGCGGAGCAGTATGCTGCGGCACAGGAGATCGCGGAACGCGCCATTGCTGCGGGCGGGCAGGACGATATGCTGCGCTATCTCTATACCTATGCTGTGGAGCGGCAGGGAGATCTGCCGCGCGCGATGGCTCTCGCGGAGGAGTATCTGAGCACGGGGCGCAGTGCACTGCGCCATGAGTTCATGCGGCTGCGTGCTGCCGTCGCCTATCGGATGGGGGATGTGCGGGCGGCGGAGTTCTATCGCTGCGCCTACGAGGAGGAGCCGTCGGATCCTTCTCTGTATAGTTCCTTCCTCTTGGCGCAGAATGCACAGGATGTGGACGAGAAGGAACTCTTTCGGGCGCATTGTGCCTACGGCGATCTCTTCGCCCATGTGCCGCAGTATGACTGCCGAACCCCATACGCACATCAAAAGATTCGCGTGGGCTATATTTCACCGGATTTTCGCCGCAATGTTCTGCAGCATTTCGTACAGCCCTTTCTGACGATGTATGACCGCACGCGCTTTGCGGTCTATGTATACAGCACGGCGGAGCAGCCGGATGAGGTGACGGCGGCGCTGCGTCCTCATGCGGATCAGTGGCGGGAGATGGGCGGACGCACGGCGGAGGAGATCGCTGAACAGATCCATGCGGATGAGGTGGATATTCTCGTCGATCTGGCGGGACACGCGGCGGGCGGCGCCTTGCCCGTGCTCGCACGACGCCCCGCTCCCGTGCAGATGATGGGGCTCGGCTATATGGCGACATCAGGGCTCTCTGCCGTCGATTACTTTCTCACGGATGCGCTGTGCGATCCCTTTGATGGTGAGCAGGAACGGTATTTCACAGAGCAGCTGATCCGCCTGCCGAGCCAATTCGTCTATGTGCCGCGCGCGGAGCTGCCCGTGCCGACGGGGACGCCCGCGCGTCAGCGTGGAGCGATCCTCTTCGGGGTGTTCAACCAGTACCGCAAGTGGACCGACGAGATGCTCTGTGTATGGCGGGAGATTTTGGAACGTGTACCGCAGTCCAAACTGCTGCTGAAGTCGCAGGTGTTCTTTGCCGCTGCGATGCGGAGAGCGGCAGAGGAACGCCTTGCACGGCTGGGATTTGATCTTGACCGCGTCATACTGGAACCTGCGACGACGGACTATATGGAGCGCTATCTCGATGTGGATATTGCGCTCGATACCTATCCGTGGCCGGGCGGCGGGACGACCTGCGATGCGCTCTATATGGGCGTACCCGTGGTAACGATGTACGGAACGCGGCGCAGTACGCGCTTTTCCTATGCGATGCTGCACCTCGTCGGTGCGGAGGAGCTGGCGGTCACATCTGCCTCGGCATACATCTCCTGTGCCGTCTCACTGGCGGAGGATCTGGATCGTTTGGACGGGATACACTGCACGCTGCGCAGGAAGATGGAGACATCGCCGCTCATGGATCAGGCGGATTATATGCGTGCGCTGGAAGAGGCTTATATCATGGCATTGAGAAATGTCGGACAGGGGCTATGATGAAAAAGAAGAAAAAGCAGAAGGCACATGCGGTAAAACGCCGCAAGGTGCAGAAGATTCGGCTGGGCTATCTTTCTGCGGATCTCGGACAAGGCCGCCTGCGCGAATTGCTGCCCATGCTCTTTACGGCGTACGATGCCTTTCGCTATGAAATTTATGCCTATCATACAGAGATCGGCGGCGATTCGTCACGTTTTGCTGAGAAGGCGACGGTACGTGAGGTCGGTACGTGTACGCCTGAAGGAGCAGCAGAGCTCATTCGCCGTGATCATCTCGACCTGCTCGTCGATCTCTCGCTTGATGCGGTCAGCGAGCATCATGCTGCGGTGATGCGGCAGAGACCGGCAGAGCATATCGTGTCGCTCGCAGAGCATGTTCCCGAGGGGCTTGCCATGCGCCTTCCGATGGTCGATGGGCAGGAGGTCTTCCCCTACTGCTATACGCAGATCGAGCAGGATGCGGCATATACCTATCGTGCACCGCTGCTCGATGCGGGCATTCCAGCCATCGGCATGTGCGGCAGGATGACGGCAGGCGAATCCTCCCATTTCTTGGAACTCCTGTCGTGCCTGCTGCCCGCGATCGGCGATGTACATCTCGTTTTGCCCGCATCCATTGCGGGGGGGCTGAGCGCAGAGGATATCGAGCAGATTGCTGCGCGCGGCAGTGCGGGGTCGTCCCTTGACTTCGTGGATGATCTCTCATACGATACACTGGATGTCGTGCTTGGCATGTCGGTCGATCTCATCGATGTCTGCCATGCGGCAGAGCATGGGATTCCCTTGATTACCGCCGAACATCTAGTGCGGGACCGCTATGCGAAACATCTGCTGTGTCAACTGGAGCTTCCCCCACGATGCGACGTACAAGGAGCGGCAGCTGCGTGCCTGGCTCTGTGCGCTGACCGTGAACGATTGTCAGCGTGTCATGGACTGCTGCGCTGGCGGCTGATTGATTTTTGCGATGCGGGGACGCTTCAATTTGTACTGGAGCGTGCCTACGAGCGCGTCCTTGCACAGGGAGACGGGCGCTCTTCCGCTGCGCTGAGTGATGAACTTGCCCGTGCCGCCTCCCGTCAAGACTGGAATGCAGTTCTCACTGCTGCACATCAACTGGATGGGCATGATGCACTCTCTGCGGAGCAGCGCATGAGCCTTGCGTGGGGCTATCACTTCGGCGGTGCTGCCCCGCTGGCGGCACGGTGGGCAATGTCTGCACAGGGGCTTCCCGCGGACCGTGAGGGGGCGCGGCTCTACCTCTCGGTTTCGGGGATTGTGCCTGGGACACAGAATGGCGTGTTTGAACGTGTACAGCATGGGCTTAAGCGTATCGAAGAAGGCCTCTCCGTTGTACCGGAGGTTCGGGCAGCGCTTCTGAAGGCATATGCAGATCATGCGCCTGCGGACAGTGATGCGGAACTGGCATCGCAGTGTGCGATTGCCTATGCGCGTGAGGCGGCAGATCCGTTTCTCCAACGCGTTTACTATGGTGCCGGACTTCTGAAGCTCAATGCGGCCGATGTCAGTGCGCAGGAGGTCTATGAGAAGAGCCTAGGCTATGGCGCGCTCTTTGCTGATGTGCGGCCCTGCACGCATCAGGAACGGCGAAAAAAGGATAAGATTCGCATCGGCTATATCTCCGGGGACTTTCGTCAGCATGTCATGCAGTACTTTGTATGGCCGTTTCTTGCCGGATATGATGCAAGTGTGTTTGACGTTTACGTATACAGTCTTGGGAAGTCAGATCAGTATACAGACTTCTTTAAGACACTCGTGACGCGGTGGCGTGATCTTTCAGCGCATGAGCGGGATATGGAGCGGATTGCGCAGGAGATCCATGCGGATGAGGTGGATATCCTATTCGATCTGGCGGGACATACGGCGGGCACAGGGCTTGCTGCTCTCGCCTGGAAGCCGGCACCTGTCCAGCTCTCGGGGCTTGGCTACATGGCAACGACGGGGCTCCGGACGGTGGACTACTTCGTGACGGATCACTGCTGCGACCCCGAGGGAAGCGGCAGCGAGGCGTTCTATGTGGAAAAACTTCTGCGCCTGACGAGTCAGTTCTGCTATAATGGGTATACGCACCTCCCTGCATCGACGGGGACGCCGGCACGGGGGCGCGGCTATATCCAGTTTGCATCCTTCAACCAGTATCAAAAATTCCGTGATCCCGTGCTGCGTGCGTGGCAGGAGATTATGGAACGTGTGCCGCAGGCGCGGCTTCTCCTCAAAAACAATGCCTATTCGAGACCGGGGGTGGTGCAGTCGGCGTACGAGCGACTGCAGCGGCTTGGCTTTGATATGAACCGTGTGCAGTTTGAGCAGGCCTCACGGGATTATATGAATCGCTATCTCGATGTGGATATTGCGCTCGACACCTTTCCGTGGCCGGGCGGCGGGACGACCTGCGATGCGCTCTACATGGGCGTCCCTGTCGTATCCTATTATACGGAGCGACACAGTACGCGTTTCACGTACAGTATTCTGGCAAACATTGGACTCTCCGATCTCGCATCGACCAGCCTCTCGGACTATGTCGAGACAGCCGTGGCTCTGGCGGGGAATCTCGACCTCCTCGATGCCCTGCATCGTGAGCTTCGCGATCGGATGAAGGCATCGCCCGTCATGGATCAGGCGGGGTATATCCGTGAAATGGAGGAATGCTATCGTGCCATCTGGGCAAAGTGGGAGAGCGAAAACAAAGGCCTTTCAGCAGGCATATCGTCGTGTAAAACGGGAGTTAGGTGCCGGTCATCTAGGGAAGGGGCTGAACCTCCTGCGAGAGATGGAGCAGGAGCGTTTGTTCCCGGCGGAACGCCGGTGGGAACTGCATGACCTCATAGGACAGGCACTCTACTGGCTGGCGGATCTTCCTGCGGCTCTGCCGCATCTGCGGCTGGCGTGGGAACTGCCGCGCGAGCATTATGCCGATCGCCTTGCTGCACTAAGCAACTATCTCATGTATCTCCACTATGCGGATGGAGTCACGGATGAGATGATGTGTGATGCTCATGCCGCCTATGCGAAAATGCTCGGATCTCTGCCGCTGTTTTCCCACACGGTACGCAAACACGGAAAACTGAGAATTGGGTATCTCTCACCGAATCTGACCGACCATATTGTTTTGAACTTTGCGATACAGCTTTTTTCTGCCTATAACCGCAGTCGATATGAGGTTCGTCTCTACGACATAGGAACGCTCCAATGTGAGACGACAGATTGGGTCGCCGGCATGGTGGATGGTTACACAGATCTCTCCAAGTGCCGTCCGCAGGAGGCGGCGGCACGTATTCATGCGGATGAGATCGACATCCTCTTTGACCTCGCGGGACATTCGGCAGGCGGGAAGACGCTGATGATTGCGGCGCATAAGCCTGCCCCCATACAGCTCTCAGGCATCGGGTACTTCAATACGACGGGCCTCTCTGCGATGGATTACTTCCTGGGTGATCCATTCTGTGATCCTCCGGGGGAAGAAGTGCATTTCACAGAGCAGATTCTGCGTCTGCCGCAGACACATCTATGCTTTACCCCGTCGGAGCGGTTCCGTCCCTATGAGCACCTGCAGCGCACCCCGCATGAGAACGTCGTCTTTGCCAGTTTCAACAACTTCGCAAAGATCACGGATGCGATGCTGACGGCATGGGGGGAGATCCTGCGCGCTGTTCCCACGGCGCGGCTCCTGCTGAAGAATGTGCATCCGCTGAAGGAAACGCTGACGCGGATGAAGAAGCGCGCCGTGCAGGCGGGCATTGATCCGGCGCGGCTTGAGCTGCGGCCGGGGTCAAAGGACTACCTTGCGGACTATCTGGATGCAGATGTGATTCTGGACACGTTTCCGTATCAGGGCGGCGGGACGACGTGTGAGGCTCTTTGTATGGGGCTTCCTGTCGTTGTGCGGGCAGGGACGCGCCATGGCGCACGGTTCGGCGTGAGTCTCCTGCACAATGCAGGGCTTTCCGAGTTAATTGCGGGCAGTACGGAGGAGTATATCGAACGAGCCGTTTTGCTGGCGCGTGACAGGACGCTGCTCGGTGCCCTGCAGACGGCGATTCCGCGGATGATGCGCGCTTCTCCGCTGATGAACGGCATGGGCTATGTCCGCGCGATGGAGGACGCGTATGAGATGATATGGGAGCGGTGTCTTCATGAAAAAACGTAAGAGAAACCGCGCAGAGCGTGCACGCCGAAAACGTGCGCGGCGGGAAGAGAAACGGCAGATGAAAGGGACGATGACGATGGCAGAGAAGAAAATCATTACGGCAGAGCAGATTCATGCGTATGTAAAGAAGGAGAAGTACGCAGAGGCGATCAATGCCTTTGCCGATGCCCTTGCTCAGGGAGAGCCGCCGAAGGAGTGCTATGGAGACGTGGCACATGCCTACTTCGAGATGGGAGATTACAAGCGTGCGGCAGACTGGATCTCGAATGCACTCTCCATCAATGCGGACGATGTCGATGTCCGCATTCTGCTCGCGCGGATCTGTCAGCGGGAGAAGCGGACGGATGATGCGCTGAAGCTCTACGAGAATATCCTTTCCCTGCATCAGGCAGTGCTTACGGACGCACAGCGCGCAGAGATCGAGCGGCGTGCGGGACTCGATGCGCGCCTCACGCAGGATAGAACGCGTGCAGAGTATCCGCATCTCGCGGCGCTCTTGGGACTTGCCGCTGCTCCAACAGCGCCTGCCGCTGCGCCGACGGCACCGATGAACAGTGCCTTGCCGGGCTCCGTTCCTGCTGCGCCGGCATCTCGGCCCTCCGGTGATGCAAAGGCACAGGCAGCGCAGATCATGGCGCAGCCCATCCGCCCCGCCGAGAAGACGGCGGCACTCAATGCCTTTGCCGGTGCGGCATACGTGCAGGATGACTATGCGGGCGCACGGGAACTTCTGACGGCGGCACTTGAGCTTGATCCCGGCTGTGATGTGACGCTGCGCAATATGGCACTCCTCCTGCATGAGATTGGCGAGCGGGAAAAGGCTCTTCAGGTCGCGGCAAAGATGGGGCAGACGGACTTCATGCTCCTGCGCACGCTGAAATCATGAGCACGCTCAGCATTGTTCTTACGCTGACGGAGGCGGGGGAATATCTGCGAGAGACAGCAGAGTCCGCCCTTGCGGCAGCGTCTGCGGCGAATGTTGCGGCAGAAGTGATCATCCCGGTTCCGCAGGGAGCGGAGGACGCCGTGCGGGCGGAGCTCCATGATCTGTCCTGCCGTATTCTCCCTGTGGCGGAGGAGCATCCTGCTGCATGGAACAATCGCGGCGCAGAGACAGCTGCGGGCGATCTTCTGCTCTTTCTGCAGGAGGGCGTGATCTTTACTGCCGAAAGTCTGGGGACGATGGAGCGCGTATTCTTCTTTGATGAGCGCGTTGCTGCAGTTGGTCCCTATAGCGGTCACACGATCTTTTCATGGCAGTATATCAACGCCGAAAGCATCGCCGCAGAGGGCGCAGATCCGGAAGCGTGGGTGCGTGAGCATCACAAGGAAACCACGGTGAGTGCGTTCCTTGAAGGCTTTGCACTTCTTGTGCGGCGTGCGGCGTTTTTCCGGCACGGAAAATTTGATGAAGCATTTGAGGGGGGCAGCGGCGCCGATATTGATCTCTCGTTCCGCCTGCGCTGCGCAGGATATACACTCCTGCGTGTGCCTGCCTATGCCGCGCACCGTGCAGCGGGAAAGTGTGAGCTCTGGGATCTGACGCTGACCGCCATGCGTCCACTGCTCTTGGAGCAATGGGGACTGGATGTCGGTGTGCCGGAGATGCTCTGGCAGAGAGCGCTCGACGGCATCGGTGAGGCGTGGGATCCTGCCCTCGTGCGTGCGACCTGCCGCAGTGCGGCTCTGCACGCACCGCTCGTCAGCATCATGATTCCGACCTATAATCGTCCCGATTATTTTCGTGAGACACTCGAATCTGCCCGCGCACAGACCTATCCGAACATCGAGATCATCGTCTGCGACAACAGCACGGACGAGCGGACGGCGGAGCTGATGCAGGCCTATGGGGACGATGTACGCATCCGCTATGTGCGCAATCGCGCGGCGCGGACCAAGGCGGAGAATTTTATGCCGTTCGAGCGCCTGGCACAGGGGGAGTATCTGCAGTGGTGCATGGACGATGACATCCTCCTGCCCGACAAGATCACGCGCATGATGGATGCCTTCCTGCGTGAGCCGGGCATTACTCTGGTCACGTCGCTGCGCGGCGTTGTCGACGGCGGCGGAAATTATCTCGGATTATGGCAGGGGAACGTGCCGGTACACGGGACGTACGAGTGCTATCGCGGTGCAGCAGTCGGCCGGGCGACGCTGATGGACCGCTCGAATTTCCTCGGTGAGCCATCTGCCGTACTCTTTCGGCGCAGTGATCTCACGCACCACTATTGGCGGGCACAGGCGCGCGGCTATCAGACCATTTCGGACTGTGCCATGTGGCTGGAGCTCATGGAGCGCGGCGATGCAGTCATCTTTGCGCGCCCGCTCAGTCTCTACCGCCGCCATGAGGGGCAGGAGGGTGCACAGGCAGAGGTTATCGTGCGCAGCCGCGTGGAGTGGCGCCGCCTGGTCGAAGAATATTGGCATAAGCGTATTTTTATTACGCAGGAGCAGGATTATCGGATTGTTCTTGCACGGATGGCGGAGGAGCAAAGTGTCGTTGCCCCCCTGCTTCCTTCGGTATCTGAAAAACTGCGGAAGGCGTACGAGCAGGATGTGTATCCACTGCCCATGATGATCATGAATCGTGTGGAGGCATGTACGGGCATACGCCTTGATGCACCGCTTGGCGCGTTGGAGCGGCGCGGCGATATTTTTCTGAGCGGAGCCGTGCGGGAGGGCGATGCGGCACTTGATTTCTATGATTTTGCGGATTGTCGGGATACCCTTATCGTGTTGGAACGCGGCGATGTGAGACCAGATGCGGCTGTCTGCGCTATTATGAAGAAGCTGGGGGAACGCCATAATATTTTTCTCCAGGAAGTTGATGATCATCCGTCGGCAATCGGCGATCTTGCCGCACGGAACTTTTTCTCATTCCGTGCTGTCTCTGCGATACAAACCTCCACGAAGTATTTGGTGGATCAGCTGCGGCAGTTCAATCCGTATATCTATCTCTTTGAGAACCAATTGGCGGAGCTGCCGCCCGTACGCAGCTATGATGAGAACGCACCGCAGGTGACGATTTTCTTCGGGGCGCTGAACCGCCGCGCGGACTGGGAGCCCTTGATGCCGTTGATCAATGAGGCCATCCATAAACATGGAGAACGACTCCGGTTCATGGTGGTATCAGATTATGGATTCTATGAGGCCCTGCAGACGGAGGAAAAACAATTCATCAGCGGCATACAGTCCGGCTATGTTTTTGTGTCGTATGACCGTTATATGGCGGCGCTCCGCTCCTCAGATATCGCTCTCCTGCCGCTTAATGATACGGAGTTCAACCGCGCCAAGTCCGACCTCAAGTTCATCGAGGCGGCAGGAAACGGTGCGGCGGTGCTTGCCGCGCCGACGGTCTACGCGGCGACGGTGCGCGACGGAGAGACGGGGCTGATCTACCGCAGTCCAAAGGAGTTCGCACAGAAGCTCGACCTCCTGATCCGCCGCGCTGATCTCAGGCGCACGCTCGCGGAGAATGCTTACCGCTATGTGGCAGAGCATCGGCTTCTCGCAGGGCATCTTGATGAATACATGAATGTCTATCGGGAACTCTTTGACCGCAGGGAGGAGCTGGAACGGGAGCGGCTGCGGCGTGTGGCGGAGTTTTTTCCCCATCTGTAACATAACGATAGAAAAGCTGTTGTTTTTCACAGGGAAAGACAGCAGCTTTTTTGATTATGCATCTGCGGCATGTCAAAGAGTATGAATAATTGCTCTTCGCTGTGACTTTGGATAATGATTGACAGATGTTTCGGCGGCTTTTATAATAAAGACAGGTTATGTGTAAATGGGGAAGGATTCTGCCTTTTTTGCACGATGATTCTATCATGGAAAGGAGAGCCGACATGACGGGAAAAGTAAAATGGTTCAGTGCGGACAAGGGATATGGATTTATCTCCCGCGAGGACGGCGATGATGTGTTCGTCCACTTTTCTTCGATTCAGGGTGAGGGATATAAGACGCTGAGCGAAGGGCAGGAAGTGGAGTTCGACATTGTTGAGGGAGCACGCGGTCCGCAGGCGGACAATGTGGTCAAAAAGGAATAAGACAAAAGATCTGAAAAGCCCGGCTTACACAGCGGGCTTTTTCCTTTGACGATGGATGAGAAAAATCCTGGGAAAAATCTGAATTTAACGAAGTGAGCGCGATTTTTTTGCAGGTATTTTCTCCTTTATGTCGAACTAAACAGGTAAAAGAGGGAGTTCCTGCTCCCGTAGATAGAAAGGGGCTGTGTTTCATGGCTGCATTCACGATTCGAGGAAAGAATGTCGAGGTTACCCCCGCCCTGCGCGACTATGTGGAAAAGCGCGTCGGCAAGATCACGAAGTACTTCGATAATGTCGGTGAGATTGCGGTTCTGCTCTCTGTAGAAGGGAAGCATCACAAGGTGGAAGTGACTGCCCCCGTCGCACGCGGTATCCTGCTGCGCGGCGAGGAGCATTCAGAGGATATGTACAGCTCCATTGATCTGGTCATCGAGAAGCTTGAGCGTCAGATTCGCAAACAGAAAACGAAGCTTGCGCGGCGTTTCCGTCAGGGCGGGTTCAAGGCAGAGGCGGTCGAGACGTTTGCCCAGCCGATTCCGGAGGAGGATGAGCTCTACCCCGTTGTCAAGACGAAGCGTTTCACGCTCCAGCCGATGGATGTGCAGGAGGCGATCATGCAGATGAATCTCCTCAACCATCATTTCTTCGTGTTCCGCAACGCGGAGTCGGAGGAGGTCAACATTGTCTATGGGCGTCACGATGGAAAGTATGCGCTGATCGAGGTCGAAGAGGGCTGATCGCGTGATCGGATTCTGAGGAAAAGGACGGCTGCGGCCGTCCTTTTTGCTGTCTCTTTTCGGCAGATGTGCTATAATGCAGCCATTGGGATAGGAGGAAACGATGCGAAGAATCTATGTTGTTCACCAGTGGGTAAGTCTGATCTGTGCGCTCTTTTTGCTGCTGCTGACGCTGACGGGGCTGCCGCTCCTCTTTCGCGGGGAGATCAATGCGTGGAACACGGTGAATATGCCGCAGAGCGGGGAGCCCATGCCGATGGCGAAGCTCTGGCAGGCACTGCCCGAAGGAGAGGCTGCGGTGCGTGCGGCGTATCCGACGAAGGATATCCTGGCAGTGACGCCGGACGACACGGATGGGACGCTCTATTTCCGCGTCGTGGAGCGCGGCGGCGCGGCAGGGCGTTCCCACATGCGCATGGGCGGCGAGCAGATCATGTACGATGTGCGTACGCATACGACATTTGACCGCAAGGAACGCATCTATCGCTCTGAGGGTGTACAGACCTTTATGCACACGATGCACATCCTTCATGTCCGCATGGGGCTGGAGGAGGGCGGGCGTGACTTTCTCGCTCTGATGTGCGCCCTCTCGGTCGTCTCCATTGTGACGGGCATCTATCTCTATCTGCCGATGATGAAGAGCATGGCGTTCGGTACACACCGGCGCAGGACCAGCCGCGTGTTTTGGTCGGACTGGCACAAGATCACGTCGATCTTCGCGGGAACATGGGCGACGGTCATGTGCGTGAGCGGGATTGTGATCGTCCTCTACTCGGTCGGGATGCGGGACTATCACCGCACGGCGCATATTGCGGCGATGGAGCATTTTACCGCGCAGGAGCAGCAGGCGGAGACGCTCCGTCCCGCAGATGCACTGGCACTCGCAGAGGAGAGCAGTCCCGCGCGGGATGTGATCTCCATGCAGCTGCCGACAGCGTCATATCCCTTCTACGTCTTTCAGACCGCCGATCCGCCTGTGCGCGCGACGGACTTTGTGCTGGGCGAGCAGACCTATCTTCCGGCGGGCGGCGGCACGCCGTTCACTGTCCCCGTGCCGGCGTGGATGAAGGCGGCGCCGTTCTTTTTGAACATTCACATCCACAATCATGAGCTCTTTGCCGTAAAGATTTTCTGGGGGCTGCTGATCCTCATGACGGCGGCGATGATTGTCACGGGCATTGTGCTCTGGCTGACGCGCTGGCAGAGGTGCATCGCGGCGGCCGCTGAGATCGCCGTTGAGAAACGCTCCAATGCGTCGTGGGAGGAGCCCGCACGCGTCGCATTGGTGAGCCTTGTGATCTTCATCGCGCCGATTTACGGCGGATGGGCAGGCGAGGGACTGGCACTTGTACTCAGTGCGTACCTTATCGTGTATTTCGTACGCGCCGTGCGCAGATGATCGTTTTCCGCTGTGAGGCGGCGCTGCATCGGGGAGGAGGACAGCGTTGACGCATAGAGGACTGACAACGGCGGAGGCGGAGGCGTCGCGCCGCATCCATGGGGTGAATGTACTGCCGGAGCCGGCGCGGCTGACCTTCGGGCAGGCGTTTTTGGAGACATTCCTCGATCCGATGATCCGCATCCTGCTCGTGATGGTCGCACTCATGGTCGCGATGTACTTCGTCGGCTATGCGGAGATCTATGAACCGGTCGGTACGATTGTCACAGTGCTCATCGTGGCGACGGTGACCGCGCGAACGAGCCTGACGAGCGACGGCGAATACCATGCGCTGCGCGCGCGTACGGCAAAGGACAGGGCAAAACTGCGCCGCGACGGCGGACTCCATGTCCTGCCCGTGGATGAGATCGTGGTGGGCGATCTCGTCATCCTGCAGGGGGGTGACAAGATCCCCGCCGACGGAGTACTTATTGCCGGTGATCTGCGCGTGAGCAACGCGGCGCTGAACGGCGAAACGGAAGAGTGTCATAAGTGCGCCGATGCGGCTGCCGCATTTCCGGAGAAGACGACGGGGGATACCTTTGTCGATGGCACGACGCTCTTTCGCGGGAGCGTCGTCTTTGACGGCGAGGGCGTACTGAAGGTGTGCCGTGTCGGCACGGCAACCGTGATGGGACAGATGGCGTCGGAGATGCAGGGGCGTGAGCCCGCGTCCCCGCTGCAGGTCAAGCTCGCCAAGCTCGCCGATCAGATCTCGGCATTCGGCTATATCTCGGGCATCGTGATCGTTGCGCTCTACATGATGTTCTTCGCCCTGCGTGCAGGCGGCATCGAGTCGTATATTCTCCTCGGCTGGGGACAGATCCTCGTGGACGTGATTGAGGCGGCCTCGCTCGCCATCCTTATCATCGTCTGTGCCGTGCCCGAGGGGCTGCCGCTCATGATCTCCATTGTCCTGATGCAGAATACGAGCCGCATGCTCTCGCGCGGCGTGCTCGTGCGCCGTGCCGTCGGCATCGAGACGGCGGGTGCGCTGAACATCCTCTTCAGCGACAAGACGGGGACGATCACGGGCGGGCGGCTCTCGGTGGTCGAGTTTTTTACGGCGGACGGTGCGGTGTACGGCACAGATTTCCTCGCGGGAGAGACGGCGCTCGCGGAGCAGCTGCGGCTTGCCATCGGCAGAAACACTGCCTCCATGTACGATGAGAGCGGGACTGTCGTCGGCGGGAATCCGACCGATCAGGCGGTCATGTATGCCCTGGGGGAGAAATACTATCGTGCTCTGCAGGCGGATGAAAACGCGTGTACGGGGCAGCGGCAGACGTTCAACTCGGTGAATAAATTCAGCCAGGCAGAGCTGCCCGCGCGCGGCGTTGTCGTCTATAAGGGCGCCCCCGAGGTGCTCCTTGCCCGCGCACAGTATGCACTCAATGCGGCGGGAAATGTCGTACCCTACGATGCCGGCGCCCTGACGGAGACGATCAACGCCTACGCCGCGCGCGCCATGCGCGTCCTTGCGTTCGGGTATTCTGCATCGGCATTCTGCACGAATGAGGTGAATGCGGACACCGTGCTCATCGGCTTTGCCGCGATTCGCGACGATGTACGCCCCGAGGCGCGTGCGGCGATCGCCGAGGTGCAGGCGGCGGGCATCCAGGTCGTCATGGTGACGGGCGACCGCCGCGAGACAGCGGTCGCGATCGCACGTGATGCAGGTCTCCTGCGTGCGGACGGGGAGCTCGTTTTGACGAGCAGCGACCTCGCGCAGATGGACAATGCTGCCGTGCAGCGCGTCCTGCCGCAGCTGCGCGTGATTGCGCGTGCCCTGCCGACAGACAAGTCGCGCATCGTGCGCCTCGCACAGCAGATGAATCTCGTCGTCGGCATGACGGGCGACGGGGTCAATGACTCACCCGCCCTGCGGCGCGCCGATGTCGGCTTTGCGATGGGGAGCGGCACGGAGGCGGCGCGGGATGCGGGCGACATCGTTATCCTCGACGATAATTTCCGCTCAATCAAGGATGCGATCCTCTATGGACGCACAATCTACAACAACATCCTGAAGTTCTGCCGCTTTCAGCTCGTCATCAACATTGCCGCCGTTGTCGTCAGCGCACTCGCGCCGTTCTTCGGCATCATGGAGCCGCTGCGCGTGACGCATCTGCTCTTCATCAACCTCGTCATGGACAGCCTCGGGGCGATCATGCTCGGCAACGAGCCCGCCCATGAGAGCTATATGCACGAGAAGCCGCGCCGCCGCGACGCGAGCATCATCAGCCCCGCGATGGCGGCACAGATTCTCTGGATGGGGACGTGGCTGGTGCTGCTCAGCTTTGCCTTCCTCACGCAGCCAATTTTTGCCGCATGCTTTGCGGGGCAGGCGGAGCAGTACACGGCGTACTTCCTGCTGTTCGTGCTGGCCTCGCTGATGAACGGGTTCAATGTGCGGTCGGGCGGCTTCGGCATCTTCCGCGATCTCGGGGCAAATCCGGGATTTCTGCGGGTTTGGGGCGGCATCGTCCTCATCATGGCGGCCATCATCAATGCACCGCTTCTCCCGCATGAGGTCGGCGCGTGGATCGGTGCAATGTTCAGCTGCACGCCCATCCATGCAGGCGGCTGGGTGCTCGCCTTCCTCCTCGCCGCAACGATGCTCCCCGTCGATCTCCTCCGCAAGGCGATGGTACGCGGCCTGCGGTGAAGGGCGATACGCACTGTGTCGGCAAATCCTCCACATAGCTTTGGCTATGCGTCCGGTTTGACTCCTTGTTCGGACGAAAAAATCTACGCCAATCTGACGGGCTTCATTTTATCAGCGATTCTCTAAAATCCGGCACATACTCCGTGCCGACCGCCTCCGCACCCTGTACATAGACCTGCGTCATGCCAAGATCGCGTGCGGCATCGACAACGGACTCGTACTCGAAGGTCGTGAGCCGACGATGGAGAGGCGGGAACTCCGCCGCACGATAGAGCGGGGTATATTGCCGCATAAGACTGAGCTGTATGCGGTCACCGAACTCCTCCCGGAGACGCTGGACGAGGGCAATGCTCTCGCGGCGGTGTCCCGGCAGAACGAGATGGCGGACGAGGACGCCGCGCAGGAGACGACCGTCCTCGGCAAACTGCAGTGCACCGATCTGTGCAGCCATGGCACGAAGCGCGGCAAATGCGGCTGCTGCGTAATCGGGAGCAGCAGAGTAGAGCCGTCCGCTCTCCTCCGTATTGTACTTGAGGTCGGGCAGGTAGATGTCCACCGCTCCCGCAAGGCGTGCGATGTTTTCCTCCGTCTCATAGCCGCCCGTATTCCAGACGACAGGAATGGCCAGCCCGTTCGATCGTGCACGCGCGAGTGCAGCGAGAATCTGCGGCGTGTAGTGTGTCGGCGTCACGAGATCGAGGGTGGCGGCGCCCTGCGCCTGCAGCGCGAGGAACGCCGCCGCAAGCTCCTCCTCCGTCACCTCTCTGCCGTGTCCCTCGTGGCTGATCTCGTGGTTCTGGCAGTAGACACAGCGGAGTGTGCAGTGGGAGAAGAACACCGCCCCTGCGCCGTGCGCTCCCACAAGACATGGCTCCTCCCACGTATGCAGCATGGTGCGCGCGACGCGCGCCAGCCGCCCTGCGCCGCAGAACCCGCGCCCGCCTGCCGTGCGGTCGACGCCGCAGCGCCGCGGGCAGAGCATGCAGTGTTTCAGTAAATCAATCAATCGTTTCTCCTTGTATATTTACGGTTTTCCCCAGCCTTTCATCGAGGTTATTCACCCTGCACCGTGCAGTGCTCTGCAGCAAACCTTAGTGGAGCAGGCGGGAAAAGCACACGTTCTGCCCCCTGCGGATTTCTACCGTTCAAGCGAAGCGCGTTTAGGAATCCGCAGGTATTTAGGCAGATAAGTGTACGACCGCCTGTGCAACGAAGTGTTTGCGAGGAGCACGCACAGTAACTATAGGAAGCACTGATAAATTCGGTACAACCATCTTGACGCATCTTTTTTGCCCGCACTTCGGCGGAAAATCCTCCACAGAGCACCACTCTGCGTCCGGTTTTCCACCTCGTTCGGACGAAAAAATCTACGCCAATCTGGCAGACCTCATTTTATCAGTGTTTCCTATATTTTCGCACAAGAAAACCGAGACGGCAAGCCCGTCTCGGTTCTGTCCGATCAATGAGAGATGTTACGGAAGTACGACATCAACCCCCAGGTCTGCGGCAGCGGCACGAATGTCGGATGGTGGTTCCGTATCCGTGACGAGCCCCGACAGGGAATTGAGCGGTGCATAGTCATAGTTGCCGTCAGCAGCGAGCTTGCGCGCCTCCGCGAGTACGTAGGAACGTTTGCTGCGGGCGATGATGGTTGCCTTGTTGAGTCCGTCGTCGATGTCGTAGGTGGAGACACTGTTTGCCTTGACGTTGACGCCGACGGCGCCGACAAAGGCAATATCGGGCTTCAGCTTTCCGATGAAGTCCTGCGTCATACCGCCCCAGAATCCGTCACGTCCGCGGTTGATCTGCCCGCCCGCAAAGATCAGCTCGATGCGGGGATTGCGTGCCAGGACGCCGAGCACATCGACCATGTTCGTGACAACGGTCAAATCACGGTCGCTCTTCATGAGCAGTTCTGCAATGGCAAGGTTGCTCGTGGACACGTCGAGGAAGACCATATCCTTGTCATGGATGAGAGAGACAGCTGCCTGCGCGATGCGCCGCTTTGCCTCGACATCCATGTGACGATGGCGGCTTACCTCGATCATGTGAACGCTTTGGGTCAGTTTCACGGCACCGCCGTAGGTGCGCTTGAGGCGTCCTTGCCGCTCCAGTGACCCGAGATCCTTGCGGATGCAGTCCTCGGTGACTTTGAATTTGGCGCTGAGCTCCTTGACCTTAACCTTGCCGTCACGCTCCACCATGCGGACGATGAGCTCTTGACGCTCCTCCAGAAACATGATATTCACTCCCTTTACGCAGATGAAAATAGAAACGCTCATATATCTGCGATTCAATGTAGCGTCCATCCTTTGCGTTCAGTGTAACGCAAAACAGACAAAATAGCAAGACAATTTTATCTATTGAATTAAATTTATAGGAGTGAAATCATTATTTATATTCTATTATAATAAACAAATTCCTGCATTTCGTAGTATTAAATTATGATTATATGGGAATAACAAGAAAAATCCCCCGATCACGATGATTTCCATTGTCCTGTATACAATGTTGATATCGTAGTAGGACGTATCTGATCGGGGGAATTCTTATTCGAAAAAAACCATTCTGTTTACTAATCGAAAGAAGATGCTTTACGCACCGACTTTCAGCTTATCGCGTCCGAAGACGTGGCGATTGAAACCGATCTCTTCCTGTGTCATGCCGAGTGCGAGCCCAACGAGCTGCTGCAGGTGGAGGATGGGCATGTCGGTCTCACCGCGGACCGCGTCGCGTCCCTCGGGTCCGTACATATCGAGCTGCATCTGGCAGAGCGGGCATGGGGTGGCGATGAGATCGGCATCTGCGTGTGCCGCACTTGCGGCGATCTGTCCCGTGACGGTCAGCACGTCGTGCTCGGCGGTGAACTGTGCGTGGAAGCCGCAGCACTTGCGCCCCGCATCGAACCAGACGGGCTCCCCCCCGAGGCGGCGTACGAGACGCTCGAAGGACTCGGGATAGTCGCCTTCCTCATAGTGCATCTGCGGTTTCGGACGCAGAATGTGGCAGCCGTAGTAGCAGGCGACCTTTGTCCCCTGCAGTGCGTCCGTGATCTTTCCGTCGAGCACCTCGGGATGCTCATCGAGGACCCAGAGGAAATGCGTGATGTCGCTCGTCCCCTGATATGCGTACGGATGACCTGCTTCCTCCAGGATGGCATTCACCTTGTCCTTCAGCCCCGGCTCATGGTCGAGTCGGTATTTTGCCGTGCGCAGCTGCAGCGTGCAGGTGTTGCAGACAGTGAGGATGGGGAGTCCCATATTCTCTGCGATGGAGATGTTGCGTGCGTTTATGGCGAGCATGGCGAGGTCGTTCACGCCCTGCCCGTGGGATGCGCCGCAGCACGTCCAGTTCGGGATTTCTTCGATCTCAATGCCGAGCTTTTCGCAGACCTTCTTGAGCGAGGTATATGCCTCGGCTGCCGCGCCGTCGAGGACGCAGCCCGGGAATAGTGCGTATTTCATTATGCGTCCTCCTTATCGGCGTTCTCCGCCGCCTTGACAATGGCGTCGATGGTCTTGATCTCGGGGTTGACGGGATGCTTGGCGAGCGGATCCATCTTGCCGACGTTCATGAGGCGCAGTGCCATCGGCAGGCGCAGGCTCGACATGAGGTATCCCTCGGATTTGATGTTGAGCTTCGACTCGTCAAGCGTGCCGGAGGTCTGGATGTCATCGTAGATCGCCTTTGCGTGGCGCGCACCGACGTTGTCGTCGAGGTGATGCTTAAAGGTTTCCGCCTTCAGCTTCTCGATGGCACCGGCGGGGTCGAGCCCTTTCGGACATTTTGCTGTGCACTCCTGACAGTTGAAGCAGCGCCACAGCCCGGCCTCGATGACGGCCTTCAGATGCTCCTCGGGGCTTTTGCTGCGCGAGTCGGCGACGAGCTTCTCCGCCTTGACGAAGGCAAAGGGATCGAGGAAGTCGTCCTGATTCAGTGTGTTCTTGTTGCACTCGGAGACGCAGGATCCGCAGAGAATGCAGCCTGCGTATTTTTTGTACTTGTTGAAGTCCTCGGGGGACTGGAGACAGCCCGTTTCCGCCGTGAACTCGTCCTTCGGATGGAGGGAGGGTTTTACCTTTTTGAGGCGCGCGTATTTTGGATCCCAGTCGACGATGAGGTCGCGGATCACGCGGAAGTTGCCGAGCGGCTCGATCGTGAGCTCGTCGCTCTGATAGCGTGCCGTGAGGTCGTCAATCAGCACCTCGCAGGAGAGCTCGGCGTTGCCGTTGACGCGCACGGCGCATGCGCCGCAGATGCTCGAACGGCAGGAGCAGGTGAAGGAGAGCGTCGGATCCTGCTGCTCCTTGATGTAGGTCAGTGCGCCGAGAACAGTAAGTCCTGTGGAGCGCGGCACGGTGAACGTGTCCACCCACGATTTGCCCTCGACATAGCGATGGATTTTGAGTGTTGCGTCCATGTCAATACTTCCTTTCCTTTGGCGGATACTTCGTGATGACGACGTCCTTGTACTCCGCCGTGTACTTCCCGTCGGGCTGCTTGTAGATCAGCGTATGCTTGAGGAAGTTCACATCGTCGCGCTTCGGGAAATCGCGGCGCGAGTGTCCGCCGCGGCTCTCCTTGCGTGCCGCCGCGCCCTGCACGATGGCATGGGAGATCTGCAGGAGATTGCCGAGCTCGACATACTGCTCGAATGCTGTGTTGTAGACATGGGAGCTGTCGCCGACATAGCAGTTCTTGTAATCCTCTTCGAGCGCACGCAGTTCCTTCGAGGCCGCTTCGAGCTGCGCACCGTCACGGAACACGCCCGCCTTGTACCACATCGTATTGACCATGGCATCGCGGATCTCGGGAACCGTGCGGTTCGTCGTGTGCGGACGTGCGGTCACCTTGTCAAAGTGATCCTTCCACTTCGTGCACGCTGCAGCGAGCTGATCCTGTGTGCCCTCGTAGCTGTGTTCCTTGGCGTAAGCGGCGGCACCCTCGCCTGCCGTCTTGCCAAAGACGAGCACCTCGGAGAGACTGTTTGCCCCAAGGCGGTTCGCACCGTGGACGGAGACGCAGCTGCACTCGCCCGCCGTAAAGATGCCGGGGATGCGCGTCGCGCCCGTCTTGTAGTCGGCCATCTCAAGGCCTCCCATGGAGTAGTGGCAGGTCGGGCTGATGAGGACAGGCTCCTTCGTAATATCAACGCCCGCAAAACGCTTTGCGAGGCCGTAGACCTGCCCGAGGCGTTCGTGGATGCGCTCGGGCGGGATCTTTGTAAAGTCGAGGTAGACGCCGGCGGTCAGCCCCTCGCCGATGCCGCGTCCCTGTTCGATCTCCGTGGCGATGGCGCGTGCGACAATGTCGCGCGTCGCGAGCTCCATCTTCTCCGGGGCATATTTCGACATGAAGCGTTCGCCGTTCTTGTTGAAGAGCTGTGCGCCCTCGGAGCGGCTGGACTCGGAGAGCAGAACGCCGTTGACGGAGAGACCTGTCGGATGGAACTGCACCATTTCGGGATCCTTGAACGGGATCCCGACGTTCATGCCTGCGACGATGCCGTCGCCCGTCGAGCTGTACGGATTGGAGGTACGCACCCAGTAGGCACGGCCGTAGCCGCCTGTGGCAATGATGATCGTTTTCGCGGGAATGCCGATGAGGTCGCCCGAGCGCATATCCATCGCGACAATGCCCGCGAGTTTGCCGGCGTCCGTCATGCTGATCTCGAGCATCTGGCACTCGGAGATGAAATCAATATTGTGTGCAAGGCACTGTTCGAAGAGTGCGTGCACCATGGCGTGTCCCGCACGATCCTCGAAGTATGCTGCACGCGGATAGGATGAGCCGCCCATCTTGCGCTGATGGAAGTGACCATCCTTCTGACGGTTGTACGGATAGCCCATGTAGTCCATCTCGAAGATGGTTTTGCCCGCGTTCTCTGCGAAATACTCGACTGCGTCCTGATCACAGAGATAGTCGCCGCCCTTGATCGTGTCGAATGTGTGCGACTCGATACTGTCATTAGGGTCGGTGACGCCCGTCACGCCGTTCATGCCGCCCTGCGCCATCGTCGATGCCGAGCGCGTCGGGACGAGCTTCGTCAGGACAGCGACTTTCAGATCCTTGTTCTGAGCTGCCGCGAGTCCTGCACGCATCCCTGCACCGCCGCTGCCGATGACGAGCACGTCATAGGTCACGTCGCCGCGCCGTACCTGCTCCGGGATGTTCTTTCCCCCGCAGCCGAGATAGGCACCGGACATGAGGACAACGCCCGCCGCTGCTGTTCCCTTGATAAAGGTGCGGCGTGAGATTTCCATTGCCATTGCTTTTCCCTCCTAATGATACATAGAATCTATTTCAATTATAAATAAATCCTATAATAGATTCCTATTTCGTTCTTGGAGAAAGAACTCCTTCTTTTTGGATAAAAGAAGTACTTTACTGAATATTGCGGAGCATAAGGGCTAAAATGGCACAAAAAAACTCCCCTGACGAAGCGGGGGAGGGGGCTATGCGGCGGCGGGTGTGCTGTGAACGGAGGCTGCGTGTGTGCTGCTGCATCAGAACTGACAGTATGCCGGCATTCCCGTGCTTGCGCAGCGCGCGGGATGTTGTTAGAATACAAGGGAATCGCTGATAAAATGAGGTATGCCAGATTGGCGTAGATTTTTTGTCCGATTG
>ERZ773022.557-NODE-557-length-29602-cov-7.252005_pt1 | contig 29602 bp, 31 predicted proteins | sample MGYA00580839_ERZ773022 | MGnify/ENA primary metagenome ERZ773022 (study PRJEB29015, sample SAMEA2738020) | human oral metagenome | biome: human oral; feature: human-associated habitat; material: dental | place: China | collected 2044 ... | reverse complement strand
CGCTTGCCATCTTGGTTATCTGCATCGTCCCATGTTTTTGTACCTTCTACTTTAACCATTTCAGGTTTTTGTTCATTGTACATTACAACTACTTTCCCGGTTCCTTGATTACTAATTTCAACTACTCGAGAATTCGCAGCAGTTGGAGTCTTAGTAGTATTCGGATTGGCGTTATCCTCTGTTACATCCTTATATCCGTCCGCATGTGCTTTTTCAAAGAAACGATATTTCTTACCACCAACCAGAGAATTCACTTCTATAGTTCCCTTTTCATTTGGAGTTAAAGTATTATCTCCGTTTAATGTACCGGAAACAACCATGTTAGTTTTCACGTTTACAGCTTTCCATGTTGTTCCGTTATCGTCACTTGTTTGTAATTCAAATTTGAAGCCTTCAGATAAAGCATTACCTGTTTTGGCATCAGTTTTAATAAGTTTAATTGACAGTGGATCTGCTGGTGCATCTGCAGATCCTGCTGATGGAGTAAGAACAGAAGTCGCTTTTGATTCGATTTTTCCAGTTTGGGCAGTTTCAATTTTTAATGTGTTAGGAATTGCTGTTTTCTCTAGTGCTGTTTTGTACTTAGCTTTAATATACATAAATACATTTTGAACAGCTTTTCCTTTATAAGAATTATTAATTTTAGTTACAGTTGCATCAGAAATTGAACCAAAGATATTTGGATAATTTTTCTTTAAATAATTTCCGACACCACCAGCGTTTTTAATTTGTGGGAGATCATCATAAGTTGGACCCGATCCATCATTCATATCCCACCATTTCATCATAAAGGTGTATGTTCCATCTTGATTGTTGTATATTGCATATTCACCTTTTTCAAGTAACGCCTTTAACTCCTCTTTTGTATGGCTTCCTTGTTCCACTTTTCTTAAGAGCGGTTTTGGTAAACCTACGACATAATCCCCAGAAATAACATTACCATCATCATCTGTACCAGAAGTCCAAACATATAAGCCAGTAAGTTCTGGGGCCTTAGTTACGTCTGTAAAGGTATCTTCGAGATAAATATCTGTATATACCTTAGGAGAATATGCTCCATTATGCTCAAGTAAATGGGGATTCTCGTATGAACGTTTTTCATCTTGCTTGTAATACGTATCACTTTTGATATTGAATTGCCATGTTGCCTCGGAGTCGCTCGCAGCTGGTGCACTTTTAGAAATACCTCTCCCTGTATCATTAATCTTTCGCCCTTGAACATATTGCTTTTCGCGCGCAACAATTAATTTCTCTTTTCCAAGCTGTCCCTCTTGAATTCTACGTTCCCCAAGCTTCAGTGTCTGACCTCCTCCATTTAAATGAAGAATAGAATTACCAGTTTCAAATGAAGCATTGAATTTAGTTATTCGGTTATTTTTTATATAATCACCTGAAAAATGAATGATTACTTTACCATCTTTATATTCCCACGTACCTAACTCATGATTATCATTATCCTTTAATGTTTGAGGAAGAAAATTGTTCATTCCCGAACCTATTGTCGCAGGAATTGTGAGAATATCCCCTTCTTTTAAAGCTTCTGAAGAATTATAAGCTATCGATAACATCAATTTATAAGTTGATGATTTTTGACCTTCGTCTATGGCATTAGTAAATTTTGTTGGATCACTGTTATACTCATCAAACTGAGCATTATCACTTGTACGATAGTCAATTTCTCCATTTCCATTTGTTACATCAATAATCTTAAAAGAAGTGACTGTGACATTATCTAAACTCAGTTCACTTCCTCCAGCCTCCTGAGCAGTTGTCTTACTACCCAATAATGCCATCGTAATCATTGCTACTATGGATAGAATGAATGTAATGACACTTTTTCTTCGAACTTTCCTGTTCATAAATAAACCTCCATAATTCTTATTTTGCTAATACTAGAATAACAAGAATTTAGTAAAAGTCAATTAGATTATATTTGAGAAATTATATCTCATTTTAAGCCATTCTCTACTACTTGAATTCCTCTTTTTTCAATCATCTAGCACATTCTACTAATCACTAATCCCAGCGCTGATTTCCTTTATACTACAGAATGTATTCCAATTGTAACTTTCTATCAATTTAATAATTATTTCTTTAAAGAATATGAATCTTTTTAATTCCTTATTTATATGCTTCTATAATTACTTACTTGCCATATATTCAAAATACTTGTGAGTATCCAACTAGAACGAATGGTCTATTGAAGGAATAAACAATAATATAAAAGTGCTCAAAAGAAATGCTTACGCCTTTAGAAACTATTACTATTTTAGAAACAGGATTATTTTAATAACCAAAATGTTTGGCCCAAAACAAAAAGGAATTAAGCAATAATTAGTTGCTTAATCCCTTCCTAAATTTCTTCATCAACACTATTTGACAAAGAGCCAAATAAAGCTTGTAGAGTGTCATTGTCAATCATTTACTGATTCAGTTCTGTAGAAATACCACTTGTATCTGGCGTTTGAGGCGTCATTACTTTTGGAACCAAATCAACCGTAAATGTAGTACGGCCATCGCTCCAAGGAATACTATATACTCTACCTGAGTAGACCCAATCTTGCTTGCCTTCTTCAAAGGCCTTTGAAGACTCATCCAATTTTTCTCTCATATATTGTACAGCATCTTTATAATATTTAAATTCTGTATTCGTATTTCCTAACGGAACTAGGCGATGGGCAGAAGTAGTCACTTCCACAGTAGTTGTTGTTTCAGAAGTAGACTCTCCTCCATCTATTTTAACGGTTGGTTGTTCTGTTGAAGTATTCATCTCCGTCTCACTTGTTTGAGGTATCACTTTTTCGGTCGTCAATGATTCCTTACTTGGAGTCACAGCTACTTTTGTTTCTTGCTCTTGTTTTTCAAAAACTACTTTCTTTTCTTCGGTAGTTACTGGAAGCTCCGTAGTGCTTACTGTTGTTGATACTTCTAACTCTTTCTGGGTCATTGTTTTTTCAGATTTTTCGGAATGTCCTGGAGAATGTGACGATGTGGCATCTGTCGTTTGTATTTCTACAACTTGAGTTACTTTTGGCAAGGGACTCAAATCTTTAGATAACGCATAAACTCCAGCAAGCATTGCTAAAGAAATTCCTAATGTAATCCCTAATTGACTTGCTAACCCCAACGATTTAAAAGATTCTTGAATTTTAATATAAAATATCTTAATCTTCATTATCTATTCTCCTTTCCATTTTTATTCAAACTATTATATCATAAATTTCATCATTTCAGAACAAAAAAGACATAATATCACAAATCACATTATTATTACAACAATATTTCTAAAAAAACCGTGAAATAATCCGAAAAATTTTAAGTTCTTGGCTTTTTATTAGTAGAACCACTTTATCAGTAATCATTAGTAACAAGTAGCAAACCTGTTACATACTATAAAAATCCTACAAAAATCTGAGTTCCTACTAATGTAATAATCCCTGAGATTACAATCGATAGACTACTCATCGCTCCTTCAATTTCACCAATTTGCATCGCTCTAGCAGTCCCAATCGCATGAGAAGAAGTTCCAATCGCAATCCCTTTTGCTATCGGGTGAGTGATATTAGCAATCTTACAAATCCCCTCACAGAACATATTCCCTAGAACTCCAGTAATAATAATCACTGCGACTGTAATCGTTACATATCCACCTGTTTCTTGAGACAATCCCATCCCGATAGCTGTCGTAATTGATTTTGGAAGAAGTGTAACATACTCTTCATGCGTCAATTGGAAAATGAAAGAAAGCAGCCACACTGTACACAGGCTTGTAAGAACCCCAGATAAAACTCCAAAGAAGATTGCTTTCTTATGCTTCTTCAACAACTCTAGCTGCTGATATAAAGGAATCGCTAAACAGACAGTCGCTGGCGTTAAAAAATAACTTAAATTATATGCACTTGCATAATAACTAGCATAGTCAATATGAAATACATCTAAAACGATAATTACAAATACGATTGCCACCAACAATGGATTAAAAATAGGCCATTTATAGCGATCTCGAAGGAATACACCAATTTCAAAACCTAGGATGCTAATCACAATTCCAATCGTTGCTGAATTAATGGCTAGTTGATTCATGGTCTTCCTCCCTTTCTAAAATGAACTGTGTTACTTTTCCGGAAACAACCATAACCATTACTGTTGTAATCACCGTAATGATGGATACGGGTAAAATAATTCTTTGTAATTGCGCCCAAGATTCAATAATTCCTACAGCTGCAGGAATAAACATCAGAGCCATGATTTCAATCAAGAAAGTCCCCGCTTGATGAACACGATCTAATTTGATGAGACCAGTCATTAAGAATATCATCATTAGTATTAATCCGTAGATGCTTGCTGGAATGGGGAACGGCAAGAGATATTTTAAAATTTCACCTAAACAGGTTACAAACATAATCCAGCCAAATTGTTTAAAGAATTTCATTGTTTACTCCTCTAGTTTAAAAGCACCCTATCCACGTCATAGAATAGGGTGCTTCCATCTTTTTGTATATATAAACCTACCTCAGAAAGAATACTCTCTTCCAATATTTTCTCATATTATAATCAAATGCATAGAAAGTCAACTACAAACCTGTGAACATTTGTTACTTTCAAAATCATTTTTCGACTATTTTATATAGAGGGGTATTTTTCGTTCTGCAATTTCAGCAAAGTGCCTAGTTCTATTCTCTTCTGTTGAACCAAAAATCTATCAAAATACCCCGTCTAAGGCGAACCTTAAACGGGGCACTAAGTTTGATATTAGTCTAAGTTTTTCATGGTTGGGAATAATAGGACGTTACGGATGGATTGGCTGTTTGTTAGTAACATGACTAAACGGTCAATTCCGATTCCTACCCCACCCGTTGGAGATAAACCATATTCCAACGCTTGAATAAAGTCTTCATCGTGCGGATGCGCTTCGTCGTTCCCAGCAGATTTTTCTTCTACTTGTTTCATGAAACGTTCACGTTGATCGATTGGGTCTGTTAACTCTGTGAAGCCATTTCCGTACTCTTTCGTACAGATGAAGCATTCGAAACGATCTGTGAAGCGTGGGTCTTCATCGTTTTTACGCGCTAGTGGAGATACTTCCACTGGATGTCCGTAGATGAAGGTTGGTTGGATCAATGTTTCTTCAACGAATGTTTCGAAGAATTCGTTCACGACATGTCCAAATGTCATTGAATCTTCGACTTTCACGCCTTTTTCTTTCGCGATGGCGCGTGCTTCTTCGTCAGTCATTTGTGGCCAGAAGTCAACACCTGTTACTTCTTTAATCGCATCTACCATATGAATTCTCTTCCATGGAGCTTTTAATTCCACTTCATGTTCGCCATATGGAACTAATGTTGTTCCTAGTACTTTTTCAGCAACGTCTGAAATGATTCCTTCTGTTAAATCCATAACATCTTTGTAGTCTGTGTAAGCTGTATAGATTTCGATTGAAGTAAATTCAGGGTTGTGAGTGGTGTCGATTCCTTCGTTACGGAACACACGTCCGATTTCGTATACGCGTTCCATCCCACCAACAACTAAACGTTTTAAGTGTAATTCTGTAGCGATACGCATGTATAATTCCATGTCTAACGCATTGTGGTGTGTGATAAATGGACGAGCGTTTGCCCCACCCGCTAATGTGTGTAGTACTGGAGTTTCCACTTCTAAGTAATCGCGGTCGTCTAAGTAACGACGGATTTCACGGATAATTTTACTACGGGTTACGAAACGGTCGAAGCTGTCACGGTTACTAATTAAGTCTAAGTAACGTTGACGGTATTGTTGTTCTACGTTTGTTAATCCGTGATATTTATCAGGAAGTGGACGAAGTGCTTTTGTTAAATGAACGAATTGTTCTGCTTTAACAGATAATTCACCAGTGTTTGTGACCATAACAGTCCCTACAACACCAACGATGTCTCCTAAGTCTGCTTTTGTGAAGACTTCGTACGCATCATCTCCAACAGCATCCTTACGCACATAAATTTGGATTTGGCCTTTGCCATCTTGGATGTGGGCAAAACCTGCTTTCCCTTTTCCACGTTTTGTCATCATTCGACCCGCAATTTGAACGGTTACAGGCTCTTGTTCCGCAAGTGATTCCTTTGTAGCTCCTTCAAATTGGTTGTGGATTTCTTCAGTTGTATTTTTTTGTTTGAATCCAGTACCGAAAGGATCGATTCCTTTTTCGCGTAATTGACTCATTTTTTCACGACGAACTTGTAATTGGTCATTTAATGTTTCTTGTGTTTCTACTTCGAAAGACACGTTTGTTCCTCCTTTGAACGCTGCTTGTTCTTCATAACTCTCCTTATTGTACCAAAAGAAGAGGCTTTATTGAAAGTATTTCAAGACTTTTTGCTTAAATTTCTGCCAAGCGTTGTTTTTGACGTTCTTCACGTTCTAAATGTTCTACCACGAATTGGTCTAATAATGCTTCGACCGTTTGTAAATTCTCAGCTTCGTTAATGGCTACTTTTGTTTTTGAGGCACGTGGCACTCCTTTTAAGTAATAGCCTGCTAATTTACGGAATTCTTTCGTTGCGACCGCTTCTCCTTTCAGGTTGGCAAGTCGTTGTAAGTGCAATTTCGCAATTTCGATTTTCTCTGGGACGGTATTTTCAGGAAGTAATTCGCCTGTTTCTAAATAATGCACTGTTTGACGAATCATCCATGGGTTTGCAAGTGCTGCACGTCCAATCATAACGCCATCCACGCCTGCAATGTCAATCATGCGTTTGGCATCTTCAGGAGAGCGAACGTCCCCATTTCCGATTAAAGGAATGCGCGTTAAGTGCTTCTTCACTTCGCCAAGGATTTCCCAGTCGGCTTTCCCGTCATACATTTGAACACGAGTACGACCGTGCATCGCAACCGCACTTGCTCCGGCACGTTCTGCAGCTAGCGCATTCTCCACTGCATATAAATGCTCGTGATCCCATCCTGTACGCATCTTCACCGTCACAGGCTTATCAACTGCGTCTACAACCGCTGCTACCATTTCGTATACCTTATTTGGGTCTAACAGCCATTTCGCTCCGGCTTCGGCTTTAATGACTTTGTTTACTGGACATCCCATATTGATATCGATAATCGCCGCCTCTGTATTTTCAGCCACGTATTTCGCTGCTTCGACCAACGTATCTTTATTTCCACCCATGATTTGAACGCTCAGTGGATACTCGTTTGGCTCGATATGAAGCATGCTTAATGTTTTCTCATTACGAAATTGAATCCCTTTGTCACTAATCATTTCGCAAACCACTAAACCGGCACCGAATTCTTTTACAGTGACACGGAAAGCAGAGTTTGAAATCCCAGCCATTGGGGCCACAACTACGCTATTGTCAATTTGAATATCTCCAATTTTGAAACTCATGTTAATCTCCTTTTTCAATCTTTTGATTCGTCTATCCAGTGAACCACTTCCCCTAAAACAATCGAAAAACACGAGCTGCATCACCAATAGTGAGTGCGACTCGTGCGCTAAGTTCACTTATTTCTTGCCGGATTATTGTACCATAACCCGCGCCATCTTGCATTTGTTTCCCCTTAATAAAAAAGTCGTATAGACAACAGGAAGTACATTACTAGGAATCCTCCTGTCAACACTAACTGCCATCCCGTTTCTTTCACTGATTTTTGCTTAAACGAAAACCAACTAAACAACAAGAAACTGAGAAGGAAGCCTCCTGCTGCAACTGCTATAATATACAGCATCATAAGAAGCAGTTGTCCCCCTACTAAGAAATAGTTACCCGCTCCTAATATTGCCACAAAGAAAAGGGCCCACGAAATCCACATCAAGACAGTAGCAACCTTATGTATCTTTACTAACCCTGGTTGTTTTTCAAAATGTCGTGCTTCCATAAACCTCTTCCTCCTAACCCTCTTCTTACCAAATATGAATCACTCCGGTGACTAACAAATATTGAAAAATGAACCAAGCCCCTGTGAGCAGTAGTTGCCACCAAGTATTTTTAAACGATTTTTCTTCTACCGCGATAAAAATGTGCATCATGAAACTCACAAACGCCAGAATCATGAAAATCGGCATAATGAAGATGGCTATCAATAGCCCTCCTGGGACGCCACGACTGGTCGCAAAAATCCATTGTGGCACTAACCCAATCCACATCAAGGCTTCTGCGATATTTTTTGTTTTCTCTAGTTTCATTCAAAACCTCCAATATTATCGAATCGTTTGTTTCTGCATTTATTTGGCAAGTGCCCTTGGAGCTAGCGAGAATAAACAAATGACAATTCCAAATAAGAACATCGCTAATCCAATCACTTCAAAAACGCTATTGAACTGCGAAAACACACCGAGCATGAATGCAAAAATAATGATCGAAACTCCAACCTTACGAACGACCTTTGCAATGGCTTTGTAATAATCTTCAATCGTTTCAGGTGTAACCGATGTATATTGCAACTTCACAAATTCCTGATACGTTTTTCTCCAATAATTCATCCCCATCCAGAAGATTCCGCCGATGGTCATCGCTGAAAATAGCACTAAAATCGCTGTACCGATTTGGTCCATATTTTCAATAGAATTTACAGATGGATTCATCTCTTGAAAGCTAGCCATTGTAACCACCAAACAAATAAATGAGATAAGGGTAAAGCACCCTGCTCCGTTTGAACCTTTTCGTTTCATGACAACCTCCTCTGTGTTAGGTTCAGTATAAACAAAAATAAGCCAAGACCATAGCCTCGGCTCATTTATTTTAATAATTCTTTATTAATCTAAAATAGTGAATTTCTCGATAAACAACGGACTCACTGAACGGTTTTCGTGAATACGACGAATCGCTTCCGCCATTAATTGGTCAACGCTGATTTGAACAATCTTGCCACCTGTTTTTTCTACAGGGACTTCGATTGAGTCAGTTACAACGACCTCTTTAATCACTGAGTCGTTAATACGTTCTAATGCTGGCCCAGATAATACGGCGTGCGTACAGCAAGCGTATACTTCTTCAGCACCTGCATCTTTGATTGCTTGCGCAGCAAGAGTGATGGTTCCAGCTGTATCAATCATATCGTCGATTAATACGGCAACTTTCCCTTTCACTTCACCGATGATATTCATGACTTCTGCCACGTTTGCTTTTGGACGACGTTTATCAACAATCGCGATAGGTGCGTGTAAGAACTCAGCCATTTTACGAGCACGAGTTACCCCACCGTGGTCAGGAGATACAACAACGATATCTTTATCTTTGAAGTTGTTTTCTAAGAAGTGATTCGCAAGAAGTGGAGCTCCTAATAAGTGGTCCACTGGAATGTCGAAGAACCCTTGAATTTGGGCAGCATGTAAATCAAGTGTTAACACACGGTCTGCACCGGCTTGAGTAATCATGTTTGCAACTAATTTTGCAGTGATTGGTTCACGAGATTGCGCTTTACGGTCTTGACGAGCGTAGCCATAGTAAGGAATAACAATGTTAATTGTTTTTGCACTCGCACGGCGTAATGCATCCACCATGATTAATAACTCCATTAAGTTATCATTTACTGGATAAGAAGTTGATTGAACGATATACACATGGCAACCACGTACACTCTCATCGATATTGATTTTAATCTCGCCATCGCTGAATTGAGTAACAGAAACTTTACCAAGTTCTAAACCGACTTCTTCAGCAATCTTTGCCGCTAAAGGACGATTTGAGCTTAAAGCGAATATTTTTAAATTAGGATCGGAATAATGTTCCACAATGATAACCCCCGAAGTTTATTTTATAGTACTATCATACCGTTTTTTATTTGATTTTTGAATATTTTTGCTAATTTTTTTGGAAAAAATTTTAGTCTTTTTGAGCAGATGGTAATTTTGAAGCGTAATTTTCTTTATTCACTTGACGAGAACGCGCAATCGCAAGCGCTCCTGCTGGTACATCTTCAGTAATGGTTGATCCAGCAGCGATAAATACATCATCACCCACTGTAACTGGAGCAACGATATTCGCGTTACATCCGATAAATACATGGTTCCCAATTGTCGCACGGTGTTTATTTTTACCGTCGTAGTTTACAAACACCGTTCCACAACCAACATTAATATCTTCGCCAAGGTCCGCATCCCCAATATAAGTTAAGTGACCTACTTTAGTATCAGCACCAAGAGTTGAGTTCTTCACTTCTACAAAGTTACCGATATGAACACGTTCACCTAACACAGCATTTGGACGTAAGTGTGCAAATGGACCTGCATTGCTGTCTACTTTCATGTGTGACTCTTCGATGTTTGCTTCTACAAGACGAACCCCATCTTCTAACACGCTGTCACGAACCACGCTATGCGCTCCGATGAAGCAGTTTGAACCGATGACTGTTTTACCTTTTAAGACAACACCTGGTTCAATCACAGTATCCGAACCGATCTGAACCGTTGATTCGATATAAGTTGCTTCTGGATCGATTAAAGTAACCCCGTTACGCATATGTTCTTCGTTGATGCGGTTACGCATATATTTTTCTGCTTTTGAAAGAGCCACGCGGTCGTTTACACCCATACCTTCATCGAAATCTTTCATTGGGTAAGCAGAAACCACTTCTCCACGTTTCTTCAAGATTTCTAATACGTCTGGTAAGTAGTATTCGCCTTGTGCGTTGTCATTACCAACTTCTTGTAGTGCACTAAAGAGCGCTACATTATCAAAGCAGTACGTACCTGTGTTTATTTCTTTCACTTGTTGTTCTTCGGGAGTAGCATCTTTTTGCTCCACGTTTTTAAGAACAGAACCATCGGCGTCACGAATCACACGGCCGTATCCTGTTGGATCTTCGGCAATCGCAGTCAGAATCGTTGCTTTTGCCCCTGTGCGTTCATGTTCTTCCATTAATGCAGAAAGAGTTTCGCTTGTTAATAATGGAGTATCTCCACAAATCACAATCGTCGTTCCTTCTTTTCCTTTTAGAAGAGATTCTGCTTGTAAAACGGCATGTCCTGTTCCTAATTGTTCTGCTTGAACTGCATACGAAACACGGTCTCCAAGGTGGTTTTGCACCATTTCAGCACCATGTCCAACAATCGCTACGATTTCAGTAGCTCCTGTTTTTTCTACTTGATCTACAACATGCTCCACCATTGGTTTTCCGCATACTGGATGCATCACTTTGTAAAGGGAAGATTTCATACGAGTTCCTTTACCTGCTGCTAAAATAATTCCGAATTTTTCTTTCATAATAAGCTCCTTGCTCTTCGAATTTCTACCCTCTAATAGTATAGTACAATGCTGTTTTTTTCAAGAAAACACTGGATAAATCCTTTTCATAAAAAGATATCTACCAAAAATGTCTACAACTTCCTCCTTTAAAAATATTTCAACGAGTATAACTTCCCTTACTCACTTCGGCTTGAAGTGAGTAATCCAACATTTACAAAAAATAATAAACTTGTATGGCCTTTTTATGGAATCAAGCGAAAAATGAGCGGATTTTGAGCGGAAAGAAACCTTTCATATTGAGGTTCCTTTTTCATTTATTTTTGTAAAGTGAGTTTTTGCTATTGATTTATTGTATACACAGGACTATACTACTGTATACACAGTAAACAAGAGGAGAGTTTTATTCTGATGAAAAATGTTCGTTTTATGACACTAACCGCACTATTAACCGCAATCGCCATCTTCATTCCGATAGCGATGCCACTAAAATTGGTGATTCCACCTGCTTCGTATACACTCGGAAGCCACGTTGCAATTTTTATTGCAATGTTTATTAACCCGTGGATGGCCATCTTCGTTGTTCTAGGGTCATCGTATGGATTCTTTATTTCCGGAGCATACCCACTCGTCATCGTTTTCCGCGCGCTATCGCATATTCTCTTTGCGACACTAGGAGCCTTTTTCCTACAGAAATATCCAAAGACGCTAGAAAACCGCAAATCCTCATGGATTTTCAACTTCGTATTGGCGCTCATTCACGCAGTCGGCGAAGTATTAGCCTGCGTACTTTTCTACTCAGTTTCAGGGACAGATCTTCAAAGCATGTTTTACGTCCTCTTCGTCCTAGTCGGATTTGGTACAGTGATTCACAGTATGGTAGACTATGAATTAGCACTAGCGGTGTATAAAATTTTACAAAAAAGACGTTAAAAGAGGAAAACTATGCCAAAAGAACGAAAAGCTGAATTACTGAAACTGCTGAAAAACGCGCCAAAGCCACTCAACGGCCAGAGCTTGGCGGAACACTTCCACGTAACACGACAAATTATCGTGCAAGATATCGCGCTTCTTCGTGCTGACGGGGCAACGATTCTATCGACTAACCGCGGATATGTCTACAAGGAGCAAGAGAGTTCGCCGTACGTTCATCGCCTCTTTAAGGTCAAACATGATACCAAGGCAATCGAAAGTGAACTTCTGGCGATTGTCGACAATGGAGGTCGCGTGCAAAACATTCAAATCGACCATCCCGTTTATGGCGAAATCCAAACGCTCGTGAAACTGACCTGTCGCCGTGACGTTCAGCACTTCTTGGAGCAAATCCATCAAGTAGACTTCCGCCCACTGTCCTCTTTAACAGACGGTGTACATTATCATCTGGTAGAAGCTGAAAACCAACAAGACCTCGACTATATCGAAGGCGCCCTCGAGAAATTAGGGTATTTAGTGAAAGAAGATTAAATGAAAGGACCTAGCATTTATTTTTGCTAGGTCCTAATTTTTATTACAGATTATATTTTTCTTTTAATTGCAAGAGCGCCTCTTTCCCATCTAGCACACGACCTTCTTTAACATCTTCGAGTACTTCGTTTAGTAGACTTGCTTCTTCATATTGTTTTTCTGCTTCAAAATCTGTCATCGGAATATCCTTCATTTTTTATTCCTCCTTTTTATTGGTCTATTAATTGTACCATACCTTATCTAGAACTACACTTTTCCTCTGCAACAAAAAAGACCTGGCATTTCTGCCAGATCTATAAAACTGCGTTATATTTTAAGCGCACAGATTTATTGAGTAAAAACACGCCTCTCTGTACAGTTTATTCCTTGATTGAATACCACTGATCCGCCCATTCTAAAACCGGTAATTCGCGGTTTGCTAAGAGGACGCCCCACGGTTTCGCCGCACATCGTTTATATTCTTCGACGGCTTCTTCATAAGTGAGTTTCAACGTCGACAACTCGAACTCCTCTAGTTCTTTGGCCGTCATCTCTGTTTTCCCAAAACTTGTCACGAGGCAGAGGAAATAGTGGTTCACATTATGACGGTGAATCTGATTACAAAATATGGAAAAATTCTTGTTACCTGGATTTTCCAAAAAGATGATACCGTTTATACAGTTTCACTCGAAGGAGATAGAAAGACTCTTATCCTTTTAATTCCGTATGTTGAAAGTACATGGGGCTTAACGGATCAAAGTCCAATTTCTCGATAAAAAATCGCCTCTCAAACTCTACAAATGAATAGAACAAAGACGTTAGATCCACTTTAAGGAGAAGAATCATCATGAAAACCAAAATTTTATTAGGTTCTGTGACTGTCCTGTCTGCGCTAATGGTAGCTGCTTGAGGGAACGGAGAAAAGAAAGCAACAGAAACAACGGTAGCTCCAACAACAGAAGTAACTACAGCTACACCAACTACGACTGCTCCAACAACAACTGCTAGCGCTTCTTCTGATGCAAAAGACGTCTCACTTGGAGATACTCAACGTATCGGACGTGAAGATGTTGGCTATATCAATATCCCTATAGATTGGATAGTATACAGCAGCTCAAAAAATCCTGATCTATTCGGATATTCTTCACCAGATAAATACACTGTTTTAGTACTCAGAAGTTTTAGTAAAGAGCAATTTAAACTTAACGATGAGGAAACATGGGGAGCAAAAGCAGTTGCGAACCGCATGTATGTTAAATGGAAAGATGACAAGCAACAGACTAGTTTAGACGCCGTAAAGACAAAATTCGCTGGAGAAGAAGCTTTCTTATTAAAAGTAACATTTACAGACGGAAAAAGTCTATTCGATTGGTTCTTCCTAAAAGGAGATCTCGTCTATCGAGTTGCAATCGAAGGTACAGAAGAAACAATTAATTCATTAAGATCTATTTTACAAAATACATGGAGCTTAGATCCTAAATTTCCTAGACAATACTAAAAGAGATAGACTATGACAATCAGTCTCTTTTCACATTTCGTCAAAAATCATTCCACTATTTAAATTTAATCTAAAAAATGGTAAAATAGGCTTGTGACAACAACTTTTAAGGAGAACAATCATCATGAAAAACAAAATTTTATTTGGCTCTGTAACGCTTCTATCTGCGTTAATGATAGCGGCTTGCGGAAACGGAGAAAAGAAAGCAACGGAAACAACTGCAGCACCAACAACAGAAGTGACTACAGCTACACCAACTACTGCAGCACCAACGACAACTGCAGGAACTTCTTCTGAAACAAAAGAAGTATCTCTTGAAGATACTCAACGTATCGGACGTGAAGATGTTGGTTATGTCAATGTTCCTAAAGAATGGAAAGAATTCAAAGATTTAAACGGCGGCCCTCAATATCAATACTCTGCATTAGATGCATACAATATTGTGACATTAAATGCCTTCACTAAAGAACAAGCACAACCTGGCAATGGTGAAACATGGGGCGCAGAAATGATTGCGAACCGTTTATATAGCACATACAAAAAAACTGATGGAATTGATAAAATCCAAGGCGCAAAAACAAAAGTAGCTGGAATGGATGCTTTTCTAATCCAAATTCTTACAAAAGAAGGTAAATATTTCTTCATTTGGGTCTTCCAAAAAGACGATAAAGTGTATTCAACAAGTTTTGAAGGCGATAAAGAAACACTTAAAAAAATGTTTGACTTGATTGAACAAACATGGGGCTTAGATGCGAAAACTCCAGGACAATAATCTAAAAATGCTAAAAGAGACTAATCCATGTGATTAGTCTCTTTTGTTATACTCTATCAATCCTCTTTTTTAGCAAAAATTTCCCTATTTGATTTTTAATGATTAAGTGGTATAATACAAATATAATAAATTTATTAAGGAGAACAATTTATTATGAAAAACAAAATTTTATTAGGTTCTGTAACACTTCTATCTGCTTTAACGCTATCCGCTTGCGGGAATGGCGAAAAGAAAACAGCGGAAACTATTGCAGCACCAACAACGGAAGTAGCTAAAGAAACTACAGCTGCACCCACTACAACCGCTCCGACAACAACTGCTGGTGCCTCTTCTACCACTAAAGAAATTTCACTTTCAGACACTCAACGTGTTGGCCGTGAAGCATCTGGTTATGTCAATGTTCCTAAAGATTGGGTCGCATACCAAGATAAAAATACTGGTTCTCAATTCCAGTTTTCTTCACCAGATAAATACAATGTATTATCAATGAACGCGTACACTAAAGACTCTGTCAAACTTGCTACCGGAGAAACCTTTGGCGCAGAGTTAATTGCGAATCGTTTGTATGACCACTGGCAAAATGACAAACAACAGACTAGTTTACAAGGCTCAAGGGCTAAATTTGCTGGAGAGGATTCCTACTTAATGAAAATCGCATTCTCTGATGGTAAATACATGTACGAATGGGTCGTTCAAAAAGGCGAGAAAGTATATGCGATTGCAATAGAGGGTACAGCCGATACGATTAATAGCTTAAGACCAATTTTAGAACAATCATTTGGCTTAGATCCAAAAACGCCTGGAAAATAATCACGACTTGCATACTAAAAGAGACTGATTCGCGTAATCAGTCTCTTTCTTTATTGTTATGCTCTTGTAGTCCACTCTTCGCGTAAAACCCCATACTTCATACTGTCATAATACTGTCCTTGATAGTAACGAACTTTACGGATTTGGCCTTCTTTTAGGAACCCTAATTTCTCAGCAACAGCCATCATCGCACTGTTCCCACTCCAAGTCGTCATTCCAATATGTTCGAGCGCATCGATTTCTTGGAAAATGGCATCTACCCACATTTTCAACGCTATTGTCGCAATCCCTTGCCCCCACAACTGATCATCGTAAATCACAATCCCGATTTCTAGCCATCGCGTGGCTTCATCCACCCATGATTTTGAAACCATCCCCACAGGCTGGTCTCCAACGACAATACACCGGCAATCTTCGCCCATTAAGAAGGCTGCAACAGGACTTCCTTCAAAACTTTTATTATCTTGAAACGGACGATAATCATTAAAGTACGGTGCGTTCCATTTCGTCCACTCTGGCTTCTCCGTTGAAAATCCAATCTTCCAAATCATTTCAAGGAAGCTTTTGTTAAAAGGAACTAGTTGCACCTCGGTCGTTTGCTTTAAGCTTTCCACTGATTCATCCCACCTTCAACATTCGTCACATCAAACCCTTTTGCCTCTAAAAATTCACAAGCTCTTGCTGAACGCATGCCCCCTTGACAAATTACGTAGTATTTTTGCTCAGGATTTAATGTTGTGTATTCTTGTTCCAATGTACTTAAAGGATAGTTCTTTGCATTTGCAATATGTCCGTCTTGAAATTCTCCCTTTTCTCGTACATCTAATACCGTGATTTCACTAGTTTGGTATAATTCTTTAAACTCTTTTGAAGCAATTTTTTTCATGTTTTCTCCTTCACCTTTCTCCTATTCAAAATAAATTTTAATCCTTCTCTACCCTTCTAAACTCACAGTCCAGAAGATGGTCGTTTACCATCCCTACCGATTGCATAAATGCATAAATAATAGTAGAGCCAATAAACTTAAAACCTCTTTTCTTCAAATCTTTACTAATCTTGTCCGAAAGCTCCGTTTTGGCTGGAACTTCGGTTATGGATTCCCAAGAATTGATGATTGGGGTATGTTTAACGAATCCCCATAAATAGTTGCTAAACGAACCAAACTCCTCACATATCTTAAAGTAAGCTTTGGCGTTATTCGCAACAGATTTTACTTTCAATCGATTTCGGATGATTTCTTTATTTTGAAGGAGCTCTGCTTCCTTTTCTTCATCATAGTTCACTACGATTTCGGGAACAAAGTTATCAAAGGCTTTACACAGTCCTTCCATTTTTTGAAGGATTGTAGACCAACTAAGCCCCGCTTGCATTCCTTCTAAGCAAAGCATCTTAAATAATTCCTTATCGTCAAAGATAGGGATTCCCCACTTTTCATCGTGGTATTTTTGTTCAAGTAGACTATGGTTTGCCCAATCACATCTTTTTGTTTCCATATTTACTCCTTTTCCATAAGAGTTTTAGTTCTCAAGTACGAATCCCTTAAACAGTAGCGATAGGCTTCTGACTCATCCAACACCCAAATTTATTAGAATTCACCTCATTATGGCATTTCTATGCCCATTTGTCAGTAAATACATCTTGGAAGAGGTCGTCCCTCTTGTAAAAAATGAAAGCAGACTCTCATTTACCGTTTGAGAGTCTGCTTCTATCTATCTTATCCTAGTTCCTTTTAATCCTCTATAAAACGAATCACTTGGTCGTCCACATCCACTTGGGCTTCAATCCCAAAAGGAATGATACAACGAGGGGTCGCATGTCCAACATTAACATTGTAAACAATGGATAGCTGTTTCTCCCTTAATTCTTCCAGGAGAATCTCTTTATACTCTTCATAATAGGTTTCATTTTGTGGTTTCCCAACAAGCACTCCGGACACCACATCAAAAAGTCCGTAGCGTTCAAGCGTTTGAATCATCTTTTGGAAGCGTTCAGGAGTCGGTTGTTCTTCACTCGTCTCTAGCAGAAGAATTTTTCCTTTCCATTCTTCTAAAGTAGGAAATAGTTGATACTGTTGTACGAGGCGAACCGTATCCTCATATCTTGAATTTTCGAGACATTCCGACATGGATTCCAAGCACCCTCCTAGAATTTGTCCTGTAAACTGCGCATTCCCTGAAAGCAACTCAAACCCTTGATTTGGAAAACTTGGCGTCGAAACTCCTAATCCTTTTTCACTAAAATCTTCTCTCTCCTGATACCAAATCTCACTTGGGCGAATTTCTTTAATTCTTCCCGTTGTCATTAATTCCTCAAAATACGATTTCGTATATGGGAGCATTTCCGTTGAAAGTTCACATACATCCGGTAAGAAAGCCTGCCCATAAAAGCTTTGAATGCCAACTTTATGTAACATTAAATGATTCATTGTTGTATCTGAAAAACCTAAAAAAATCTTTTGCTTAGCGACTTTTTTAAGCGCGTCCTGTTCAAACAAATAAGGGAGTAAGCGATACGTATCATCTCCGCCAATGGCACATAAAATCATATCTATCGAATCATCTTGAAAAGCGGTTAGTAAGTCTTTTGCTCTACATTCTGGATGTTGCTTTATAAATTCAAGCCCTTTTAATGCATGAGGCAAAAACACAACTTCTACCCCATATTCTTCTAATCGTTTTTTCCCAAGATTGAGTTCATGTTGAATGAAACTCTCTCCTAAAATCCCGCTAGATAAACTGACGATACCAATCTTTTTTACTTTCATCGAACTCTCCTCTATTTCCTATTTTCTGTGTTCTTCCACTTCATGCCCTAAATATTTAATGTAGATTTGACACGGATTCCATTCATCCCACAAAGTCGGGAAGCATTCTAACTCCTTATACCCCATCGCCTTATAAAAAAGATTCGTGCGATCATACTGTTCGTAATGCCCCATTTTCACAGTCTTCACTTGGGAATAAGTGTATCCTAAACTCCGAGCTAGTTGCTCATACGCCTCATTCAATTTTTGGCCGATTCCTTGGCGGTGAAATTCCTTTTTGACTCCTATTACAAAAATATCTGCACAATCCTCACTCGTAGCATTCAACACAACATATCCTGCGAGTTTATCGTCTACAAAACAAGCGAGAAACGGTTTGTCCATCGCATCATCGACATATTCCTGCGTGCTTTCTGGCATTCCAAACCATTCTGGAAGATCATATAAAACTTCTTTTGAAATCGATTCTTTTTCCTCTTTATCTATAATTTCTCTAATAATCATGTTCATCTTTAGTGTCCTACTTTCTTTAAAAAGTCTCGCGCTAATGCGATTTGTCGTTCTCTTTCCCATTGATATAGCTATTTTGTTCCCACTCATTCCAAGAATACTCTTCTGGCTTCATTGATTTCGCCTCAATTTCCTTTAAACTATACTGTCATTATACCAAATAACAGAGGAATGTTATATTCCAATTCAACTATTTTTCCAGTACATCAAAAACACCTGTAGCACTTTAAAACTGCTACAGGTGTTATCGTTACTTTATGGATTTAGAGGAATGCCTGCTAAACCTCCAACACTGGGCAATCCCCTCCAGCCATCATTTCTTTTTCTTTGGTTTCGGAGTAGGCAGTTCATCATAGATAGCTTTAAACAAATCCGTTAAGAACTCCTTATCTTCTACATTTCCCACCAGAAGCATTTCTTTTGCCCCTTCATAAGGTTTTTCAAATGAAGCGTTAGGCATGCTTTCTTTCGCAGATCTTACATTTTTGATTAGGAATCGATCATCATAAATGCCGCCGACAACCTTTTCCCGGTAATACAAAATATATTCCCCCATCATCGCTCGATAGCGGATATCCTCTAATCCTGATAATTGTTCTAAAATATACGCTAAATATTCCTTGCTAGAAGCCATCTTTTTACCTTCTCCCGTTACTTCCAGATTCTATGTTCAAGACGAATAGCTTATTTTTACTTCATCACTCTCTTACCAAGCATAATTAGGTTCCTCGCAAGCCGCCATTGCTTCAAGCAACTCTTCTGGCGTCACTTCTTTTAAACCACCGTACACAGGATCTTGTTCATGTGTCATGGAGTCTAAATAATAAATGGCAGAAATATCTTTCCCGTCTGGGGTCAATTCATACCCAATTCCAATCAGATTATGCTCTCCATTTTTTCCAGGATAAATTTTGGAAAGGGTGAAAGTGTAATACATTGGATAGCCATCATCAATATTTTTGCGAACGCGCTCCTTGAAGACTCTCATCTCCTCAGAGTTTGGGCTTGCATTCGTAACAACGGCTAGTCTATATCCAGCCTGTCCTTCCTTAGGCACCGAATAGCCAAATAAATGCTGATTCAACACACGAATGGCATCTTTATTATGAGTTCCAAAAGGTACATAAGTCCCCATCTCCTGTGCCAGTTGTCGCTGAGAAACGAATTTCCCCTGAGTGGAAAGAATCATACTCACCGTTGTTGGAGCACAGAAATACCATTCTTCTTGAATTTGCGGAGTGACAGCTAAAATCTTCTTAAGTCGTTGAGGCGTTGGAGCCACAGCCTCGGTTGTGGTTTCGTTTTGTGTTTCTTTGGTAGTGATGCTCATTGTTGTTTCTTGCGTAGTCACCGGCGTGGCAGTTGTTGTTTCACTCGTTTGCGACTGCTCTGTCACTTTCTTTGTAGTTGAGGTTTCTATAGAAGTATCCGAAGTCGTTGCCTTGTTTTGTTCGCTAGGATACTTGCAAGACGATAATAGCAACACATTCATAGATAGCAGCAAAATAAGACTCTTTTTCATCCTAATGCCTCCATTCTCTCTTCTTAAGGATGACAACTATATCACTTTGCTTTGGACTAACATTCTCTCCTCTAAATCTTGTGTCTAAAGGTTCGACAATTTTATACGTGCTATTGTTCTTTAGGATGAATTCTCCATACTCCTTTTCCACATAGAAACCGCACTAACTTTTGAATGCGATTCCAATTTTCTCACTTATAATCTATCCTATTCTCTTGAAAAATACAACCAAACTTCTGTGAAGATTAGAAGTTTTCGCATGAAAATTTTCACCTACATCTATGTACTTTAGTAAGCTCTATTTTGAAAGCCGCCCAAACAAGAAACGAGCACCCGAAGATGCCCGTTTGGTTTTAGAATAAATCAATAATTAACTTGAAGTTTAGGATGGTAAGGATAACCGCAACCCCATATCCAAGGAAAGTATTCCATTTTGCGTTGGTAAATTCTCCCATGAGTGATTTCTTTGAAGTGAAGTAAATCAACGGGAAAATTGAAAATGGTAACGCCACTGATAAGAATACTTGTGAATAGACCAAAAGTTGGTCCAATGTTTTCTCTTGCGCCCCAAAGAGGAGTGCTACTACAATCACAGGTAACAACGCAAATAATCGTGTTACGAGTCGGATAATCCATTGTGGCAATTTCATATGCAAGAAGCCTTCCATCACGATTTGTCCGGTCAACGTTCCAGTGATTGTTGAATTTTGACCACTCGCTAATAGTGCCACAGCAAAGAGTGTCGATAATGTCGAACTTGCGACTGCACCGGCAATTTTTGAATCTTGCAATGCATTATACATTTGCGAGAAGGCTGAGATTTCAGAGGCATGGCCGAAGAACAATGCGGCTCCTAAAATCAATAACAGCGAGTTCACAATGAATGCTAAACTTAACTGAATGTTCGAATCCCATGTCATAAAACGAACCGCTTTACGAATATCGTTTGGATCATTGTAATCGACTTTTCTTGTTTGAGACAGTGACGAATGCAAGTACAGATTATGCGGCATCACGGTTGCTCCGACAATTCCTAGCGCTAATGTTAATATACTCTCGTGCCCTGGTGCTGTCTTATCAAACAACTGCGCTGTCGGTAAGAATCCTTGAAAAATTCCAGAGATACTTGGATCCGCTAATGCTACAAGATACACGAAAATCAGAAGAATCGTAAAAATCAAGGTCGATACAATCGCTTCGATTTTCTTGAATCCCATCTTCATAATTCCTAACAATAAAAATACGTCTAGAACGGTAATAAAGATGGCTCCCATAATTGGAATACCAAACAAGAGATTCAATGCAATGGCCGACCCTAGCACTTCCGCTAAGTCAGTGGCCATCAGCGCTAACTCGACAATCACCCATAAAATATGACGCAACCATTTAGGTGCATGATGAGCCGTCGCTTGCGCTAAGTCCATTCGTGTCACAATTCCTAATTTCCCAGACATTTGTTGCAACTGCATCGCAATTAAGGACGAAACAAGAATAACGAAGAGCAATGTGTATTTGTACGAGGCCCCTCCGACCACGCTGGTAATCCAGTTACCTGGGTCCATGTACCCTACTGCTACGAGTGCCCCAGGTCCTAAGAAAGCTTTTAGGTTTTGCCAGAAATGATTATTATTAGGAGTTTCTATAGATTGATTCACTTCTGAAAGTGATACTTTTTTATGTGCAGACATAATTTCCTCCTTTTTATGTAAATTATTTCATTTTATGAAACTTTCCTCAAATAGGTCCATTTCATATAAATAAGTATATAAAAAACAGTGCCTATTATAACACTCAGGCGACCATCGCGCAATGTGAGATGTTACAGTTCATTAAACTGCTGTCTTTCCTCCTAACAAATAAACTGAAATCAGGAAACAAAAAATGGAAATAAACTCTAAAAGCTTACTTCCATTTTAAGACATTTATATTATTTGCACCGTGCTCTGCTTAAAACGATTGACGTCTGACAAGAGTTGTAGAAACCTCTACAGATTTTCTTTTATCTCCATTGATAATCGCAAGAACTCCATCAATCATTTCTTTTGCTAACTGACTATAATCTGGAGAAATGGTTGATAATGCAGGTGTATAATATTGTGCTATTGGAATGTTGTCAAACCCTACAATAGCTAATTGGTCAGGAATCGAGATTCCTTTTTCGTAACACGCACGAATAATCCCTTGGACTTTTTCATCCCCAGAGACAAATATAATATCCGGTATATTCGTACCTGTTAAATTATCCATCGCATAATGATACACAGATTCAATCGTAGCTAATCCATAAACAACTTCTAAAGCAATTTCATACTTTTTCTCTTTTACAAAAGTACGAGCACCCTTCTCACGATCTTTATTAACAAGTGACTCTCCACCCATTAGTAGCCACATGTCACGAAGCCGTTTATCAGCAACGGCTCCCATCAAATCGTACATTGCTTGGAAATCATTATTCGAAACATAAATAACACCTTCTGTCTGTGATTCCCCAAACACAATAAAAGGCATATTATTTTTCTTTAAATATTGAATTCTACTATCATCTTTACCTTCATAAAAGACAATAACTCCATCGACTAAACTTCCAGTACTTGAAATAATAGAATCCTTAATTGAATCCCCTTCACCAAAATACTCGACGATTGCATTGACTCCCATTTCTTTACAAGTTTGTAAAACCTTATCCAATAGTGTCTGGAACCAGATTAATGGGAAGGACTCCATCTTCTTGACTGAAATGAGAACATTCGTTGTTTCTTTCTTAGTCAGATTTTGTGCATACGCATTTGGAATATAAGACAGTTCATCAATTACCTTCATCACAGACTGGTAAGTTGCTGATCTAACTCCATCACCACCATTGATAACACGGGAAACAGTTTTTGGAGAGACCCCTGAAATGCGCGCAATATCATAAATTGTATATTTTTTCTTTTCCATTTCTACTCCTCAAATATGCTTTTCTTAATTATAATTCATAAAAGATATCTAAGCCATAAAAATAGATATTTATATTCTTGTAGAAACAATTATCTCTTCTTTCCATTTATCTATGTTAAATAAAATATTTCCTTCTTTAAATCCTAATTTTTCAAGCTTTCTCTTTGCTATTACTTGAATCGCAGAATATAAAAATGGACGGCCAAACAATTCAATCCTCTCCGATTCTTCCTGATGATTTGTCTCTCGGATTATTTGAATAATGTATTGTATATAACAATCAATAATGGGAACTAGTTTTTCTCTAGTTAACACATTTAAAAGCAGTTGTTCATTTGATAAACGGAATGCCCATACCATATCACATAGATTGTAAAGTGTATAAATACGATATTCTTCTTTCAAACAATTTTCGTTATAACATTGAATTTTTCCATTTTCAATATCTATTTTAAATATTTTCATCCCTTAACACACCTTCAATCATCCTCTTTTAGAATAATTTTTCATCACTAAATAATTACAATTTCAAAAAGGGCAAGATTTCTTGCCCTTAATTTATATTAACTAATCTCTTCAACATAAATGACGCCTGGAAGATTAGAAAGTTCTTCCATAAGTCGAAGATGCTCAAAGCTTCCAGCTAATTCTAACGTTACAAAAGAAGCAATTTTCTTTTCTGGCACATCGAAATACTGGATTCGACTTTGATTGGCTTCTCCAAATGCCGTCCTAGAGTCAGTGATTCGAATTCGATTTTCTGCACAATAGACTAATACACGATTATAGGCTTCCGTAGAATTGACTACAATATAGAGTTCAACTACTCGAGAGCGCTTTTGCAGATACATCTTTAACGGCTGAAACATGGATATCACGCCCCAAATTGAGATAGCTGCTATAATTGCTCCCTGATAAAAGCCTACTCCAATTGCGAGTCCTATTCCTGCAGCGCCCCAAATACCAGCGGCTGTGGTTAGTCCTGTAACCTTTTTCTTTTCTGTGACAAGGATCGTCCCTGCCCCTAAGAAACCAACTCCCGAAACAACCTGTGCTCCTAATCTGGTCGGATCTCCGGTCCCAAACTTATATGAAACAAATTCATTAGTCATCATGATTAAACATGCCGCAACACAAACGACACTATGCGTTCTAATTCCTGCTGGTTGCGATTTACTACCTCGCTCCATGCCGATAACCATTCCGGCTATCAAAGACAATGCAATTCGGATAAAAATATCTGTATTCGTTAATTCAATACCTGATGTAACCATAATTATTTTCTAGTTGTTTTGCCACGTCTTTGTGTGAAGTAAAGTACTGCTGAAGAAATAATCATCAATACAATTGTATATACAAAGACAAGTGCTTGTGCATTTGAAGTTGCTGTTTCATCACCAGCTGAACGGATAGTAATACCTAAAGGTTGAGCTAATGGATGATACAAGAATACAGATAAGTCGAAGTCTGTTAATAGAGAGTTAAAGTTAAGCGCAATAACTGAAAGTACTACCGGTAAAATAAACGGAATAATAACCTTCATCATTGTATAAAACGGAGACGCTCCCATACTACGAGCTGCATCTTCCATCTCATCATCAACACTAAACAAAATAGCACGAACCATACGATAAGAGAATGGAATCTTCACAATAATATATCCAATTAATAGAATTACTAGCGTTCCTACTAAAATGAAATTAAATACAAGTGGTTGTGGTTGATTAAATGTAAATAGCAAACTAATTGCTAATAAAGTATTTGGTAATAACCAAGGTAATAACGCACCATATTCAAATAAGGAGTCAAAGCGAGCTTTATGTTTACGAACCACACGTGCAAATACAACGGCAAGAACTGTCGCAGTGATAGCAGCAAGACTGGCATATACAAAGCTGACTAAGAATGGTGAGAACGCAACACTATTAGTCAAGAACTGATGATAGTTTTCTAGAGTAAAGTTAGCTAATGACAAGTTACCTGTTTGAATCGCCACTGGATCAGTGAATGAGTACAAGACAATGAAAATCAAAGGTAACATGAACACTACGAATAAAGCGTATGCCACGATATGCGCAATGATATTCCATGGTTTTGAAGTAATCTTTTGTTTCTTTAAAGGTGCTTTTGTTTTAGAAATTGAAATATAATTTCCACCTTTTTCAATCTTATTCATGATACTTAATAAGATTGTTGTTGCAACCCCTAGGACAATCGCAAGTAACGCAGCAAGGTCACGAGAGTTCCCCATCCCTGCAAAAGTGATAATCATCGGGTTAATTGTTTGGAATTGTTTACCCCCTACAATCATTGGAGCCGCAACTGCTGATAACCCGCTTAAGAAAATCATGATTGTTAAGGCAAATAATGTTGGCGTTAATGTTGGTAAAACAATTTTTCTGAATACGGTAAATGGTTTTGCTCCCATATTACGCGCTGCTTCAATAGTATGATAATCGACACCACGAATGGTATTTGTTAAGAACAATGTATGGTTGGCTGTACCTGAGAAGGTCATAATGAATAATACAGCACCATATCCCACAAACCAGTTTGGATCAAGGTTTGGTAAGAAGTTTTGAAGAATTCTTGTAATCATTCCATAAGGGCCGTATACGAATTTATACCCTGTTGCCAGAACCACACCACCATAAATTAAAGATGTCATATATCCAAGTTTTAAGATCTTGGCACCTTTAATATCGAAGTATTCTGTGAACAGCACACAAAGAAGACCGACTACGTTAACTGTAACAATTAACGATAATGCTAGTTTAAAACTGTTCATAATACTTTGAATTGCACGTGGTGATTTAAGTACACGATTAACAGCATCTAGCGAGAATTGTCCATCTTTGACAAACACACTTAATACCAAATCAATATTTGGATAAATAATAAACGTTACGAGGAACCAGATTAGCCCTATACGAATGAGCCAATCTTTCCAATTTAACTTATGACGCATGTTGTACCTCCTTAATATTGCACAACATCTGAAGGTGTAATATAAAGTTCCACATTTTCCCCTACAGATTTGATTGCAAATTGACTATCAATGCGTGTAACATTAACAACCTGATGGTCTGACACTTGAACAGTGTAACGCACAGTTACACCAGAAAATTCTGTATCAATAATTGTTCCTTTTAGAACAATATCGTCTTCTGTTTCACGTCTGAAACGAATTTTTTCTAAACGAATATATCCTTTTTTATCTTCTAAAGGAATGTTTGGATTGCTTTCTAAAATCTCATGAACTGTTTCTTCAGAAAGGACGTTAATATCTCCGATAAAGTCACAAACAAATTCTGTTTTAGATTGATGGTAAATTTCAGGAGGTGTTCCCACTTGTTCGATGAACCCATTGTTAAATACAGCAATTCTATCTGATAATGTCAATGCCTCTTCTTGGTCGTGTGTAACATACAATGTTGTAATTCCTAAATCTTTTTGTAGACGTTTCAATTCTTTTCTTAGGTCTACACGTAATTTAGCATCCAAGTTAGAGAGCGGTTCGTCAAGACAGAGAATTTTTGGTTCTAATACTAATGCACGGGCTAGCGCCACACGTTGTTGTTGCCCTCCGGATAATTCAGATACATTACGTTGCAATTGTTGGTCAGAAATTTTAATTTTTGCTGCTACCGCTGCAACTTTTGCTTTAATCACATCTGGAGCTACTTTCTTCACTTTCAAACCAAACGCAATATTATCAAAAACCGTCATTGTTGGGAATAATGCATAAGATTGGAACACAATTCCGATTCCACGTTTTTCAGGTTCTAATTTAGTAACATCCTTACCATTTACTTCAATACGACCTGCTGATGGATCTAAGAACCCAACTAATGCACGTAAAGTTGTTGATTTTCCGCATCCTGAAGGTCCTAAGAATGTAAAGAACTCCCCTTCGTTAATTTCTAAATTCAAATTGTCAATCGCAATAAAATCACCGTATTTAATTTGAATGTTATCAAATTTAATCATATCGTTTACTCCTTTGTGTTATCTTAAAAAGTCTCGCGTAGACTCTTTCTATGGAATAGAGTAGAATCCTAGCGAGACTCTTATTGATTAATTCAACATTTAATACTATTTAACGTATTCTAATTCAGCTTTTTCAACCCATTGGTCTAAGTATTTACCAACAACTTCCCAGTTAATATCTTGTGGTTTAAGTTGGTCAACAAATTTCTTAGTTGCTGCTGGTAATTCTTTTAGAGCATCTTTATTCGCTGGAATAGAACCGAATTTTTGGCTGTATTCAGCTTGGATGTCTGCTTGACCGAACCAGTTGATGAATTCTTTTGCTAATGCTTGTTTCTTACTTGTGTTAAGAATCATTGTTTGTTCAGTTACGAATGGAACCCCGATTTCAGGTGACATTACTTTGAATTCAACATTTTGTTCTTTTTGTCCGACTAACGCTCCAGAACCCCAGATCATACCGTATTGAATTGGGCTTTCTTTATCTAACACTTTAACAACTGTGCTTTCACCTTTTTGAAGTGTATAGGCATTCGCGAAGTATTCTTTTGCAACTTCCCATCCTTTTTCTGATACGCCTAAATCTCCTTTTTCATCAAGGTAACGAACTAAGATACTTGCGTAAATCGCACGTCCTGTTCCTCCAGTTAATCCATAGATAGAATATTGACCTTTATATTTTTCTGCTAATTCAGTCCAGTCTTTAGGCATTTCTTTAACTTCTGGATTTCCAATCAATACTAAAGGTTGAACGATAACTGGGTTATAGTATCCATCTTTATCGGCTAATGATGCATCAATCTTGTTAAGCCATTCTGGTTTGAATTGAGCTAGAAGGTTTGCATCACGAAGTTTATTTGAGTCTACAGCACCGATACCAAACACCATATCTGCTACTGAGTTATTTTTTTCAGCGATAACACGGTCAGCTAATTGCGCACCAGCGATATCCACCATACGAATATTGAAACCAGCTTCTTTCGCTTTAGCAGTTAGCCAATCTCCACGTCCATTTGAAACAGAGTTAGAATAAATTACTAATTCTTGGCTCTTATCCGCTTTTTCTTCTGATTGTGCTTGAGGTGCAGTTGTTGTAGCGTTTGATGAACTATTTGCTCCTCCTGAGCATGCAGCTAATGTTGTAACTGCAAGCCCTGCAGCTAGTAAAGTTTTTAAAAATTTCGATTTTTTCATGTTGAAATCTCCTTTTTGTTTTTATTTATAATTTTTATTTTCCAAACTTTTCGCAATATGGAACAAAACGTCTCATATCTTCAAACACTGTATAATCGATACGATTTACAGTAATGACAGGAACTTTTTCAAGTAAAACTTTTGTTAATTCCTTTTTCACTTTAGTAAACTCTTCATTTTCTTCTTCAGTTAATGGAACTCGAAGATATCCAATTGAGATATGGAATTGGTAACGATCATGGTTAGGGAAACGAACACCTGCTTTTTCAGAAACATAAGTTCTAATTTCTTCTAATCGTTTAGCGGATTTTTCATCTGCTGGTTCAACTAAAATGTTTTGATTTCCCATTTCAGTCACACGCATATGAATCTCTTCGTTTAGCAATGGGAAAATTTCTAGTTGTTTTGCAAAGTAATCATGGATTTCTTGTAATGGTGTATCCAACGATAGGTGGCTACTCCAAAATTCAGGCTCACGATTTTCATCGCAAAGCAATTCAATTACAGTCATATGAATAGAATCTCTAGGGGTGAGAGTAAACTTATCAATAAAAGGTAATTCTCTATAGCGAGCCTGAATAATATCCACAACTTCCATTAAATCTGGTTTTGTATAAAGATTGGCAACAACCGTGTTACCTGGAAAATGATTAAATTCTCCATTTTCTTTAAATTTTATTTTTGTAAGATTTTTCATGTTATTCTTCCTTCTTTTGTTTTTGACACCGGTGTCAAACGGTAACTTCATTATAGTGTGTAACCGATTTCTTGTCAACCGTTTTCATAAACTTTTTTTATTCCTGTTTTTATTGTCTTTTTTACTATTACAAAGCAGAATTATACTATTGATATCCGTTTGGATTTTTCGATTGCCAATTCCATGTATCTCTACACATGTCTTCAACTGATTTCGTTGTCTTCCAATTTAATTCCTTATAAGCTTTGTCTGCATTTGCATAACAAGTCGCAACGTCTCCTGATCGTCTTGGAACAA
>ERZ773022.555-NODE-555-length-29624-cov-6.675843_pt1 | contig 29624 bp, 25 predicted proteins | sample MGYA00580839_ERZ773022 | MGnify/ENA primary metagenome ERZ773022 (study PRJEB29015, sample SAMEA2738020) | human oral metagenome | biome: human oral; feature: human-associated habitat; material: dental | place: China | collected 2044 ... | reverse complement strand
ATCCGACTCCTTTGTATCCCTACGAGAGCTCCCTCTCGCAAAAATTATATCCCAATCTCTCAAGAGCTCCCTACCTTATCAAGCGCTCCCCTCAAATCGGACTGCAAAAGTAATACCTTTTTACTACACCACCAAACTTTTTATAAACTTTTTTTTGGGAAAAACATCCTACACACAACCAACACTATGATATACACACGATTGGGTATATGTTTTTTTTGTCCTATAGTATCGAATTCCCGATAATATTATTCTATTATATCGCCGTTACCTTACTTCTGTCTGGCAAAAAGCAGTGTCGGGGTACCTGTAAACTGCCATTGGCTTCGGAGTTTGTTTTCGAGAAATCTGAAATACGGCTCTCTGATATACTGCGGCAGGTTGGTAAAGAAGATAAACGTAGGCACCTGAGTATCGGGCAGCTGCATAATATATTTTATCTTTACGTACTTTCCTTTGATGGCGGGTGGCGGATAGTTTTCTATCAATGGCAGGAAAAATTCGTTTAGTTTGTTGGTCGATATTTTGCGTGTCTTGTTTTCGTATACCTGCATAGCCGTCTCTATTACTTTGAATATCCGTTGCTTGTTGATGACCGAAGTAAAGACTATGGGGAAATCCGTGAACGGAGCGAATCGTTCTCTAATGGCATTCTCGAATGTTTTTACGTCTTTGTTGCTCTTGTTCTCTATCAAGTCCCATTTATTGACGCATACCACAAGCCCTTTTTTGTTTTTCTGTATAAGCGAAAATATATTCAGGTCTTGGCTCTCTATGCCGCGTTCGGCGTCTATCATAAGTACGCATACATCACTGTTTTCGATAGCTCGTATTGCCCTTATGACGGAGTAATACTCCACATCTTCGTTAACTTTGGCTTTTTTGCGTATGCCTGCCGTATCTACCAGATAGAAGTCGTACCCGAACTTATTGTAGTGAGTATATATCGAGTCTCGTGTGGTGCCTGCTATTTCGGTAACGATATTGCGGTTGTCGTCGAGGAAAGCATTTACAAGCGACGATTTGCCCGCATTGGGTCGTCCTACGACGGCGAGCTTCGGCAGGTCGTCGAGGTTCTCCGCCTCTTTTTCGTTTTTTGGGAATCTGTTGAGCACCTCGTCGAGCAGGTCGCCGCTCCCCAACCCATTGACAGACGACAGTATAAACGGGTCGCCCAACCCGAGCGAATAGAACTCCGTTGCCTGATATTGGAGGTCGAACGTATCCACTTTGTTTGCCACGACTATCACGTTTTTACCGCTTTTCCTCAATACCTGAGCCACAAACATATCGAGGTCTGTCACTCCGCTGAGTACATCGACCACAAACAGTATGACGTCTGCCTCTTCGATGGCTATACTCACCTGTCGGTTTATCTCCTCTTCGAAGATGTCTTCCGACCCCACTACCCAGCCTCCAGTATCTATTATAGAAAACTCTTTGCCGTTCCATTCGACCTTACCGTAATGACGGTCGCGGGTAGTACCTGCTTCGTCGTTTACTATTGCCCTACGGCTCTTCGTCAGTCTGTTGAACAGAGTGGATTTGCCCACATTAGGACGTCCTACTATTGCTACTATATTGCTCATTATTCGATATCTTTTTGTCTGAAGATGCAAATGTACATCATTTTTTCGGGACTAAAACAAATAAACAACCGTTTAGTATAAATCGGAATGTATACAGATGTTTTTTTATATCAGAAATAAGACTTTTTGACAGTCTATATTTTTGTGTTATGTGTCCACTCCGTATTCGCTCCGTATTCGCTCCATATTCGCTCAGAACATGTAGCTGAAGGATGAAGCATATAGTCATTTTGTCAGTAGATTTTATATTCAATTATGAATTGCGGCAAGTATTGCAAGGCACAATAAAAGGGACGAACAGTTTGTCCGCCCCCACATTTTACTATATAACTTTTAAACTAATTCATAATTGATTATTGCTTTACCATCTTAGCTACGGCACCATCGGCTCTGACGATGTATACACCATCCGGGAGATGCGAGACTCCGACCTTGTCGGTATCGGTAGCTCGGGCTACTTCAATACCATATATATCATATATGTGTATAGTACGGGCAGTAGCTGAAAGGTAGAGTATATCTGCCACAGGATTCGGGTATATTTTGATATCCGTTTCGTTGGTAGGATGTCTGTCGTTATCCGTCGGCGTATCGGCACAAGTATAGTGTGTATTGGCAATAGTATCGGGCGAGCCTCCGTTGTAGTCTAAGACTACCCAATTTTTGTGGGAAGCAATAGTATCTTGGCAGCCGCCGCTACCGGGATTGGTAGAAGTGCCGTCTTTGATAAAGATTTTTCCCTTATTGTCTGAAGAACGTCGTGGCAACGCACGTAGTAAAGAGTCGAGTCCACAGTCGGATAAGTTGCAGCCATATACAACCACCCTACTGAGCGGATAACAGCCGTTGACATCGATGTGTTGTAACTGCGGATTGTCGTAGCAAGCCAACTTTGTGAGTTTGTGGTTGTGCGAGAGGTCGAGACTTGTAAGTTGGTTGCCCAAACAATATAGCTCTGAGAGTTCAACGTTATGAGACAAGTCGAGAGCAGAGATAGAATTGCCAATGCATTGCAACTCTTCCAATATGGTATTTGTTTTCGTAGAAATAGCTGTTATATTATTACCGTTCGTATTGCAATTGAACCTCGTAATATCGCCGAAGAATACCATACTATCGGCTTTTGCGGGCAGTTGCCAATAAGACCAAGAAGTACCAACAGTAAGTATGGTATCGGTAGAGCCGCAAGTAAACCGTATATGAGTGTTGTTGGCTGCTGCTTTAATAGCGACGGATATGGTCTGACCCGATACGACACCGAGCCTGATAGCTCGATTGAGGTTCATATTTGGAACACAGGTATAGAAAGAGTTCTTGATGGTATCCATAGAGTTGTTGCCCTTAAAGTTGAGCACCGCCCAATTTCGATGCGAAGCGATAGTATCACGGCATCCATCGGTACCGGGATTAGTAGAAGCATTCGATTTAATGAGAATCTTAGCACTATCCGTAGGCAAGCACTGAGGCAAATCTCGGAATATAGAGTCGAGTCCGCATGCCGAGAAGTTACAGCCATATATATAAATATTTTTTATAGCATTATTCCCTACGATATTTAAACTATTGAGTTGCGGATTGTTGTAACAATATAATTTAGTCAATGCGGTATTCTTCGTTACGTCAAGGGCTTTGATTTGATTGTTGTAACAACCTAATACCTCCAATGCAGTATTCTTCGTTACATCGAGGGTAGTGAACCGATTTTCGTAACAATATAACTCAGTCAATGCAATATTCTTCGTTACGTCGAGTGCGGTAAGCTGATTCTTATAACAATATAATTTCGTCAGTGCGATATTCTTCGTTACATCAAGAGTTGTAAGCTGATTTTCGTTGCAATATAACGTGGTCAAGACAGTATCCTTAGTTATATCAAGGGCAGTGATTTGGTTGTTGTAACAACCTAATACAGTCAAAGCCGTATTCTTCGATACATCAAGGGCGGTGAGCTGATTTTCGTTGCAATATAACATAACCAAGTCTGTATTTTTAGTTACGTCAAGGGCAGTGAGCTGATTTTCGTAACAATATAATTTAGTCAAAGCCGTATTCTTCGTTACATCAAGGGCGGTGAGCTGATTTTCGTAACAATATAACGTAGTCAGGGCAGTATTTTTCGTTACATCGAGAGCAGTGAGTTGATTTCTATAACAATATAACACAGTCAAAGCCGTATTCTTCGTTACATCAAGGGCAGTGAGCTGATTTCTATGGCAATATAATTCAGTAAGGGCTGTATTCTTAGTTACGTCGAGGGCTTGAATGTTTGCTCCGTTGTTTCCACAATCTAACACCGTCAGATCACCGTAGATTTTCATCTCGGTGCCGTCGGCAATATATGAGGCAAGACTTAACCAATTGGTACCGATAGTGATATTCTGTATATTGCTGCCACTCACTATTCTTATGTGTGTGTTATCTGCGGCAGCCCTGAAATCGAGGTATACTCCAACTCCATCGGCTACGGTAAGGGTTATATATCTATCCATATTTACACTATCGTGAAGAGTAGTGCAGACATAGCTGCCCGTAGTAGCCGGTATATCGGTCTCATCGAAGGCATATTTTACCTTCCAGTTCTTATCGAGAGCATTTTGGCTATTGGTAGCAAGTACAACGGAATCATTAGGAGAGGAGTCGTCGTAAATGGGCTCTATGTATCCTAAGAATGTACCTGTCCTATCGGGTAAAGAACAATATAGTCGGTCAAGAGCCTGAGTAGATAGAGAATCGTTTTTGTGACAGATGATCTTTTCCAGTAGGATATTTGAAGAGACATCGAGTCCGGTCAGGCGATTGTCGCTACAATTGAGCCATTTTAACTTCTTATTATGGCTAAGATCGAGTGAGCTAATAGAGTTCCGTGCACAACTGAGTTTTGTAAGTTCAGTAGTACTATCGAGATTGAGAGTCTTAATGGAATTGTTGTAACAATATAGTTCCTTCAAAGCCTTATTGCTACTCACAATGAGGTCTTGCAGAGAGTTCTTGCCACAACTGAACCATGTAATAATAGTGTTATGAGATAAGTCGATGCTAGTGACATTATTATAGTTGCCACTACAATCGAACTTAGTAATATCACCATAGACGGTCATAACACTATCGTCTGCGAGATAATTCTGCATCCCGCTCCAAGAAGTACCGACAGTAGGGTTGTATTCGCCGGAACCACTGACAATCTTGACAGGAGTAGCCGCTTGGTCTGCAGCAAAGTCGAGCTTTATCTGCTGTCCCTTAACGACGTTAATAGAGATAAACCGGTTGGTATTGACTGTCTGAGTCATAACCGGAGTACTTGAAACAAGCCACAACAAGATGGCAAATAGTAAATTAGTTGTTCTTTTCATATGATATAATTATTTACAATTAGTTATTTCGGTCGATTATATGCCTGCATTTTTTACAGACAATATCGGCAGTTTACACACAAAAAACAGAATCTGTCGTTTTGTCGGCATAATTCTTAGCATTACGGATACGCTATGTATTCGCTCCGTATTCGCTCAAGATACGTTGAGGAAATATTAGAGGTCTTTAGAGAGTTCTGACACATTGTCAGGAATATCGGTAGCTCTAACGATAATTTTATCACCCAAAAGATTATCGTTTTTTGCAGTAGCAGTATATACCCAAATCGGTCCGTTATTGTTGAGAGCATTACCCTGCTCTACAAGCGAACCGTCGTCGTTGAGAATAGATACTACCAAAGAAATAATCTTAAAGTCGTCGTAAGCACGGATAACAATAATATCTCCAATATTCCCGTGATAAGCAGACAAGTTTATCTCCTGTATCTTAGGTGCATTAAGTAAGTCTGCGACTGCAACATTGAAAGCCGACTTACCTTCTACACTATACTGTTCTTTCTTAGTAGGATCGTTAATGATAGATTTACCGTAAATAACAGCCTGTTGAAACTTTTCTTGCTGAGCCTTAGCTTTTGGAGAGGGCTCTCCTGTGCGTTTTTTGGGAGCTTTGGAAATAATAGTTTTACCTCCTCGTTGGCTGAACACAATTATATCGCCAACCTTTCCACTCAAACCGTGAGTGATTACATTATTATTACTTTTCGCCATAGTGAGAATATAAATTTATGTGTTTATAATACGGACACAAAGATAGTACAAATTTTTTGCATAGCAAAAAAATGAAAAAGTAAGAGTGAAAAATGAATTATGAATTATTTCATCATCACTTTTTCAAAAACTTATAAGTAATATCGTGCAAGGTCTCCGCTTCGATACGATAGAGTCGCTGATTGGTAGTCGGCTTATCGAGTCCTCCGAGGGCTTGCCGATAGTCGCCGAGTTTTATGAAGTCGAAGACGGCTTTGCATTTATCGTCGTACAGATGGCTATTGCCCGAATACCAACCGGTTTTGAGCCCACAATCGCGTTTGACCACAGCTGCCAGGCGGCAAACATCGTCGGGAGACGCGTCGCCGCCCATAAAGCAGACACAGGTTATATCGTCTTTGTAGCGATTTATCAGCGACAGCAACACTTCGCAGCTGAGTTCCGCACCAATATCTTGCTGCAACTGCCTGCTGTGGCAGCCGGGGCAACGGTGCGGGCAGTTCGATAGATTGATGGCAAGTGTTACCTCGTCGGGTATCTCGCGGAAGACTATATCGTAGTCGGTGAATTTCAGCATTTTTCCCAATACGGCGATTAATTGCCTTACTCAAAAAGGATTATCATTTTTCGGCGTAGTAATATCGTATGCCTGCCTCGACCTGACGCGGTGCCGAGAAGTTGCTCACCCGCTTCATATAACCGATGATTCGCGTCAGATAATCGACGTTTTCGGAGTTGCATTTGGGGCATTTCTTCAGATACCGCTTATCGATTGTGCCACAGTCGTTGCAGACGGTATTGGGGATATTGAACGTAAAATAGTTGCAGCCCTCACGTGCAGCTACACGCAGCAGGTGGCGATACTGTGCCTGCGACAGATGTTCCGCCAGGTTGGCGTGCAGAGCAGAGCCGCCCGTAAGGTTACGAATGTATTTTTCGCCGTGCAGCTTGAACTTGTCTATTACATTGAGCGTATCGTCTTCTACGATATAGAAATAGCTGTTGTAGCAGTCGCGTCTGACGGTATAACCGTCTTCTTTGTCCCATTTGGCGTGTTTTACGCCTACGTTCTCGGCAGGTATCATCTCGCAATTGAACATCAGCTCTTTGGAGCGATATTTTTTGTTGTATTTCTCTACAAGTCCCAGTATCTCCTGTACGAAAGCCGCATACTGAGGATTGTCGTCGATAGATATGCCCATAAACTCTGCCGCCTCTACCAAACCATTAACCCCGACGGTAAGGTATTGACGCTTAATATCTATGTAGCCTGCATCGAAAAGCGGCAACATACCCTTTGCCTGCAACACTTTCAGATTCTCGTTGTATGCAGTCTGAGCCTTATGTACGAGGTCGATGACCTCTTCGAGGAAGTCGGTATGCGATCTGCCGTTTCGGACGGCATACTGCACACAGCGGTTGATATTGATTGTCAGCACACTTTTGGAACCGGTCGATACTCCGCCCGCACCAAGCGTATAGCTGAATCCGTTGTCGGTTATCTCGTTGCGGAGTCGGCAGCAACTCGACAGCGAATCGGCATTGTCGCTCATATAGGTGAAAAATGAGTGTCCTTCGGCATACATCTCGGCTGTGAAGTCGGCATATTCCTTGTCGATAACGTCGCCGTCTGCCGACAGTAGAGCCATCGTCTCCACAGGGAATGTGAGTACGGTCTTGGTGCGTTCTTTATTGAACCACTTCATAAAACGTTTTTGCAGCCAGCTAAGCGACTCCCAGATAGGACGAGTGCCGTCGGGGAACACAAACTCGCCGAAAAGGTTTTCGAAATATGGACGGTCGTAATAAGCTATGTTCCAGAACACTGCCTGGAAGTTTCTGGCGCCCGTCGGTTGATTGATGGAGTAAACCACCTGTTCGAAAAAGTCGCATATAACCTTATCGAGCGTCCGCTGACGTTTTGACAAGTCGACGACTCTATCTATATCTCTGTAATAATCATCACCATACTCCATACGTATGAAGTAGTCCATATACATCAAAAATTCGGGAGTGGCACACGCTCCGCTAAGCATACTCGATACGATGAATACCATATTGACAAAGCCGCCTGCAAACGATTTCAAATTGGTAGGAGGCGTCGAGTTGCCGCCGATTGTGGTGGTGCCGTGGAGCAGCCACGGATACATCGTGATACTTGCACAATAGTTGGCAAGGCTTGTCTCGTCGTTTTTGTAGATGAAATGCTCATTGAGCATACCTATATATTTGTCGGCAGTCTCTTTACCGTAAAGTTCTTTCATTCGGTCGGTTATCATCTTACGGTTCAGGTTGATGAAGTTTTTCTTGGGAAGTTCGCCTATTAGCGTGGCAATGTTTTTCTTCTCCACGTTGGCGTTGGCGTCGAATTTGCTGCCTGTGGCGGCATTCGAGGCATCGCAGTAGCTGATGAGGAAATTGAGCTTGTCGCGGGTCTCGCGAGTCTCGGTATGCTTCTGACGATAAAGCATATACGATTTTGCCACAGCAAAATATTTCTCTGCCATAAGAGCTGTTTCTACTTGGTTCTGAATCTCTTCCACACTCATACCATTGGCAACGTGTATACGTGATAAGATTGCCACAAAATCATCTTCGGTAGCGAAGGTATCGACCGAAAGGAATGCCTTGGCAATAGCCGATTTTATTTTGTCCAGAGAAAAAGGCACCGATTTGCCGTCGCGTTTAACGATATAAATTTCTTTGTTACCCATTGTGTTGTTTATTTTATTGGTTTTATATACAAACAATTAATATTGTATGAATATTTCGTCAGAGGCTCAGGGACGGCATACTGTCGGCGATAAAACGTGCGGTTGCCGACCATAGGGCTTACGACACATATTTATTCTATCCGCAATGTCTTTGTCTCTTGCTCTTTTATTCCCGAAAGATTCAAAAAAACTATACTCACAAAAGGCAGGTCTTCTGACTTGTCCTCTCTCCCCCGAGTCGCCTTCCCATTCATAGAACAGTGGCTTCGTTGGCTCGGAGGCTGCCCTATACGAATGCTTCTAACAACAAACGGGCAAGAACTCACAGCAGCGGGTACTGTAACCGAATTTCACGGTTTTCCCTATCGCTTTTTAGCCCGACCGAAATCGACTAAAAAGTAAAACCTTTTGCGACGACAAAGGTAATAACTTTTTCCGAAAACAAAAACAGTATCGAATATTTTTTATAGTGAAGTTTTCTAAAAAGACAGCAACCTATACTGATTATTAGTAGATTATCTCTTTCATAGAGTAAGTAGAGTTGACAAAAGACACAAATCGTATATACACAACAATTATAATACTGTGAAAATCGCAGAAGCTACGGATGTGATGGAAACGAGGGTTAGTCCCCCCCTTTATCCGTCTCGCAAGTAAGCTCGAACACGAATAGTCGCAAACAAAACCGAATTTTTAATTTCGCTCTAACGCACAAAAATTTGACAATTGAAAAACAATCGCTATTTTTGCCGAAAATATATTTACAAAAAGATGCTTACGTATATCATACTGTTTTTGATAGGCTCTATTGTAAGCTGTTTCGTAACGATAGACTTACCGAGAGAGGGCGGTGCCGTAGAAGAGCCGAGCGTTTCTCGTATTGCAAACCCCAAGCTACTGTCGACAGATACCTTTCAACACACTCATACTAAATACTCTCCACGTTTCGTTGGCATTGTCGCTCGCTCCGCTTAGTGCCGAGAGGTACCAAGCGACGAAGTAGCTTGTTCTTGCTTTTTGTGTATCAAGCTATAGTCGTTATAACCAATTCGTCGAATGGAGCACGTAGGAAAAATACACAAAACAAAGGGCTTTCGTGTGTATGCCCGACAAATACACCGTAGAATACAAATAAATTAATCTTTTATAGCGATGAAAAAGTTGATTTTTAAAACATTACCCGCAATGTTGTTGCTCACAGGAGCATTTATAGTTTTAGGCGGGTGCGAGGAAAAAGAGCAAATAAAACTCAAGGGAACTACTTGGAAACTAAAGGGTATATATAATAATAACACAAAGGAATTTAAAGTGCTCGCTCCGGAGAATTGTAATGACTGTTACAGTTTCACATTCGATACGGACACGACGGCAAAAGGTAAATCTACAACAAATCAAATAGGAGTATATCTATGCGAAAAAGTGTCGATAGGTATTGAAACATTCGTCTGTGAGATCGGAGATGGATATGTTTTTGTTGAAGCTACTAATAAAGTAACAAGTTGCAGTGTATCTGATCAATATTTAAAATTTTTCTTCGATGAAGGAAATCAATATCTACTTTTCAAAAGAAAATGATGCTATGAAAAAGTTGATTTTTAAAAGGTTCAAGGTCTTTTAAGTAGAGAACGATGAGTAATAAACACTTATTTCGAGGGAAACAATGGTAAGGGATTGACAAATCTCAATCGTAGCACAGCGAACAATATTTATCGTACAATGGGGACGAAGAATGGCTACAATTTTGTATTTTTGCAAAAAAAGCGACTTTCGTGCCGATGAAGAGTAATATATTAGCGTTGGTGTGTGTCTACGGAGGCGTCTTGTCGGCATCGTGCCAGCAGCCGGCGGCAATACCTTCGTCGTATGTAGCAGGCAATGCCTCAGTCGCTTACGTCGATAGCTGGTTGCCACTCGGTAATCCGGCAGCCATAGGCAGAGCACAAGATATATCGCTCGGTATCATCTACGAAAACAGATATATTACAAAAGAACTCTCTACCAAATCGATAAATCTATCGATACCTACTGCGTATATCAATACGGGTGTAAGCCTGTCGCACTTCGGATACTCGGAGTATAACGAAATGATTGTCGCTGCTACGGCAGGGCGTAAGTTTGGGCAGAAGTTGCTGCTCGGAGTCGATATAGTCTATTATACGGTGTCGGTTGCCGATGTCCATAAGCGTCGAGGCTCTCTGACGGCACAAGTGGGCACTCAGATAGACCTCTCCGACAACCTCTCTGTGGCGTTGCGTTTGCTGAACCCCGTAATGTCGAAAATATCGTCTGAAGATACCGACAAACATCTGCCTACCATACTGTCGGTAGGGGCTATGTATCGTATACGAGACGAGGTGATATGGCTCGTGGAGATAGACAAAGAGACACAGTCGCCCATACGCTGGGCAACGGGCTTCGAATATGCATTGGTAAAAGAACTTGTCGTACGTCTTGGGGCTTACGGATATAGAGACTTTCGTCCAACCTTGGGAGCAGGCTTACGCTTCGACCGTTGGCAATTCGATATATCGTCGAATTACAACTCGGTACTCGGCTTTTCGCTACTAGGCGGAGTGGGATATAAATTGTAACACTTTCTTGTAAAACAACATACGACAGACCCCAAGATGCCACGCTTAAAGATTTTTGACACAGATCCTCTACTATTGCCATACGGCGATATAATAGAGCAGCGGCACAACAGTATCGCTGCCCGTATCGGCAGGCTTACGGCAGGCAAAGGCTCGCTCTCAGAGTTTGCTAACGGGTATCTTTACTACGGTCTCAATCGTATCGGCTGCCAATGGGTCTTCAGAGAGTATGCCCCTAATGCTACTGCGGTGTATCTCTTGGGCGACTTCAACGCTTGGGAAAAAGATGAATATTACCGCCTACACCCTCTCGGCAACGGCGATTGGGAGGGGACTTTCTGCGACGAGTCGATACGCCACGGACAGTTTTACAAACTTCTTATCGAGTGGCAGGGTGGCAGCGGACGACGGATACCATCGTATGCACGGCGTGTGGTTCAAGACGAGTCTACAAAGATATTCAGCGCTCAGGTGTGGCACACTTCAGAGCCTTTCGTGTGGAAAAACAGTAGTTTCTGCCCCACCACCGACCCGCTACTTATATACGAATGCCACATCGGTATGGCTACCTCCGAAGAACGTGTCGGCACATACAACGAGTTTAGAAAGAACGTTTTACCGCGTATAGTCCGCAACGGCTACAACTGCATTCAGATAATGGCTATACAGGAACATCCATATTACGGTTCGTTTGGCTATCAGGTATCGAACTTTTTTGCAGCCTCGTCGCGTTTCGGCACTCCCGACGAACTGAAAGCCCTTATCGATGAGGCACATTCTTGCGGAGTAGCCGTAGTAATGGATTTGGTACATTCGCACTCGGTAAGCAACGAAGACGAGGGGCTTGGATATTTCGACGGCGACCCGTCGCTATATTTTCACCGCGGCAGTAGGCGGATACACCCTGCGTGGGAGTCGCTCTGTTTCGACTACGGCAGCGACAAGGTACTGCACTTTCTGCTATCGAATTGTAAGTTTTGGCTCGAAGAGTATCGCTTCGACGGTTTCCGCTTCGACGGCGTAACATCGATGATGTATCTCGACCACGGGCTCGAGAAAGACTTCGTGGCCTATTCCGACTATTTCGACGGCAATCGAGACGAAGATGCCATCTGCTACCTTGCACTTGCCAATAGCCTTATTCACGAAGTAAAACCCGACGCTATCACCATAGCCGAAGATATGAGCGGAATGCCCGGACTTGCCGCACCATACGCCGAAGGAGGCATCGGTTTCGACTACCGTATGGCAATGGGTATACCCGATTTCTTTATAAAATATATAAAAGAGGTTCCCGACGAATACTGGAAAGTGGGGCATATCTTCTGGCATCTTACCGACCACAGAGCCGAGGAGCGAACCATATCGTACGTCGAGAGCCACGACCAAGCCCTAGTAGGCGATAAGACAATGATATTCCGCCTTGTAGACTCCGATATGTATTGGCACTTCGAGCGTCGGAGTCGAAACCTCAACGTATCGCGAGGCATCGCTCTGCACAAGATGATAAAGCTAATGACCGCTACTACTATCTGTGGCGGATACCTCAACTTTATGGGGAACGAGTTTGGACACCCCGAGTGGGTCGACTTTCCTCGCCAAGGCAACGGCTGGAGCTACAAATACGCCCGCAGGCAATGGGAACTTGTCGACAACGAGCAATATCTATATTCAGACCTCAACCGTTTCGACCGAGATATGATACACCTCGTATCGGGAGTCGGAGGTTTCGAGCGTCTGCCTATAAATAAGATATGGGACAAAGAGTTTGACCAAGTGCTCGCCTATAGCCGAGGAGACATGCTTTTTGTCTTCAACTTCAATCCCTTTCGGTCGTTTACCGACTACGGTATACCGGTAGATAAGGGCTCGTATCGTATCGTACTCAATACCGACAATACTACTTATGGCGGATTCGGTCTTGTCGACGAGACACTTACCTACACCACACAGCCTACGGGCGACAGCCACAGACAACAGCTCAGACTATATATACCATCGAGAAGTGCTTTTGTTTTAAAGAAAATAGATAAACCCGAATAATAAACAGATATTTTAATCGAAAAAACACAAATGATAGACATTATAATCACAGGAATAATCATAGGTATCCTCGTATCGGCTCCGACAGGTCCGCTTGGGATACTCTGTATTCAGCGTACTTTGCACAAGGGACGTCTGCACGGATTTGTTACAGGACTCGGAGCCTCTACTTCCGATATTATTTATGCCATATTGGTAGGGTTTTCGATGAATTTCATTATCGAATTTGTAGAGCAATATCGCTTTATCATTCAGATAGTAGGCAGTATAATACTTCTGCTTTTCGGCTATATTATTGCCTCCAACAATCCCGAAGAGGAGCTTGCCGACAAAAAGATAGGCACCTCAAACCGCAATCTGTTTAGTACGTATACCTCCGCTTTCGGGCTGTGTTTCAGCAATCCGATTATAATATTCTTTTTCATAGCCCTTTTTGCCAGATTCAAATTTTTCTCTCCCTCGTACAATATCTATCAAGTACTTATCGGGCTTGCCTCGATACTTATCGGTACTTTGATATGGTGGCTTTCGCTCACGATGATAGTAGGAATATTCCGCCATCGCTTCAAAACGAGAGGCTTACGCATACTAAACCGCATTACGGGCGGAGTACTTATGCTGCTGTCGGTGGCTGGCGTAGTATTGGGGCTATTGGGCAAAACGTTTTAAATCAATATCTTTCAAAAAGGAAAAACAGACATAGATGAATATAGGTATAGACATAGGCTCTACTACGCTCAAAGTAATCGTTTTGGACGACAACGGAGATGTTGTCTACAAATCGTACAATAGGCACAAGGCGGATATTCCGACGGTTTTCGGGCAGCAACTCGATAAGCTCGTTTCGCAATATTCGCTGTCTACTGCCAAGATATGTATTACAGGGTCGGCCGGAATGGGGGTAGCCGAACGCCTGCATATTCCGTTTCATCAAGAAGTCATAGCTGCCATCGAAGTAACCAAGCGTTGCTACCCAGATACGCATACGCTTATAGATTTGGGTGGCGAAGATGCCAAGATAGTCTTTTTTGCAGAAGGCAAACAACCCGACATACGAATGAACGGCTCGTGTGCCGGTGGTACAGGTGCTTTCATAGACCAGATGGCAGACCTTATAAGTGTACCTATCGGCAAATTGAACGACGAAGCTTGGAACTTCACGAAAATATATCCCGTAGCCTCGCGGTGTGGAGTATTTGCCAAGACCGACGTACAGAATCTTATTGCACGCAATATACCGTTGCCCGATTTGGCGATGTCTATCTTCCAGACTGTTGCCAACCAAGCGATAACTACTCTTATTCGCGGACACAAGGTGATGCCGAAGGTAATATGTATCGGCGGGCCGCTCACATTTATACCAGCTCTGCGTAATAGATTTCAGACGTTGCTTTCGCTTGGCGACGATGAGATAATATTACCCGAAAACAGCGAATTCTTCCCCGCTTGGGGTTGTGCTTTTCTGGCACAGACATCTGATACGGAGTTTAATCTGTCGGAACTCAGAGACAAACTGTCGGAGAGAAACCACAGCACGGCTTCGGATACTTTGCCGCCACTTTTCCGTAACGAAGAAGAGTACATTTACTGGAAAAATCACAAAAAAATAGTATCCCTTGCCACCAAAGAGATAGAGTCGAACTCCGAAGTGAATTGCTATCTCGGTATCGACTCAGGCTCTACTACCACCAAGATAGTGATTATCGACGAAGATAATAAGATTCTTTTCCAACACTATACCCTCAACTACGGAAATCCTTTGAAGCAGGTGCACGACGGACTGCTTAGATTTTATCAGGAAGCCGAACAGAAGAATGCTAAGGTTCGTATCGTTGGTTCGACATCTACGGGCTATGGCGAAGACCTTATAAAACAGGCTTTTAACCTCGATTTCGGTATTGTGGAAACTATTGCACATCTGATGGGAGCTAAGTTTATCGACCCCAAAGTTTCGTTTATTCTCGATATCGGAGGGCAGGATATGAAGTCTATTTTCGTCGATAACGGTATGATAACCAATATCGAACTCAACGAGGCTTGCTCCTCTGGCTGTGGGTCGTTTCTGCAAAATTTTGCCTCGGTGATGAATATGACGCTCGCCGACTTTGTGAGTGCCGCCTGTACTGCGAGCAATCCCGTAGACTTGGGGACACGCTGTACCGTTTTTATGAACTCCAAAGTAAAACAGTCGCTGCGTCAGAATGCTGTTTTGGACGACATCGCTGCCGGATTGGCTTATTCGGTTATAAAAAATTGCCTGTTCAAGGTGCTCAAAATAAGCAATCTGAATATACTTGGCGACCGTATCGTAGTACAGGGAGGTACGTTTAGGAACGATGCCGTCTTCAGAGCATTGGAATTATTGAGCGAAAAATCCGTATCGGCTACCGATTCGCCCGAATTGATGGGGGCTTTCGGGGCGGCTCTATATGCCAAACAACAACATTCGGCTACGGAAAATACGAATACGACATCGTCGTTTGGCGACCGTTTTTCTCTAAAATACGAGACCAAAGAGTTGCAGTGCAAAGGCTGTACCAATCAGTGTAGAATGCTGAAATTCACCTTCGAGAACGGCAATATCTGCTATTCGGGCAATAAATGTGAGAAATATTTCTTCAACCGCAGCGCAGCCGAACATAAAGGCGTCAATGCTTTCGATTCTAAAAACAAATTGATATTCAGCGCTTAGAATGATTAGAATAGGTATACCCCGAGTATTGAATATGTACGAAAATTATCCGTTTTGGCATACGCTTTTTGCCGAATGCGGTTTTGAGGTCGTACTCTCGCCCGAATCGAATATGGAGCTGTATCAGAAGGGGATATCGTCGGTGATGAGCGATAATATATGTTTTCCAGCCAAGCTCGTTCACGGGCATATCATTTGGTTGATAGAGGCTAAGGTCGACAGGATTTTTTACCCCATAGTGCAGAAGGAGGCAAAGGAATGGGACGGCTCCAGCAACTCGTACAACTGCCCTGTTGTCAGCGGCTATCCGGAGGTGATACGTTCGGCGATAAATCCCGAAGGCAATTACGGTATTCCCTTCGATAAACCTGTTGTATCTTTTCACGATATCGATGTCCTTAGACGTGCTGCCTATGAGTATTTTTCGGGTTTGGGTATCGACAAAGATATCTTCCTGAGGGCTTTCGGTATTGCTTGGGATTTTCGCAACAAGATTAAGAAAGAAATGATAATAGAGCAGAAGGCGCTGCTCGACAAGTGTTTGATGTCGGGCGAACTTGTCTTCATCGTTGCAGGACGTCCCTACCACGCCGATAGCCTTGTGAATCAGAAGGTGGGTCAGATACTTGCAGACCTTGGCATTACGGCTCTTACCGACGACGTATTTTTAGACCCGCACGCAGGCGAAAAACCGAACTCGAAATACCGACTACTCCATTTGCTCGGCGACGGATTCAAGCGACTGAATATGGTCTCGCAGTGGTCGTACCCGAACCGCGTGGTACACGCTGCTATGGAGGTAGCCAAACTCCCCGACAATGTACAACTTATACAGTTGAATTCGTTTGGTTGCGGTCCCGACTCGTTCTATATGGAAGAGGTCGGACAGATACTTCGTCAGGCGGGCAAAAACCATACTGTCCTTCGGATAGACGAGATAGCTTCACCCGGCTCTATCCGCCTCAGGATACGAAGCCTCATAGAAAGCCTCCGAACGGTGAAGGGAGAATAATTTTTCACACCACAAAGACAATGAATATGAACAGCAAAAATAAATCGTACAACGGATATAACGCTATTTTTACTCGAAAAGACAGAAATAAGACCATACTTATTCCTTGGTTTACAGACTTTTTGTCGCCAATGATACCTGCTGTTGCCAAAATAGCGGGCTACAACTTCGTAAACTGCCCGAAGACATCGAAACAATCTGCCGAGATGGGGCTAAAATTCGGACACAACGAGGTGTGCTATCCCGCTACTCTCGTTCTCGGCGACCTCATAGCAGAGATACAAACAGGACGTTACAACATCGAAGACCTTGCGGTAGCTATTACCCAGACGGGCGGGCAATGCCGAGCTACGAACTATCTGTCGTTCATCAAAACTGGGCTTAAAAATGCGGGATACGGACAAATCCCCGTAATATCGGTATCGGTCGGCGGCGTACATCAGAACGAGCAACCGGGATTTAAACTACCGATATTCAGAATTTTACCACTGGTCATAAATGCTTTTTTGTTTGGCGATTCGTTGAATCAGATATTTGCGTCGGCGGTTGCAAGAGAGCGTATCAAGGGACAATCGGAACGTCTATTCGACAAATATATGCAGCTTGCCGTCTCTCTGATAGAGAAGAGGGAACACAAAAAATTGCTACCGTTGCTACAAAGCGCTGTAGCAGAATTCGATACCATCGATATCGTAGAAGACAGGAAAATAGAGAAGATAGGACTTATAGGCGAAATTTTCGTCAAATACAACAACTACGGACAGGCAAACATAACGCGCTGGCTTCGCGAACAGGGATTCGAGGTAATAGCTCCTCCGATGATACACTTCTTCACACAGACATTTGTAAATCAAGAGATAAATACAAAAAACGGACTAAGCAAACTCAATTTTTTACAAAAAGTACTACTGCTGTTTTTTCAGCGATTGTTCGACAAAAAAATGGCAAAGATTCGAGCTATACTTACAAAATCGAAGTTTTATACTCCTCACAAATCGGTTTTCGAGATAGCCAAATATGCCAAAGATATCATAGACTTATCGAATCAGTTCGGCGAGGGGTGGCTCATAGCGGGCGATATAGCCAATTTTTCGTGCGAAGGCATAAACCGAGTCGTCTGTGTACAGCCGTTTGGATGTATAGCCAATCATATAGTAGCCAAAGGTATAGAGCGACGCATCAAAGAGTTTTACCCCGATATGAATCTGCTTTTTCTCGATATAGATGGCGGTATGGCGGAAGTAAATCTGCAAAACAGGCTCAAATTCCTGATAAACTGACTGCTAAATATTTACCTTATTGCCCATATCGAGCTTGATAAAGATAAATAGCAGTATCGTAAAGGCAAGCAACGACGAACCGCCGTATGAGAAAAACGGCAAAGGTATCCCGATGACAGGCACTATTCCCACGACCATACCTATATTGATGATAACGTGGAAGATAAATATCCCCGCCACCGAATAGCCGTAAACACGTGCAAAGATATTGGACTGTCGCTCACTCAGAAACAAGATGCGATAAATAAAGATAAAAAACATCGATACCACTACGATACTGCCGACAAAGCCCCACTCCTCGGCAATGGTACAGAATATGAAGTCGGTATCTTGCTCGGGCACAAACTTTAGCTTTGTCTGTGTCCCTTTCAGAAATCCTTTGCCCCAAAGTCCGCCCGACGAAATGGCTATCTTCGACTGATTGGTATTCCACTCGGCACCTTTAGGGTCTTCTTTGAGCCCCAATAGTGTCTCGATACGTATCTTCTGATGAGGCTCTAAAACTTTCTCGAATATAAATTCGGTTGAAAATGAGTATACTATAAATGATATTATAAAAACTGCTATAAGCAGATAAATTTTTCTGCCCGAATCGATAAATACCTTTACAAGCAGCCCCAACATCAAAAGAGCGGCTAATAGAGCTACATACAGTAAATCTATTCTTATCAAAAAGATATTCAGCACTATAGCTATAGCATATAGTCCCAAGACAATACCCAATATATGTATTATCCTTATTTTCGTATTGTGTAGGGCATATAGTTCGTAGATAATCGCTGCTATCAACAGTATTATATTGGTAGAGATGAGTTTACCCAGATGCTCAGTATAGAATATTTCGGTATCGCTTGCAAAACGTATGGTAATAATAAAAACGACAACAGACAGAAAGCCAACCAATATCACCATAGGCGAAAGTCCTTCGCGGTAGAGCATCAGCATAAAAGCCAAGAATACCAATGCAGACCCCGCCTCTTTCTGCAACAGTATGATACCCATAGGCAAGGCTATTATAAGTATGGTTACCAATATTTTTCGTCTGACCGAAATAGTATGAAGATTCTGTAAACTATAAAAATATGCTATCGCTAAGGCAGTGGCAAACTTGGCAAATTCTGCGGGTTGTATCGAAAACCCTCCCACCACGAGCCACGAATGAGAACCCTTGATGTTTGGAGCGACGAAGAGCGTAACTATAAGCAACACTACTACAGCTGCATATATAATATACGACCAAGTATAGAAAAACAGAGGTCTGGTATTGAGTATTACGATAGCAGCCACGACACTGATACAAATCCATATAAACTGCATACCCGAGCGGTAATCTATATCGAATATGGAGGTCTGGCTTTTTACATAACTTGCCTCATATACGCATACCCAACCCAATATCAGGAATATGGCATACAATATTAACAAAGGTTTGTCGATACGCCTGAAAAAAGAGTTTTGCATACGGATATACAGCTGGAAATGAGAAGACTACTTTCTATTTCTAAAAAACGATAATGCTATTTTGGCTACCGATATAAATATGGGAGTCCACGAAATACACCTCGACAAAGGCTTAAATATCATCGATATGACACCTATCGGATGCGAAAACTTCTCTATTCTGCTAAGTACTGCAGACTTGTATATGTCTCGTGTTATTATCAGATTGCGGCGTCGACGTTGCAGGTCTTCGAGCGATTCTATCGGTTGGTTCAGACTCATTGTTGTGAGGTATTGTTGTTATGCTTTTTTTCGTTGTCCGCAGCCATATCTGTAAGATTATCATCGGATTGGAAAAGCAGTTTATATACTTTTTTGATAAAGAAATTCAAAAACAGTCGTTCGCTAAAAGCGATTATCATAATAGACAATGCGATGAACAGCACTATCATTATTATAGTAGCCCAGAATACCGAGTCGGTAATCTGATTGAACAGATTGAAAAGCATCACCGAAAAATAGGCGATAGCGACGGTAGCCATTATCGCCGCCAAGACGATGCCTATAACGAAAGTCATCAGCTTGGAGATTTTCTCTAATAGATTTATTTTCAGTATATCAATCTCTACTTTGATATAATCTTTCACCTCTTCGATAAATGGTTTGTTGTCTTCGGCCATGGTTATATTTTTTCAGTTGTTGTTTTTTACAAAAACGATAAACTGCTACCTGAGTGGCAGCAATTTATCATTCGATTCACTAAGCCTCTTGGTGCGAGATTTTATTTACAACGCTTGCCTTAAGGTCTTGCAACTTCTCTTGCAGGTCGTTGTACTGATCTTCGCCCAAGCCCGATTTGATACCGCTTTTTATCTTATCTGCAATATATTCACGAGTCTCTTCTCCGCTTCTGGGAGCCAGTAGCAATGCTGCTACACCACCGGCGATTACTCCGCCTAAAAATGCCAATAAAGTGTTTTTATTCATATCATTATATTATTAAAATGTTTATACCGATAGCAAAGATATACAAATATCAAGCGACAAACAACTTTTTGAACGTTTTTAACACAATATCTACCGCTCCCTCCACACCTAATAGCGATGTATTTAGGCATATATCGTACGACGAGGCTTGTCCCCATATTTTATTGGTATAGAAGTTGTAGTACGCAGAGCGTTTCTTATCGGTATTCTCTACTTTTTTCATAGCGCTATCGTGCGAAATATTAAGCGTTTGCGAGATATTGGCAATCCTATCGTCCAATGCGGCACAGACAAAGATACGAAGAGTTTTCGGGTGCTGTCGCAATATGTAGTCGGCACACCGCCCCACGAATATACAACTCTCTCTCTGCGATATATCTCGTATCGTATCGCTTTGAATTTGAAAAAGATTCTCGTTGTGGATGAAATTGTCGTTGTTGCTCCAGACAGACCTAAGTGCCTTCTGTAGAAAGCTATAACTTTCCTTCTCGTCGGCGTGCTCGAAGACATCGCTACAAAGTCCGCTCTGACGAGCCGCTATGGAGAGTAAATTCTTGTCGTACAGAGATATATGCAACTTCTCCGATAGCCTTTTGCCTATAGTAAGCCCATTACTGCCTATCTCTCTGCCTATGGTGATGATTGGATATTCCATCGAGTCGTTGATTTTTTCTGCAAAATTAATACTTTACGACAATAATAACACTCCGAGCAAAGCCGGCATTAGTATTTGTATATTAAAGATAGCAGTGATATAAATACTGTCAATATGCATATAAAATTCATCTGTTGTGGGGTTGTGGCGGTGGCTGTACCTTTGCAAAAAATTTCAAACAACAGATTAATTATAAAATAATAAATAAGATAATTTTTATGGCACAGACAATCATCAATTCAATCATGCCTAGCTTCAAACTGCAGGCATATCGCAAAGGCGAAGGTTTTGTAACCGTTTCGAACGACGACCTCAAAGGTAAATGGGCAGTACTGTTATTTTATCCTGCCGACTTTACATTCGTATGTCCCACCGAGTTGGCCGATATGGCAGACCATTACGAAGAGTTCAAAAAACTCGGTGTAGAGGTATATTCCGTATCTACCGATACTCATTTTGTACACAAAGCGTGGGCAGATGCTTCCGAAAAAATCAACAACATCCAATACACTATGTTGGCAGACCCCACGGGTAACCTCTGCCGTGCTATGGGCGTTATGATAGAAGAAGAGGGTGTGGCTTACAGAGGCACATTTTTGTTCAACCCACAGGGAGAGGTGAAAGTAGTAGAAATACACGACAACGGAATAGGTCGCGACGCCTCGGAACTTCTGCGCAAGGTGAAAGCCGCTCAATTCGTAGCAGCTCACCCCGATGCAGCTTGCCCTGCCAAGTGGAGAGAAGGCGACGAAGTTCTCAAACCAAGTATCGACCTCGTAGGTAAGATTTAATCTACCGATAATGTAAAAATCAGGAATTGGGCGGTATATAGTAAATCTTTTCATACAAATTCCCAAATAGTTCCTCCGTTCAATTCCTATTTTACTTAACAACTAAAAAACACAAACATATTATGTTGGATCAATCTATGTTAGACAGCCTAAAAGGTATTTTTGCTCCGCTTACGGGCAATTATACACTATCGGCTGCAACCACAAACGACAAAAACGGTAACGATCTTGCTACAATGTGTCGTCAGATGGCTTCGGTATCGGAGCATATGGTAGCAGAGGTACATACTGCGGATAGACTGAGCCTGACATTACTCAAAGATGGCAAAGAACTCGGTATCGTATTCCGCGGTATCCCCGGCGGACACGAGTTTACAAGCTTGTTGCTTGCCATACTTAATGCCGATGGTAAAGGGAAAAATCTACCCGACGAATTGCTTGCAGCACGTATCGGAGCATTGAATACACCTCTGAAGCTAACCACATACGCATCGCTTACCTGCACCAACTGCCCCGACGTTGTACAAAGCCTCAACCTGATGGCTCTTTACAACCAAGGTATTACCCACGAGATGGTAGATGGTGCTATATATAAGGAAGAGGTCGAACGCCTCGATATCAGCGCAGTACCTACCGTATATGCCAACGGCGAATTGCTGCACGTCGGTAAATCTACTCTCGGCGAACTACTTGCAAAACTCGAAGATAAGATAGGGGCAGGCAAGATAGACACACTGCCTTCGGCAGCGAAGCAATACGACTTGGTCGTGGTCGGAGGTGGACCGGCAGGCACATCGGCAGCCATATACTCTGCCCGCAAAGGACTTAATGTGGCAGTCGTAGCCGAACGTATTGGAGGACAGGTCAACGAAACCGTAGGTATCGAAAACCTACCGTCGGTACCCCAAACCACAGGTGCCGAACTTGCAGCAGCACTAAAAACACACGCACAAACATATAACATAACTCTGCTCGAACAGCGTTTGGTAGAGGCGATACGCGAAGAAGACGGCGGTTTTGTGCTCTCTACTTCGCTTTCAGAAGAGCTGAAGACGGCTCAGGTCATAATAGCCACCGGAGCCAAATGGCGTAAACTTGGTGTCGAGGGCGAAGACCGATATATCGGACGTGGAGTGGCGTTCTGCCCTCACTGCGACGGACCGTTTTTCAAAGACCGCCGTGTGGCTGTCGTCGGTGGTGGCAATTCGGGAATCGAGGCGGCAATAGACCTTGCAGGGATATGCTCGCACGTAACGGTGCTCGAGTTTATGCCCGAACTCAAAGCCGATGTGGTGTTGCAGCAGAAAGTCCATTCACTGCCTAATGTAGAGGTCTTTACCAATGTCGCTACCGAAGAGATCGTCGGCGATGGTTCGAAAGTTACGGGCATCAGGGTAAAAGACCGTAATACCGACCAAACCCGCACAATCGACCTCGATGGCGTATTCGTGCAGATAGGGCTTGCCGCCAATAGTGCCGTGTTCGCATCGATGGTAGAGACAAACCGCGTCGGAGAGATTGTCGTCGACGAACGTTGCCGCACGTCGAAAGCGGGCATATACGCCGCAGGCGACTGTACGACAGTGCCTTACAAACAGATAGTCATCGCTATGGGCGAGGGAGCCAAAGCGTCGCTCACAGCATTCGACGATAGAATAAGAAACGAAAAATAAGACTACATAAATATTTGGTTAAATGATTATATAATGTTAATGGAGGAGGGGTTACCGTGAGGCTAGCCCCTTTTTTGATGGTTAAATGTAATGGAGTAGAAAAACAATTGCTGTCCGATAAAGGTTTTCGACTTCGACAAAGAAAGAGACCGATTGCGTTGCAATCGGTCTCTTTACTATACTCGCTTTATGCTTTTTATAATGAAACTTTCAATGCTCTCGATCCGATACGGACGATATACATACCCTTACCAAGCAAGTTTGTATCGAGAGTAACGCTGGCAGAAGTTACATTTTGGTGCTTCACCTCGGCTCCGTACATCGTCACAACGGTCAGAGTCTTGCCTATAAGCTCTTGCGGAACGCCGATAACGATATTTCCTGCCTGTACCGAAAGGATTTTTACCTGTTCGTCGATGTTTGCGTTGTCGACCGAAGTAGTAATATTTTGATCTATCTTTATGGGTGCACTTGCCAGACATCTTACACTGTATCCCATAAACTTATCATCGACGTTGTAATTGACTGTCTGCGAATCCCAATAGAATCGGATGAATGTAGCTTTTTTCTCGTTGTCTTCAGACTGGTCGGCAGTCCAGAAATATGCCTGACGCCCTTTTGCCGAATATCCATTGAAATACTTACTTGTAGAGGTAGAGCCGAAGGGCTGAAAGTTGAGCATTGTCATGTTGTTGCCCGGCTGCAGAGTGCCCCCTCCCGGATTCGGAGGAGTAGTCCATCCATCTACACTTTTAAGCAATTCGCCTGCAGTAAACGAAAACGAGAAGTCTTCGTTCGGAGCAGACTGGAATGTGCTTGGCGAGATATATTCTACGAGTACGTTTATATGGTCTACTTTGGGGATAATCCATCCTTTGGGAGCCAGCGAGTCGTTGCTCGAAACGGCATACCAATTGTAGAGTCCGCCCATAACGGCGAGGTTAGTAGCTTCGTCGTTGTCGTAGACAGTATAGGCAGGCGATTTCGTAGCCTCCCAATCGTCTTTACTGTATCCGGTGGCTATGCTTACTCCGTTAGCGAAAGTCTTAGCTCCGAGATTTTCTCTCATCCATATCTGTTTACCTACCTTCACGAGAGCATACGATTTGTGATTGTTGTTGTCGCGTTTATCTACGAGCAGATAGGGAGTCAATGTAGCTTGGCTTGCGTTGGCTATTTCGGTGTAGCTCACGGTGCCATCGGCAGCAATGAATATTTTGCCCGCAAATGTTCCTGCCAAGTCGGTGCGAGTGGCTCTGCCTTTGGTCTGCTCGAAAGTGATGCTCTGATTTGCATTGCAATTGTAGCCATTGGCGAAGTCTACGGTGCTGTCGGCTTTAATAGCGTAGAATACGAAAAGACGTTCGGCGCCGGTGGTGGTTACCACATATTCGTAAGAGACAACACCCAAATTCCGATTTCCGTCAGAAACGGTCAGTAGATTGCTGCTATTGAAAAGATTTTCCGAAAGGTTCGAAATACTCACCTGTGCATCGACATTTGCCGAGAAGATGAAAACAAATAAAATTAGTAGGCTCTTAGCTATAAAAGAGCGATTGAAATGTGTGTTTAGAATAGATTTTGTCATATAAAAAACTTATTTATTGGTTATGTTTTAAAATTACGGCTGCAAAACTACACAAAAACAGAGAGCCGACAAGTCCGTAGCCATTGTTTTTCAGATATTTTGTTTAACATTACGATACTCTAACACCGCCAAAACCTCGCGACGAGGAAAAATAATACCCGCCACTACATCTACTTTTGACAACGAATAATCATCTGTTTATCAATAGACAAACAAAAATAAGAATAAATCGATACGGCGAGCCCGTCAATGAGCTTCGAGCCAGTTATGACCGATGCCGACATCTACGATGAGCGGTACTCTGAGGCTGGCGGCGGTCTCCATAGCGTGTTTGACAGACTGCCGAAACTCGTCGACCTCCTCCGTCGGTACGTTAAATACCAACTCGTCGTGTACTTGCAGCGTCATTTGGCTTCTGTAGTTGTGGTGTCTTATCGCCTCATCGACCTTTATCATAGCTATCTTGATAATATCGGCAGCCGTGCCCTGAATAGGAGCATTTATGGCTATTCGTTCGGCGAAGCCGCGTACTCCGGCGTTTTGCGAATTGATGTCGGGCAGGTACAGTTTGCGTCCGAAGAGAGTTTGTACGAAACCGTTGCGGCGAGCCTCCTCGATGGCTTGCTCCATATATCGTTTTACGTCGGGGAACGATTCGAAATATCCGTCGATGAGAGCTGCCGCCTCTTTACGTGGGATATCGAGCCTCTCCGACAGCCCGAAAGCCGATATGCCGTAGATGATACCGAAGTTTGCGGTCTTGGCTTTTCGTCTCATATCGGCGGTAACCTCTTCGATAGGCACTTTGAATATACGCGCAGCTGTAGCGGCGTGGATATCTTGCCCCGAAGCAAAGGCGGAGAGCATATTGCGGTCGCCGCTAAGGTGTGCCATTATACGCAGCTCTACCTGCGAGTAGTCTGCAGAGAGCAAGACACAGCCAGGCTCGGCGATGAATGCTTTGCGTATCTCGCGTCCGTAGTCGTCGCGGACGGGGATATTTTGCAGGTTGGGATTCGACGAGCTGAGTCTGCCCGTAGATACTACCGTCTGGTTGAACGAAGTGTGTATCTTGTTTGTCTTCGGGTTGATGAGCTTGGGCAGAGCCTCGACGTAGGTGCTCAGTAGTTTCTTGAGCCCCCGATGTTCGAGTATCAATTTTATTATCGGGTGGCGGTTTCTGAGCTTTTGTAGCGTCTCTTCGTCGGTACGGTACTGTCCTGTCTTGGTCTTGGAGGGCTTCTCCACTATCCTCAGCCTCTCGAAAAGCAGTTCGCCTATCTGTTTTGGCGACGATATATTTATTGGAAGGTCTACGTAGGTGAGTATCTCTCTCTCTATCTTCTGCAACTCTCTTTTTAGTGTCTCGGCATACGAGGCGAGGGCGAAGTCGTCTATCAGTACGCCGTTGCTCTCCATCTTGGCGAGTATGGGCACAAGCGGCATCTCTATGTCGAAAAATAGGTTTTCGAGCGAACTCTCGCAGAGCTTCTGTTGGAAAATATTTTTGAGCTGTAATGTAATATCGGCATCCTCGCAGGCATAGTCTTTGAGCTTGCCGAGCTCTACCTTTCGTATGTCTTCGATGGGTTTGCCGCTCTTTTTCGTTTTGTCGTCGTCGAACAATTCTCCGAAATGAATGGTGCGATAGCCTAGAAAAACCTCTGCCATATAGTCCATATTGTGCCTCAATTCGGGCTGCAGTAGGTAATGGGCTATCATAGTGTCGAACATCCGTCCGCCGACGCCGATACCGTAGTTGCCGAGCACCGAGATGTCGTACTTCATATTTTGTCCTGTCTTCTCTATGCTTGCGTCTTCGAGCAGCGGAGCGAAACGCCTCAATATCTCTTCCGTCTTTTGTTTGTTGTCGGGCAGAGCCACGTAATATGCCTTCTGCGGTTCGACGGCAAACGACAAACCTACTATCTGTGCCTCGAACGTATCGAGCGACGTGGTCTCGGTATCGAAGCAGAAAGCACTATGGCTGCCGAGTATCTCTATCAGACGGTCTATATCGTCGTCGGTCTGTATCAGAATATACTCGTGCCGAGTATCGTTGATAGTTTTTAGCGTAGGAATAATATCTGTCGTGTCTTGGGGGCTTTCGTTGGTGGCTTTCTGTATCGTCGATGTTTGTTCTTGAGCGTGAGTATCGAATAGCGAACCCTGTGTGTGTGAGATCGTCTCCTGTGTCGCGACGATGTCGCCGAGCTGATGTCTGTGAAGCAGAGTGCGAAATTCGAGTTCAGTGAATAGCTCTCTCATCTTGCCCGTGTCTGAGGGTTTGCGTTTTATCTCTTCTATCGAAAGGTCTATCGGTATATCGGTCTTGATTGTTGCCAAGAATCGCGACAATACTATTTGCTCTCTGTTCTGTACTACCTTTGTCTTCAATGCTCCCGTCAGTTTGTCGGTGTTGTGCAGTAGGTTGTCGATGCTGCCGAAGTCTTTTATCAGTTTTGTCGCCGTCTTCTCGCCCACACCGGGGCAACCGGGGATATTGTCCGAAGCGTCGCCCATAAGCCCCAGCAGGTCTATCATCTGTGCGGGACTATCGAGCCCGTACTTTGCTTTTATCTCCTCTATGCCGAGCACGTCGAACCCCGCCGAACCGTATCGGGGCTTGTATTGGAATATGTTCGTATCCACCAATTGGGCGTAGTCTTTGTCGGGCGTCATCATATACACGCCGAATCCTTCGCCTTGCAACCGTTTTGCCATAGTACCGATGACGTCGTCTGCCTCGTATCCCTCCATCTCGAATATACCGATACCGTAAGCCTCGATGATACGCTTTATGTACGGTATGGCGTTTTTTATGTCTTCTGGTGTCTTTTGTCGCTGTGCTTTGTACTCTTCGTATGTCTCGTGTCTGAATGTTTTGCCTCCGGGGTCGAAGACGATGGCTATATATTCGGGCTTTTCGTTGCGTATGAGTTCATCGAGGATATTGACAAACCCGAAGATAGCCGATGTGTTGACTCCTTTCGAGTTTATTCTCGGATTTTTCAGAAAAGCATAGTACGAGCGGTATATGATGGCGTATGCGTCGAGCAGGAAGACTTTGTCGTAGGTCGGTTGTACAGTAGTCATAAGTGTCTTTTATTTGTAAAATACTTCTTCGATGTGCTTAAACAGTTTTTGCTTTACTTCGTCGATGTCGAGGTTTTTGCCGAGTTCTTTTTTCATCGATGTTACGCCCCTGTCGGTGAATCCGCAGGGATTTATCCTGCCGAAATAGCTCAGGTCGGTATTGACGTTCAGAGCAAAGCCGTGCATCGTAACATATCGGCTGCTCCTGACACCGATGGCACATATCTTGCGAGTCTTAGACGGCAGTGCGGTATCTATCCATACGCCTGTCCCCTCGGCGTAGTGCCCGCCCTCGATGTCGTAATCGCCAAGCAGCCGTATGACAGCCTCTTCGAGACGTGTGATGTACTCCCTCAGACCTATGCCGAGGCTCTCGAGGTCGAATACGGGGTAGCCTACAATCTGTCCGAAGCCGTGATACGTAATGTCTCCTCCGCGGTCGGTGCGGTAGACGGGGACAGTGCCGTCGTCGATGAGCATATTGCCTGAGTTGCCGCTCTTGCCGATGGTATACACGTGCGGATGTTCGCAGAAAATGAGATTATTCTCTGTCGGTAACTTGTTTTGTTTATTATCGATTTGTCGGTCGAAAATCTCCTCCTGCTTCCGCCAAGCCTCTCGATAGTCTATCGTGCCCCAATCTGTGAGGATAATGTTTTTCATCGTAGGGTAATGTTTTTTTATGAGTTCGATTTTCAGATATCCAAAAGTCCTTCGGGCAGTTGGGTGTAGATGATTTTTTTTGTGTTGTCTATCTTGGTTATGAATGCCTCCTGTGCGGGGATTAGTCTGTCGCCCACCGCCATAAGCGTATTGACGGTAGAGTCGTCTATGGCTGTTACTTTGCCTATATCGCCGTAGGTGCGGTCTACGACAGTAAAGCCTATCAGAAACGACAGTCCGTACTCTACATCGTCTTCCCCGCAGTTTATAGCCTTGTCTGTAAGAATCTCTTTGCCACACAAGAGTCGTGCCGTACGTTCGTCCGTTACCCCTTCGAAGTGCATGAATGCAGAGAATTTGGCTCTCCCCCTGAACGAATCGATAAAAAACGGTACCAATATGCCTTCGTCTTCGATAATAAAGTATTCGGGCAGGTTATCGTCGCCGAGCACGAGCGAAAACTCACACAGAATCTCGCCTGCTATACCGTGTGGCTTTATAGTTTTGCCTATCGTGGTCAAATCGTGTCGTTCTATCATTTGCAGATAACCGTATTAATTCATTCGATACTTCGACGAGTATATCTCGCTACATTTTGCGACACAAATGTACATCAATTTTTTGTATTAAAAGATACAATTATGCCATGCCGTCGGTAACGCCTCAACTTATCTCGCTCCAATTGACCTCTTTGCGGTCGAGCTGTCTTAGGCGGTCGGCTATTATTTTAT
>ERZ773022.554-NODE-554-length-29636-cov-70.059058_pt1 | contig 29636 bp, 19 predicted proteins | sample MGYA00580839_ERZ773022 | MGnify/ENA primary metagenome ERZ773022 (study PRJEB29015, sample SAMEA2738020) | human oral metagenome | biome: human oral; feature: human-associated habitat; material: dental | place: China | collected 2044 ... | reverse complement strand
GCGGCGGTGTCCCGCGCCCACCCGGACCCCCGGGCGAAGAAGACCACCGCTCCCTCCAGGAACCCGTTCCCCACGCGGGCCTCCCGGAGCCCCGCCCTCAGCCGCCCGATCCCGGCGCGCCCCTCCACGGTCACGGCATCAACGCCGAGACCGGGGCGCTCCCCCCGCCATCCCGCGACCCGGCCCCCGACCGCCCGCACCACAAGACCACACGATCCGGCCACCCCGGCCACCGGCCCGGACCCCCGGACGATCCCGAGAACGACCCGCCCCCTGAACCCCGCACCGCATCCCGGCACCGACACGACCCAACCCCACCTCGATCACTTCCACCCACCGCCCGAAAAACACCAACCACTCCACAACAGCCCGACTGAAGACCTGGCGGACACTCCACACCGGCTACCGCAGACCCCTCCACACCTTCCCGCAAACCATCCTGCACGATCCTCTCCGTCCGTTCGACCGTCTCTGCGATGATGCCCGCATCGACGCCACGGGAGGCGTGCAGGACCGCCTCGGCCTTCATCCGCACCAACACATGATGTCGGAACGCTTCCTCCACCCGACCAGGACGGCGGTCTCCTTCCGGGGCGACCCCGACCCGCACGCCCCCACCACATACGAAACAGCACAGGGAATCCACGAAACACGGTTCCGTCTCATGACGGCCATAGTTTTCAATAACCCCCCGGATAAGGGCGAGAAGTGACGCTCCCGCCGCGTGAGACGGGAGACGTCTCCACGCGGGGGTGCTGGGAACCGGAGCATTCGAGGAGCGAGGCCCGGCAGGGTCCGAACGGGGCCGGACCCATTCCCTGGAAGGCGGCGGCTCCTCGTCCGCCCGGGGTCCGGCCGACCGGACGGGGCGGCTGGAAGAACCATATCGGCGACCCTCGTCCGCCCTGGCCCGGGTGAGTGCCGAGTGCGGATTCGTCGGCGGCGGGGAAACCGTCGTCCCGCCCGACCCATGCGCCGGCGACAAAGGGGGCCGGTGGGCGAGGGCCCCGCAGCCGACCGGGGCATCATGGTGGAGCCGCCCGACCCCTGCGCCCGACGGACGGGGCGCAGGACTCGCCGGATTCCGATGCCGCGGCCCTGCGGCTACACTGGAGCGCAAGGTCTCTCGCGCGGCGGTACCTCGCCCAACTCCCCCAGGGTCGGAAGGCAGCAAGGGTCAGTGAGCTCTGCCGGGTGCGCGGGAGGCCCCTTTTCGTCCTCTCGCACCGCGGAAGCGCCGAGCATCACCGACGGGCCGTCATGGTGGATCACCGGCAGGCCTGCCCGGCCGAACGGGGCGTCCAGCCGCCGGCCCGGTCGCCGCCCGCCCCTCCCCGCCGGGCGCCGGGTTGAGCGGGGCGGGCGGCCCACCAACGGGCCGATCCCGCCGAGCGGATGTCCCCCGGGTCCGCTCCCGGGGAAGCGCGATGATTCCCGCTCTGCCGGGCTGGACGCTGACGCATGGGTCCGCGAGAACGTCGACCCCGCTCAGCCGGGCCCGCGGCCGGTCGGGCTCAGACGAGCATCCGGTAGATGGCCGTGTCGGGCTCGAGCACCTCGACCTTGAGCGGCGAGCCGTCGATGCGGGCCAGCAGCGACCGGTAGCTGGCCGGGTCGCCGAGCTCGATGCCGACGAGGGCCGGGCCGGTCTCGCGGTTGGAGCGCTTGGTGTACTCGAAGACGATGATGTCGTCGTCGGGGCCGAGCACGTCGTTGAGGAAGCGGCGCAGGGCACCGGGCTCCTGCGGGAAGTTCACGAGGAAGTAGCGGCGGCGGCCCTCGTGGACCCCGGAGCGCTCGATCACCTCGGCGTAGCGGGAGACGTCGTTGTTGCCGCCGGAGACGATCACGACGACCTCCTGGCCGGGCTCCAGCTGGACGGAGACGTCGAAGGGGCGCCTGCTCAGGGCCGCCGAGGCGAGGGCCCCGGCGGGCTCGGCGATGATGCCGTCGACCTGGTAGAGGCCGAGCATCTCGGAGCAGACCTGCCCCTCGGGCACGGCGAGCAGCTCGGGGCTGATGAGACGCGTCATCGCGTAGCTGAAGTCTCCTGCGCGGGCCACCGCGGCGCCGTCGACGAAGCCGTCGACGTGATCGAGGGTGACCGGCCGGCCCTCGCGCATGGCAGTGACCATGCAGCGGGCGCCGGCCGGTTCGACGCCGATGATCCGGACGCCGGGATGGTTGACGCGCGTCCAGGCGCCGCAGCCGGACAGCAGCCCGCCGCCGCCCACGGGGATCATGAGGACGTCGGGCGCATGACCGAGCTGGCTGAAGACCTCGCGGGCGACGGTGCCCTGGCCGGCCGCCGTGCGTGGATCGTCGAAGGCGGGGACCATCGTCGCGCCGGTGCGCCCGGCCTCGGTGGCCGCCGCCGCGGCGGCCCGATCGTAGGTCTCGCCGCCGACGACGAGGTCGACGTGGTCGCCGCCGAAGAAGCGGATGCGGTCGCGCTTCTGGCGGGGCGTGGTGCTGGGCACGTAGACGGTGCCCCTGATCCGGAGCCGGGCGCACGACCAGGCGACGCCCTGGCCATGGTTGCCGGCCGAGGCGCAGATGACGCCCGCGGCGCGCTGGTCCTCGGTGAGCCGGGAGATGAAGGTGTAGGCGCCGCGCAGCTTGTAGCTGCGCACGGGTTGGAGATCCTCGCGCTTGAGCCAGACCGTGCAGCCGGTGGCAGCCGAGAGGCGCTCGTCGTACTGCAGGGGCGTCTCGGTGGCGACGCCCCTGAGACGTCCGGCGGCCTCGTCGACCATCCCGGCGAGTTCATTCATGTCCACTGCGCTCACCCGTTCATTGTGCCGCGCACCGCCCCGGGAGTCCGCACGGCGGCGGCATGCGGGAACGGCATCGGCAGGGCCCGCGCCCCGGACGCTCGGATTGGTCCGGGTCGGGGTGAGGCGGTAAGCTCTCCGGCGGAGGATTCGCCTAGAGGCCTATGGCGCTCGCTTGGAAAGCGGGTTGGGTTCACGCCCTCACGAGTTCGAATCTCGTATCCTCCGCCATCGCCCTCCGACGGATGCGAAAACGCTCGTCGGAGGGTTTTCCCGTTCCGCCGCACCGGCCTGGCCGCCGCCTGCCCCTCCCGCCCGCTGTGGTGCACGACGCTGGACGAGCACGCCTTCGTCGCCTCCCGTGACCTCACGCCGTACGTCTGACGAGGGAACCGGGCCCATTCCCTCTCCGGGCCCGGGGCCGTCACGGGAGACGACCCGCAGAGCCGTGGAGTCCCGGCCCCGAGACGACCGATGCCGCGCCCAACGCGCTCCCGCCCGGGGATGCGGACGCCGCGTGAACGCCCGTTCCGGTGACCGGAGACCATGCGCGAGAAGAAGGGTCGGCCCGGAAGAAGTGCGGGCCCCGGCCTTCACATCCACGAACCAGCAGTTTAGGCTCTCCTGAGTGCCTCATCGTGGGGCGACGGCTTCCAGACGGAGGGTCACGAGATGTCCTTGATCCCTGAGACGGGTGCGGCGACCACCGGCGCTCTCGCCGGACGCACGCAGTCGATCGCCCACCGGCTGCTCAGCGGCGCCGGCTGCGCCTCGCTGCTCGCCCACCGCCTGGACCCCCAGGTCGGCATCGAGTTCCTCGCGCACGGCCTCACCCCGTCCGGCCGCATCGTCGTGGCCTGCTGCCCGGTCCCGGGCGACGGGGCGGCCGGGCTGCCGACGACCGAGCCCATCGCCGTGCGGTTCGACATCACGAAGGCCTCGTGCGAGCCGGGCGTGCACATCGTCTCGTCCGCGGTGCACCTGCTCGGCACACTCGAGTGGCTGCCGCCGCGGGTGGCCGCCCAGCTGCTCGCCGACGGTCAGCTGCCGCCGCGGGTGGCCGTCACGACGACCCACCCGTACGGCCGCCTCGGCGTCGTCCGGGCCCGACGCGTGCTGCTGCACGACTCGACCGGTGTCACCCCGATGGACCTCGGCCCTCTCCTCGACGCCTGCACCGGCATGCCCTTCCCCACCTGCGAGGACGAGTTCGACGCCTTCGACGCCGCGATGGGCCTCGGCGAGGACGCCCTGTGGGCCATCGCCGACGCCATCGTCGACGAGCGCATCGCCGGACGCATCTGCTCGCGCCACGACATGACCGCGGGCTGCCCGCACACCTGGAACCGCATCTACTGCGTCGACGTCGACCGCCACGGGCTGACGCTCATGGCCGTCGAGCCGACGACGACGAGCACCTTCTTCGCCCCGTTCGACGCCCCCGTCGACGAACTGGGGACGATGACTGACGCGCTGCGGGCCCTGGCGGACCGGGCGGCGGCCTGAGCCGAGGGCGACGGGAGCCCGACGGGTGGGAGCGCCGGGCTCTCAGACCCCCGCGGCGGAGGCCCGGGCGACGATCTCGCTCTGGACGATGTCGAGCAGCTCGGCCGCGCGCAGGTTGAGACGGCGGGACTCGTCCAGGTCGCGGTCGAGACGCTCGACGACGGTCTCGAGCTCGCCGACGCGGCGCTCCAGCTCCGAGACGCGGTCCGGGGCGAGGCGCACCTGGTCATAGGCGCGGACGGCCGAGCCGGCGCTGTGGCGGACGCGGGACATGATGCTCATGGTCGTGCCTTCCTGATGAGATAGCGGTGGCGGGGGCTCGGACCCTGCGGGTCGACGATCTCGACGGAGTCGATCCGCATGCCGAAGCGATCCAGACGGTCGGCGAACCCCTGCGGATTCCAGAAACGGTCGCCGCGCGGTTCGTCGGCGGCCAGGTCATGGCCGTGGCAGCCGCCGCCGACCCCGACGAGTGCCGCCCCGCCCAGGCCGAGCAGGTGGCGCATGACGCGCATCGTGCCGTCCCAGCCGAGGAAGTGCATGCCGTCGAAGAGATTCTCGACGACGACGTCGACCGGCCCGCCGAGCGAGGCCGCCTCGTGCAGGGCGTGCGAGGTCTGGCGCGTCGAGTACTGGTTGGACTGGAAGAAGCGGACGTCGACGTCGGCGCGCTCGGCCCGCTCCCTCGCGAGCATGAGGGCGGGGCGGGCGTAGTCGCTGGCCAGAACGGGGCGGTCGGCCGCCAGGTGGCAGGCGGTCAGGCCGTCGCCGCAGCCCATCTCGTAGACGCCCGCACCGTCGGTGAGCCGCTCGGCGGCCCAGAGGGCGAAGTCGGAGGGGCGCGGATCGGAGGCGAGCGAGGAGTTGCAGCGCCAGAAGTCCTCCCAGTCCTCGCGATGGGCGTCGAAGTGGTTCTGCCACCAGTAGTAGCGGCGGGCGACCTGCGGCGGGGTCTCGTACTGGTAGGAGGGATCGGGCGTGGCCCAGCCGGGGCCGTACATGGCGACGAAGATCGTGCTCGGGTCGGCGGGGACGGGCAGCTCGTGGCCGCGCACCTCCATCGTGCCCAGCGGATGGATGCGCATCGAGTCCATCGGCTCGTGGGCGTGCGCGGTGGCGTAGAACCAGCCACTCACCTCGAAGCAGGTGAAGATGTCGACGTAGTAGCGGTCGATCATCGAGCGCCCGGGGAACATCACCTGGATGTGGCCGGTGGAGTGACGGACGAAGTCGTATCCGGCCGCGCTCAGCGCGCGCTCGATGCGGTAGGACTCCAACGCGATGTCGGTGGGGTTCGTGCACACCGACAGATAGGCCAGGTCGGAGTCGTCGTCATTGGGGATGAGATCACCGTCGCGGACGGGGCCGAGCAGTGAGCCGCAGTGCAGGAAGGCCTCGATGCCGCACTCGTCCCGCAGGAAGTCGGCGATCTCGCGGGTCGAGGAGAGGAGGGCGTCGAAGAACCCGTCGTCCTTGTCCTCGAAGCTCTTGGCGACCCGGCCCCACTTGTTGATGACCTGCGGGCTGCCGTCCGCCGGATGGTTGAGCTCCAACGGCTCGTCCGAGCCGCCGAGCGTGACGGCGACCCCCTCGACCAGGACGCGGTCCCCGCGCGGGCCCACCTCGACGCGGACGTCGCCGGTGCCGACGAGGCGCGGGCGCATGGCGGCCGGCCAGGGCAGGTGCCAGCGGCCATCGGCGCCCCACCACCCGCGAGAGGTCCGCGTCGTCCAGATGCGCCGGCCGCCCAGGTAGACCTCGACCATGAGGTCCTCGCAGCCGGCGGGCAGGACGAGGGAGATGTCCTCCCCGGTGATCTCGAGGGTCCCGGTCGGGACGGACGCGGAACAGTGGTCCGGTACCGTCATCGACATACCTCCTGCGTCGTTCGGACACGGGCGGCGCGACGGGGATCGGGAGCGGGGATCCGCCAATACGAGCCTGATGCCCCCGAGCGGCCCGGCACGGCGGAGCCGCCGGACGGAGGACCCTTACAGACTAGCGTCCAACGGCCGGGAGCGGCGAGCGCCCCGTCACAGCACAGAGGTCATGCCCCCGTCGACGAGGATGTTCTGCCCGGTGACGAAGTCCGAGGCCGGGGAGGCGAGGTAGACCAGGGTCCCGAGGAGCTCCTCGGGCTCGCCCCAGCGCCTCGCCGGGGTGCGCTGGACGACCCAGGAGTCGAACTGCGGATCATCGATGAGCGCCGTGTTCATCTCGGTCTTGAAGTAGCCCGGTGAGATGGTGTTGACCTGGATGCCGTGCCGGGTCAGATCGGCCGCCATCTCCTTCGTGAGCATCGTGATGGCGCCCTTGGCCGCCGTGTAGGGCGGCAGCGTCCGGCGGGCGAGGACGGTGACGACGGACCCGATGTTGATGATCTTGCCCGAACCGCGCTCGACCATCGCCGGGGCGAGGGCCCGGGAGACGTAGAACACGCCGCTCAGGTTCGTCCCGATGACCTCGTCCCACTGCTCCACCGGGAATTCGTGGAACGGCGCCCTGCGCTGGACCCCGGCGTTGTTGACGAGGATGTCGGGGACCCCGACCTCGTCGACGAGGGCCGCGACGGCCGCCGAGACGTCCTCGCGGTCGGCCACGTCGAAGATGCAGGACGCGGTCCTCACGCGGTACTGCCGGGCGATGTCGGCGGCCTGCGCCTCGACGACGTCGCGGTGGCGCCCGTGGACGATGATGTCGCACCCGGCGGCGGCGAGGCCGCGGGCGTACACGTTCCCCAGTCCGCGCCCCGATCCGGTGACCAGGGCGAGTCGGCCCGAGATGTCGAATGACGGCGATGTCATGCCAACCTCCTCCTTCTCCCCGGCGCGGGGAGGCTCGACGTCGGGTCGACCCCGGTTCCCCGAACGGGACCACTTGCCACCCGACCCCGAATAGGGTAACACTATGTTTCATTCAGTGATATATCTATTTCATTGTTAAAAATGAGTTGAAGGGTGCGCGGCGTCGCGAGGACGGGCGCCAGACCCCGGGCCCGCCGACGGCGGGCACGAGCGGACAGGTGGGCCTCATGGCAGACAGGATCGAGTCGGTCGACGTCATCGTCGCCAGCCCGGGACGGAACTACGTGACCGTCCGGATCACGACGGCGGACGGCGTCGTGGGCCTCGGCGACGCCACGGTGAACGGCAGGGAGCTGGCGGTGGCCTCCTGTCTGCGCGATCACATCGCCCCCACCCTCATCGGGCGCGACCCGGGCGCCATCGAGGACACCTGGCAGTACCTGTACCGCGGCGCCTACTGGCGCCGGGGCCCCCTCACGATGGCCGCCATCGGCGGCGTCGACACGGCCCTGTGGGACATCCTCGGCAGGCGCACCGGCCAGCCCGTGCACCAGCTCCTGGGCGGCAGGGTCCGCGAGCACCTCACCGCCTACCGGCACGCGTTCGGCTGGGACCTGCCGTCCCTCCTCGACCAGGTCGACCGCCGTCTGGCGGAGGGATGCACCCACGTCCGGGTCCAGAGCGGCGTGCCCGGCCTCGACACCGTCTACGGGGTCTCGCGCGAGACCGTCTACGAGCCCGCGGGCCGCGCCGCGCGTCCGGTCGAGGAGCGGTGGGACGCCGAGCGCTACATCGCGACCGTGCCGGGCGTCCTGGGCGCCGTGCGCGAGCACGTCGGAGACGGCATCGGTCTGCTCCACGACGCCCACCACCGGCTCACCCCCAACCAGGCGGCCCGTCTCGCCAGGGCCGTGGAGCCGGTCGGCCTGTACTGGCTCGAGGACGTCACCCCGGCCGAGGACCAGGAGGCCCTGGCCCTCGTGCGGAGCCACACGACGACCCCGTTGGCGATCGGCGAGGTCTTCAACACGGTCTGGGACTGCCAGCGGATCATCGAGGAACGGCTCACCGACTACATCCGGTGCGCCGTCGTCCACGCGGGCGGCATCAGCCACGCCCGCAAGATCTTCGCCCTGGCCGAGATCCACGGCGTCGGGGCCGCGCCCCACGGCCCCTCCGACATCTCGCCGATCGGGCTGGCGGCGTCGATCCATCTCGGCATGGCGACCCACAACGCCGCCATCCAGGAGTACATGGGCCACCCCGAGCCGGCCCACGAGGCGTTCCCCCACGCATGGACCTTCTCCGACGGGCACCTCGACCCCGGCGACGCGCCCGGTCTCGGGGTCGAGCTGGACGAGAAGGTCCTCCTGGCCCACCCCTACGACGCCGCCCACCTGCCCGTCGCCCGTGCGCTCGACGGCACGCTCACCGACTGGTGAGCGCGGAAACCCCTCACGGAAGGACCCACCGATGAAATCGCTCAAGATCCTCGGCCCGGAGACCATGGTCGTCCAGGATCTTCCCGTCCCCGACCCGGGGGACGACGAGGTCCGCGTCCGGATCCACTACGTCGGCATCTGCGGCTCGGACCTCAACTACTACTTCAAGGGCGCCAACGGTCCCAACACGGTTCGGGAACCCTTCAGCTTCGGCCACGAGATGTCCGGTGTCATCGACGAGGACCCCTCCGGCACCTACGCGCCGGGCACGCCCGTCACCGTCGCCCCGGCCTCGCCCGGCCGGCCCGTCGCCGGGCTCGAGGCCAAGCCCTACCTGTGGCCCGGCAGCCACTACATGGGCAGCGCCGCGAACATCCCCCACGACCAGGGCGGGGCCAGCGAGTACGTCGTCATCAAGCGGTGCATGGTCCGGGTGCTGCCCGAGTCCGTCCCCCTGAGGAACGGGGCGCTCGCCGAGCCCCTGGCGGTGGCTCTCCACGCGCTGGCCATCGCCGGGCGCAGCTCGGACGGCATCGCGGACCGCGATCTCCTCGTGTCCGGCTCGGGCCCCATCGGGCTCCTCGTCGCGGGCGCCGCGAAGATCCTCGGGGCGCGCTCCGTCACGTCGAGCGACATGCTGGCGGGCCCCCTCGAGCGGGCCCGCGCGCTCGGCGTCGACCGGACCGTCCGACTGGACCGGGAGAGCCCGGACGACTCGGGATACGACGTCGTGCTCGAGTGCTCTGGCTCGCCGCGGGCCGTCGAACCGGCCATCCGGGCGGCCCGCAGGTCCGGCACGGTGTGCCAGGTGGGGACGCTGCCCGACGAGGACATCCAGGTCAACATCGCCCACCTCGAGACCAAGGAGATCCGGTACGTCGGAACCTTCCGCTACGACGCGGAGATCGACGAGGCGATCGCCATGATCGCCGGGCACCCGCGGATCGCCACGGCGGTGACGCACACCTTCCCCGCCGAGCGGGCCGTCGAGGCCTTCGCCACGGCCCGCGACAGTGAGAGCTCCGGCAAGGTCCTCGTCACCATGTGGACGGACTGACCGCCCGCACCATCCAGAAGCAGAACGACCCGCTGAGCAGAAGGGACGAGGAGGTCTCATCATGTCGAACGAGGAGAAGCAACGCCGGAGGGTGACCACGGTCCGCTCCGCCAACGGAGTGGTGGTCGAGCGGACCGTCTCCGACCTGGCCCGAGCGGCGGTCTCGGGCTGGCTGGGAACCGCCCTGGAGTTCATGGACTTCCAGCTGTACTCGCTGGCCGCCGCGCTCGTCTTCAACCACATATTCTTCGCCAACGAGAACGCCGCCATGGCCGTCGTGGCGGCGATGGCCACCTACGGCGTGGGCTATCTCAGTCGCCCGCTCGGGGCCTGGTTCTTCGGCCGGCTGGGCGACCGCACCGGCCGCACCAAGGTGCTCTACTACACCATCGCGCTCATGGGGGTCTCGACGACCCTCATCGGCGCCCTGCCGACCTACGCGCAGGTCGGCATCCTCGCCCCGATCCTCCTCGTCGCCCTGCGGCTCCTCCAGGGCTTCGGAGCGGGGGCCGAGATCGCCGGCTCGTCCGTCATGCTCACCGAGTACGCGCCGAGCCACCGCCGGGGCCTCGTCGGCTCCCTCGTCGCCCTCGGCACGAACTCCGGGACCCTGCTGGCCTCCGCCATCTGGGGCGTCCTCGTGGATGCGATGTCCGACGAGACGCTCCTGTCCTGGGGCTGGCGGGTCCCCTTCCTGGGATCGGTGGTCATCCTCCTCTTCGCGGTGTGGATCAGGCGCTCCCTCAAGGAGTCCCCGGTCTTCGAGGCCAGGGCGGACGTCAAGGACGGGGTCGCGGTCTCCAGGTCCGAGCTGCGCGAGATCATCGCCGAGGGCGGCGCCGACGAGGTGCGCAGCCCCGGCCGGAGGAAGGGCCGCGGCTTCGTCGCCGCCTTCTTCCTCCGCCTGGGGCAGGCCGGCAACTCCGGGATGATCCAGACCTACCTCGTGAGCTACATCACCGCCGTGCTCCTCATGAGCAAGTCCGTCGGCACCAGCGTCGTCATCGTGTCGTCGCTCGTGGGCTTCGCGACGGTCCCCCTCGTCGGCTGGCTGAGCGACATCTTCGGGCGCAAGACGATGTACATCCTCATGGCGTCCATCGCGATCGTCCTGGCGTTCCCGATGATGTACGTCCTGTCCGGCAGGACGGTGCCCGCCGTGTTCGCCGGCTACATCATCATGCACCAGACGTCGGTCCTCGCCATGGCGTCGCTGGAGAACCTCACGATGTCGGAGATCTTCGGCGCCAGGAACCGCTACACCCAGCTCGCCCTCGCCAAGGAGCTCGCAGCGATCCTCGGCACCGGCGCCGGCCCGGTCATCGCATCGGCCTGGGTCGCCGCGGCCACCGGCTCCTGGCTGCCCATCGCGATCATGCTCGTGTTCTTCTCCGTGTGCTCGCTGTCGGCGGCCATCGGAATGCCCGAGGTCGCGGGTCGTGACCTCACCCTGCTGACCGACTGCAGGCGGGGCGAGTCCGAGATCGGGCCGTTCGCCCGCCACGAGCGGGCGGCTCTGGGCGCCGACGGGACGCAGGACGAGCCGGCCCCGTCGCCGACGGCCTGACCCCTCCGGCGGGGTCCGCGGGCGGGTCCGGGATCCGACCGGCGCGCGGAGCGGATGCCCTCCGAGCCGGGAACGGAGGCAGCCGGCCCGTGCGGGGGGCGTCGGTACTCCGCCAGGCTGCTGCAGTATCGGTCCGTCTCCAGCCGGCCCGTGCGGGGGCCTCGGGCTGACTCCGGCGCCGCACCCCCGCCGAGGTCCACTCCGGCGGGGGTGCGGCCGTGGCCGACGGCGACGGGACGCGCGCGGGGTTGTGCCCGGCACAGGTCCGGGTGCGGCCGTGGCCGACGGCGACGGGACGCGCCGCCCGGGTCCGCCCCGGGGCGGGCCCGGGCGGAATCGTCACCGATCGCCCCTACCCTTCTTGTCATGAGGATCCTGCACACGAGCGACTGGCACCTGGGACGCACCCTGCACGGGGTCGACCTGTCGGGGCCCCAGGCGCGCTTCCTCGACCACCTGGTCGAGCTGGCGTCGGCCGAACGGGTCGACGCCGTGCTCGTCTCGGGTGACGTCTTCGACCGGGCCCTGCCCCCGGTCGGCGCCGTCGAGATGCTCGACGACGCGCTGGCCAGGCTGTGCGCCCTCACGAGGGTCGTCATCATTCCCGGCAACCACGACAGCCCGCAGCGCCTCGGTCTCAACGCCCGGCTGCTCGGCGAGCGGCTGCGCATCCTCACCCGTCCGTCACGGGCCGGCGAGTCGGTGGTCGTCCCGGAGGCCGACGGTTCGGCAGGGCTGCTCGTCCACGCCCTGCCCTATCTCGACCCCGACATGACGCGCGCCGAGCTCGCCGAGGCCGTCGGGGCCGACGAGCCGCTGGCCCGCTCCCACGAGGCGGTCGTCCGGGCCGCGCTGGGGCTCGTCCGGGCCGCCCTGACCGCCCGGCGCCGGGGCGGGGCCGAGCGGGTTCCGGCAGTGGTCATGGCCCACGAGTTCGTCACCGGCGGGCGGGCCAGCGACTCCGAGCGCGATCTGCGCATCGGCGGCGTCGACTCCGTGCCGGCCGCGCTGTTCTCGTCCGTCGGCGCCGACTACGTCGCGCTGGGGCACCTGCACGGCCCGCAGGCCGTCGCCGGCTCGCGCGACCCCGACGCCGACCGCGGAGCCTGCGCCCGCCCCGGGCCGGTGATGCGCTACGCGGGCTCCCCCCTGGCGTTCTCCTTCTCGGAGAAGGACCAGCGCAAGTCCACGGCCGTCGTCGACTTCGACGCCTCCGGCGCGGTGAGCCGGGTGCGGCTCGTGCCCGCGCCGGTGCCGCGACGCCTGTCCGACGTGACGGGCGGACTCGACGAGGTGCTCGGGCGCCGTTTCGAGGCCCGGCGCGACGACTGGGTGCGCGTCGTCGTCACCGGCGCCGAGCGCCCCGACGACCTCGTCCGCACTGTCAGGCGGGTCTTCCCGCACGCCCTTCAGGTGCTCTTCGAGCCCACCGGGCGCGGACCCGGGGCGTCCGGAGCCATCGGCCGGGCCTCGGATCCGCTCCGGGTCGCCGACGAGTTCGTCGAGCAGGTGTCGGGACGCGCGCCGAGCGACGCCGAGCACGCGGTGCTCGCACAGGCGCTCGAGGCCGCCGGGAGGCGGGGCTGAGATGCAGATCCTCCGAGTGGAGCTGTGCGGCATCGGCCCGTACACCGGCACCGAGTCCATCGACTTCCAGGCGCTCGGCGCCGACGGCCTCTTCCTGCTCGAGGGGCCGACGGGCTCCGGCAAGACGACGATCATCGACGCCATCGTCTTCGCGCTCTACGGCCAGGTGTCCGGCGCCGAGTCGAGCAACGACCGCCTGGCGTCCACGCACCTGGAGCCCGGCACCTCCCCCTACGTCGAGCTCGTCGTCGACACGAGTCGGGGCCTGTACCGGGTGCGGCGCTCCCCGCGCCACGAGCGGGCCAAGAAGCGGGGCAGCGGCACGACGACCGAGAACCCGCGCATCATGCTGTGGAAGCTGTCCGACCCCTCCGACACCGAGGGCGCGGCGGTCTCGTCGAACATCCAGGACGCCACCGGGGAGCTGCGCAGGGCCATCGGCCTGAGCCGCGAGCAGTTCACCCAGACCGTCGTCCTCCCGCAGGGCCAGTTCGCCACCTTCCTCCGCTCCGGCCCCGAGGAGCGCCGCGACGTGCTCCAGCAGATCTTCGGCACGCAGGTCTACGAGGCCATGGCCGACGAGCTGAAGGAGCTCGCCAAGGAGCGCACCGGGCTGGTCCGAGACGCCCTCGACCGGATCGGCGCCGCTGCCGACGAGTTCGTGCACGCGGCCTGGCCGGAGCCGTCCGACGAGCCGGACGACCCCGCCGCCGAGCAGATGGGAACCGGTGACGCGGGGCCCGGCACCACCGAGGTTCACGGTGGTGGGATCACCGGAACCCGGCCGGGGCTCCCCACCGGCCACGGGCTGCCCACCGGGGACGTCGACGACTCCCCCGCTGACGCCGCGGGATCCTCCCCCACCGGCGATCCGCAAGCCATGAGGACAGCCGTCGAGTCGGGCGAGTTCTCCGCGCTCGGGCCCCTGGCCCAGGCGCGCCTGTCCATGCTGCGGGTCCGCTGCGAGAGGCGGGCCGAGACATCCGGGCGCGTCGCCGAGGCGGCCGACGCGGCCCACGAGGCGGCTCACCAGGGGCACCGGGTCGCCGCGGCCCGCGAGCGCCATGCCCGGCTGCGGCGGGAGCAGGCCGAGCACTCGGCCCGGTCCGAGGCGATCGAGGCCTGTCGGCGGCGCGCCGACCTCGCCCAGCGCGCCGCCCGCTGCGTCGAGCCGCTCCGCGCGTCCGAGACGACGGGGGCGCGCCACGAATCGGTCGCCGACGCCTGGCGGATCAAGGCCGCCGAGCAGGCCGGCCCGCTCGGCGGCCTGCTGCCGGACCGCTTCGAAGCCCCCGACGACCAGGCAGGCGCGACGGAGTCCCCCGCCGTCGCCACTGCCCGGGCCGCCCTCGCCGGAGCGCTGAGCGAGGCCGAGCAGTCCAGCGGCTCCCTGACCGATCTGCTCGAGCTGGAACAGTCACTGGCCGAGCGACGCGCGGCCGTCGAAGACCAGCACGCCCAAGTCGAGGCGGTCGCCGAACAGCTGGCAGGGCTCCGGCAGGAGCGGGACGACCTGTCGCGACAGCGCGAGAAGACCGCGGCCGAGGCCGAGGCGCTGGCGCCCCTCGCCGAGAGCCTGGCCGATGCCAGGGAGAGCCGGCAGACCGCGACGACGAGGCTCCAGGCCGCGCAGGCGGCCGAGAACGACCAGCAGGCCCTGGCCGGGGCGCGGCGCGCCGAGTCCGAGGCGAGGCGGACAGCGGGCTCGGCGACGACCGAGCACGCGGCCGCCCGCGCCCGCTGGCTCGACGGCCTGGCCGGAGAGGTCGCCGCTGAGCTGACCACCGGCCGGCCGTGCCCGGTCTGCGGCTCGCTCGAGCATCCGAGCCCTGCGTCACGTCCCGCCGACGCGCCGACGAGGGACGACGTCGAACGGCTGGCCAAGATCTCGGCCGCCCAGGAGAGAGCCCTGACGCGGGCGACGGCGGAGTGCGACCGGATCGCCACCCATCTCGCCGAACAACGAGACCGCACCGGGGGCCTGACCGCGGCGCGGGCCCGAGAGGCCGCCGAGGACGCGATGCGAGCCGTCGAACAGGCCACCGCCGCCGTCACCCGCCGCAAACAGCTCAGGACCAGGCTCGAGGAGCTGCGGGTCGACGCCGAGCAGGTCACGTCAGAGATCGCCTCGCGCGCCGCCCAGCAGGCCGCGCTGGCCGAGGCCGTCCGGGCGGCGCGGGCCGCGCTCGCCGACGACGAGACCCGCATCGAACAGGCTCGGGCGGGCTTCACCAGCGTCGCCGACCGGGCCGCATCGGTCACGGCGCGCATCCACGCGATCACCGCCCTGCAGCAGGCACTGGACCAACTCGTCCGGACCCGCCGGGAGCACGCCGCGACGCGCGCCACCGCCCTGGCGGCCATGGCCCGGGAGGGTTTCGGCGACGACCCGGCGCAGGTGTTCGAGGCCGCCCTGCCCGACGCAGAACTGACGGCCCTGACCAACCGGATCACCGAGTACGACGCTCGCACCGCCGAGCTGCGCACCCGGCTCGCCGACCCGCAGCTGGTGGCCGCCGCGCAGGAGCCCGAGCCCGAGCTGGAGGCCCTGGACGCCGCCGCGTCACGGGCCCGGCAGGCGGCGCAGACCGCCCAGCAGTGGTTGGGCGAGGCCAGCGCGCAGCTGTCGCACAGCCGCCAGGCGGCCGAACGTCTGGACCGCGCGCTCGCCGCGTACGACCGGATCGCCCCGCTGGCCGAGCCCTACGTCCGCATGGCCGAGCTGGCCAACGCCACCGGCGAACGGAACCTCGCCGGCATCACGCTGCCGACCTTCGTCCTGAGGCACCGCTTCGAGCAGGTCATCGACCGGGCGAACGAGCGCCTCGAGGTGATGACTCACGGGCGCTACAGCCTGCGACGCACCGACGAGCGCGAGGGCAGGGGCCGGCGGCAGGGCCTCGGGCTGGTCGTCGTCGACCACGTGCCGACGGACACCAAGCGCGACCCGCGGACGCTGTCGGGCGGCGAGACCTTCCTGGCCTCGCTCGCGATGGCGCTGGGGCTGTCCGACACGGTGACGAGCGAGGCGGGCGGCGTCGAGCTCGACAGCCTCTTCGTCGACGAGGGCTTCGGCAGCCTCGACCCCGACGCCCTCGACATGGTGATGGACCAGCTGGAGCGGCTGCGCGCCGGAGGGCGCTGCGTCGGCGTCATCAGCCACGTCGCCGAGATGAGGCAGCGCATCGCCGAGCGGGTGAGCGTGCGGCCGAACGGCGACGGCACGTCCACCCTCACGACGAGTTGAGGCCGGCCCCGAGCGCACCAGCACCGGCCGCGTTGACCTTGACACCGTGACAACCCGGAAGGTGGGTGCATGCCCGAGAAGGACCCGAACGAAGCGCGCTGGACCATCGGCCAGTTCTCGCGGATGACGATGCTGAGCGCCAGGATGCTGCGGCACTACGACCGCATCGGCCTGCTGAGCCCCGGCGACGTCGACCCCTGGAACGGCTACCGGTACTACTCGGAGGCCGAGTTCGCCCCCGCCATGGTGCTGCGGCGCCTGCGCGAGGCGGGGCTCGGCCTCGACGAGATCGCCGTGGCCCTGCCCGCGCTGCTCGCAGGCGACGAGAGCACCTGGCGACCCGTCGTCGAGCACCACCTCGACCGCCTCGAGGCCGAGGCCGGGGAGCTCGGGCGTCGGCGCGAGCGAACGCTCGCGCTGCTCGACCACGGAGAGGAATCCATCATGACCGCACGACCCGTCGCCGTGACGACGCTCACGATCCCGGCCCACACGATCATCGCCCGGCGCGAGACCATCCCCACCTACGGCGACGAGGGCGCCCTGTTCGGCGAGTTCGAGCCCCGTCTCCACGAGGTCCTGGCCGCCACCGGAACCGCGCTGACCGGCGAACCCAGCGGGGCGACCTTCTACGAGGAGGGCCATGTCGAGCACGACGTCGACGTCGAGGTCTGGGAGGTCGTCGCCGCCCCGGTCGAGGTGCCCGCGCCGCTGACCTGCCGGGCGGTCCCCGAACGGACCGTCCTGGCGGCCGAGCACGCCGGCCCCTACGAGGGCATCTCCGATGTCTACACGGCGCTCCTGCACGAGATCGGCGAGCGCGGCCTGACGATCACCGGCTTCTCCTTCGAGCGCTACCTCGTCGGCCCGGCCCACAACCCCGACCCGAGCACCTGGCGCACGCAGGTCTGCTTCCCGGTCGAGGGCTGACGCGCGGCCCCCGCGCCGTGCAGCGTCGGGCAGCGGGGCGGAGCGGGCGTCCGCCCCGCCGGCCATCGGTCCGGCGGGCGCGGGAGCGATGGCACGAGGACGACGTGCTGCACCCTCATGACGCATCGGCCCCGCCGGACACGGGGACGATGGCCGCGCACCGCTCCGACGCGCGGTCGGCCCGGGGATGCGGCCCCCGGGGATGCGGCCCCGGCCCGCGACGCCGGAACCGGACTCGACCGTGCCGATCCGCACCGGAGTCCCCGCGACGGGTCGCGCAGCCGGGTCGCGCACCGCTCACCGGCCCGCCGAGCCCCGTACGGGAGAGCCGCATGGGGGCGCGGAACGGACGACCCGGACGCCGGACGGCCGCCGCGCACGGCGGTGGGCCGCCCCGTCGGGGCGGCCCACCGCGTCATGCCCGCCGGGCCGGTGGTCACACCTCGGCCCGGCACCGGCTCACACGTGCTCGGCGAGCACCTCCAGCACGTGGCGGTACTCGTGGCCGGTGGCGCGGCTCATGCCGAGCTCGCAGGTGCGGTTCGCCGAGACGTACTCGTCGTACTCGCGCTCGGCGACCTCGGCGGCCTCGGCTCGGGTCGCCGAACGGGTCAGCTCCGGGTGGAGCAGGCCGCGGTCGCCGGCGAAGGCGCAGCAGCCGGCGTTGACCGGCACGGTCACGTCGTCGCTCACGAACTCTGCGCAGGCCACCGTGTCCTCGACGCAGTCGAGATGGCGCATCGAGCAGCTCGGGTGGAGCACGACCGAGCCGGCCTTCGAACGCGGCTGGATCCGGCCGAGGACGAACCTGGCCACGTAGGTGGTCGCGTCGTAGACCGTGACCTTCGCCCAGTTCTCCGCCTCGGCCCCCTTCAGGTGGTTGGCGGTCTCCTCCAGGCCGTGGGTGCAGCTCGCCGCGTCGCAGACCACCGGCAGGCGTCCGTGCTCGCTGGCCTCCCACAGCGAGTCGTAGACCCTGCGGGCCATCTCGTCGGCGCCGTCGGTGAAGCCCTTCGACACCCACACCGTGCCGCAGCACAGCTTGCTGAGGCCCTCGGGGACGCGGGCGCGCAGCCCGGCCTTCTCGACGAGCCTGGTGAAGCTCGCGCCGGCCCCGCCGCCGCAGCTGCGCTCCGCCGGGGCGAACAGGGCGCCCATGCAGCTGGAGAAGAACACGAAGTCATCGGCGGAGGTGGACTGCGGCGACGGGCGCTTCGGGCCGCCGGCCGGCAGGTCGTCGCCCACCAGCGGGATGACGTCCTTGGGCAGCACGGCGCGGGCCGCGGTCGTCACACCGGTCATGACCGGGCTCGGCACCTTGTCGACGACGTTGAGCGCCACCTGGAGCACCGAGACGATCGGCCCCCAGCCCTTGGCGGCGGCGTCCATGACGGCCTTGTACGGGCTCGTGTGGCGGGCGGCGCGGAAGCGCTTCATGAACTTGCCGGTGTCGATGCGCAGCGGGCAGGCCAGGAAGCACAGCGAGTCGGCGGCGCACGTGTCGACGGCCTCGTAGGCGTAGTCCTTGCGGATGTCGGCGGCGGCCTCGGGCGAGAGCACCTTCATCGAGCGCAGCAGCGCGATGCGGCGCCGCGGGGTCTGGGTGAGGTCCTTCGACGGGCAGGTCGGCTCGCAGTAGCCGCACTCGACGCACCGGTCGATGAAGCCGTCGACCGGCGGCATCATCTTGAAGTGCTTCATGTGGATCCTCGGGTCGTCCGTGATGATCGTGCCCGGGTTGAGCACGGAGTCCGGGTCCGCCAGGCGGCGCACGGTCTTCATGACGTCGTAGATCTCGGGACCCCACTGGCGCTCGACGTAGGCGGCCATGACGCGGCCGGTGCCGTGCTCGGCCTTCAGCGTGCCGCTGTGGCCCAGCACCGAGGAGACCATGTCCTCGGTGAACGCCTCGTAGCGCTCGATGTCGTGCGGGTTGTTCCAGTCGCAGGTGACCATGAAGTGGATGTTGCCGTCCTTGGCGTGGCCGAAGATGACGGCCTCGTTGAAGCCGTTGGCGGCGAAGATCGTGCGCAGGTCCTCGGTCTGGGCGGTCAGATCGCCGACGGGGACGGCGATGTCCTCGAGGAGGTTCGTCGTGCCGGCCGGGCGCGAACCGGCGACCGAGGTGTAGAGGCCGTTGCGCAGCTGCCACAGGTTGGCGCGCTCGCGCGGGTCCTTCGTGAAGCGCGGCGGATCGGCGATCGGCAGGCCGCCGAGCACCGAGTTGAGGGCGTCCATGCGCTCGACGAGCTCCTGCTCGGAGTCCGCGAGGGCCTCCACGAGCAGACCGGAGTCCTCGCGGACGTTGAGGGCGGCCAGTTCGGGCGTGGCCTCGGGGTACTTCTGGACGACGCGCAGGCTCGCGGCGTCCATGAGCTCCAGGCACTTGGCGCCGTTGGCGATGAGGTCCTCGAGCGCGTCGGTGGCCACGCTGAGCTCGGGCGTGATGAGCAGCGCGGTGGCCGCGTGGGGCTGGATCGGGACGGTGCGCAGCGTCACCTCGGCGACGAAGCCGAGCGTGCCCTCGGAGCCGATCATGAGATGCTCGAGGATGCGCACCGGCTCGTCGTGGTCGATGAAGGAGTTCACGCCGTAGCCCATGGTGTTCTTCATGGCGTACTGCTGCTCGATCTTCGCGACGGCCTCGGGGTCGGCGCGCAGCCGGTCCCGCTGGGCCGCCAGGCCCTCCCACAGCTCGGGCTCGGCGCGGTGCAGGTACTCGTCGGCGCTGGGCGAGGAGGTGTCGATGATGGTGCCGCTGGGCAGCACGATGACCATCGACTCGACGGTGCGGTACGAGTTCAGCTGGGTGCCGCAGCTCATGCCCGACGAGTTGTCGGCGATGACGCCGCCGATCGTCGCGGCGCGCGAGGACGCCGGGTCGGGGCCGAGCTTGCGGTTGTGGCGGGCCAGGTGCGCGTTGATGTTGAGGATCGTGGCGCCGGGCTGGCAGCGCACCCGCTCGCCGCCGTCGAGCACCGTGACACCGCGGAAGTTCTTGCGCACGTCGAGCAGGATCGAGTCGCTCAGCGCCTGGCCGGACAGGCTCGTGCCGCCGGCGCGGAAGGTGACGTGCCTGCCGTCGCGGTGCGCCTGCGCCATCACCGAGGCCACGTGGGCCGCATCGGTGGCGGTGATCACGACCTCGGGGATGAGCAGATAGTGCGACGCGTCGTGGGCCATGCCGACGCGATCGATCAGCCGGGTCGTGCCGATCTCCTTGTTGATGGTGGTGGACGACATCTCGCCTCCTCGCAAGGGCCGGCGCATCGCTGGCGCCGACCGGGTCGTTGCCTCTCCTGTCGACGATAGCCCCCTCGGGGCGATTAGGGACCAGCAGGGTCCGTATCAGTTCGGGGAATATCCGGGACCGGGCGTCCCGGAGGCGCATCCTCGGGCCCACGGGGCCCGACGACGCGGCCGGGCGTCGGCACCGTGCGCCGCGTCCGGGGGCGCTCCGGAGACCTGTTCAGGACCATGGCCTCCGGCCCTCCGGCTCGGAGGATCGTGCCTGACATCGTCAGGTTCCGGACGAGCCCTCTGAGCCGCGCGCAGGGGCGTCACCCGGCGTGCGAGGCGCGCGCCCCCTCATGGATGGCGCGGCCGCCCATGGGCCAGCAGCCCAAGGCGCAGTGGCGCGTCCGCAGTCTCCAGATCAGTCTCCACCGCTCGCTGCCCACGTCGGCCCGATCAGCAGGAAGGCCACAAAACCGGCCGCATGATCGACAGAGATCACCGCAGAGTGGCTGGCAGGCGCATCGATGAGCGGTTCCTCGAGTGTTTGGAGGCCAATCGACTGCACGTCCTCCTCGCTGCGCCCCTGGGCCCTCGAGGCCTCCTGCATCAACGCCCCGGAGCGCGACAGCGCAGCCCTGGCCTGCTCGACCATGAGCATGGTGGCATCGGACAACAGCGAGGCGAACAGCGGGAAGGAGTCGGGGTTGACCTTGATGCGCTCCTCGGCCTCGGCGACAGCAGCGACGACCTCCTTCGCGCTGGCCACTGCGGGGCTGGCCACTGCGGGCTTGCCGTCGCCGCCGGGGAACAGCATCTGGGGACCGATCGGTCCGAGATCGCCACCAGGACCCATGAGGATATGGTGCGCCCCCAGACAGAGGATCGTTGCCGCGCTCCTCGCCATGTCCGGCACGACAACAGTCAGTCCCCGACAGCGCAGCTGCACCGAACGGACCATGCGCAAGGCAGTCTCTCCGTCACCACCCGGCGAGGACAGGAGCAGATGCAGATCCTCGGCGGGGTCGCGATCGACGAGGAGCTTCCTCGAGCACGGTCATGTCCGTCGTCGTGACCTGATCGATCACGACGACGGGATCGGACCCCGTGAGCTCCTGATCATCCTGAACGAGTGCCTGACGCTCGTACCGGGCGGAGTTCTCGGCGCGGAACAGTGGCGTCTGGTCGGGCATCAGATCCTGCCCACCACGGGACGGAAGCTCTTGGGCTTGCCCTCGCGGAGCCGTGCTCCCAGCCGACGGGCCTCCATCGCCCTCCTCACCTGGTCATTCCAGCAGGGCCCGTTCTCGTTCCGCCCGACGCGGCGACGCGGGTCCTCCAGCGCAGGGGTCCTCGAAGCATCGGTCCCGCCCCATGGCGCTGCTCACCTCCTGCTGTCCGACTGATGATGAAATCAACCGGTCGGCGACGACTAGGGCCCGAGGGCAGGTCGCTCGCGCCCCGTCGGACGGGTCGTCCGGTCAGCTCCTGCGCAGGCGCAGGTAGTTCTCGATGAGTCCGCGGGTGGAACCGTCCTGGGCCGCCAGGGCGTCCGCGTCCCCGCCCAGCGCGGGAGCGATCTGCAGGGCGAGCTTCTTGCCGAGCTCGACGCCCCACTGGTCGAACGAGTTGATGCCCCACACGACGCCCTCGGTGAAGGTGATGTGCTCGTACAGGGCGATGAGCTCGCCGAGCACCCGCGGGCTGAGCTCGGGCGCCAGGATCGAGGTGGTCGGGCGGTTGCCGCTGAACACGCGGGCCGGGACGATGGCCTCGTCGCAGCCCTCGGCGCGCACCTCGTCCGCCGTCTTCCCGAAGGCCAGGGCCTTCGTCTGGGCGAAGAAGTTCGACATGAACAGCGCGTGGACGTCGTTGCCGCTCTCGTGCAGCGCGTGCGCGGGGTTGGCGAAGCCGATGAAGTCGGACGGGACGACGCGGGTGCCCTGGTGCAGCAGCTGGTAGAAGGCGTGCTGGCCGTTGGTGCCCGGTTCGCCCCAGAAGACCTCGCCGGTCTGGCTCACGACGGGGCTGGCGTCCCAGCGGGTCGACTTGCCGTTGGACTCCATCGTGAGCTGCTGCAGGTACGCCGGGAAGCGGTGCAGGTACTGCGAGTAGGGCAGCACGGCGTGCGACTGGGCTCCGTAGAAGTTCGAGTAGAAGACGTTGAGCAGACCCATGAGAGCGGGCACGTTCTCGGCCAGCGGCGCGGCGGCGAAGTGCTGGTCCATCGTGTGGAAGCCGTCGAGGAGAGCCCGCCAGTTCTCGGGGCCGACGGCGATGAGGTCCGACAGGCCGACAGCGGAGTCGACCGAGTAGCGTCCGCCCACCCAGTTCCAGAAGCCGAAGGCATTGGACGGGTCGATGCCGAACTCGGCGACCCGGTCGAGTGCGGTCGAGACCGCCACGAAGTGCTTCGCCGTGGCCTCCTCGCGGGCGGCGAGGGTTCGCTCGATGGCGCCCGTGTTCTCGAGCGAGTTGATGAGCCAGTTCTTGGCCATGCGCGCGTTCGTCATCGTCTCGAGCGTCGTGAAGGTCTTCGACGCGACGATGAACAGCACCGTCTCGGGATCGACGTCCTTGGTTTTCTCGTACATGTCGGTGGGGTCGATGTTCGAGACGTAGCGGCACTCGATGCCGTCGGCCTTGTAGGGCTTCAGCGCCTCGTAGACCATGACGGGACCCAGGTCGGAGCCGCCGATGCCGATGTTGATCACGGTGGTGATCGGCCTGCCCGTGACGCCCGTCCACTCGCCCGAGCGGACCCGATCGGCGAAGGCGATCTCCCGGTCGAGCACCTCGTGCACCTGCCGGACGACGTCCTCGCCGTCGACGACGAGCGACTCGGCGGCCGGGCGTCGCAGGGCGGTGTGCAGCACCGCGCGGTCCTCGGTGGTGTTGATGTGCTCGCCGGCGAACATGGCGTCCCGGCGGGCCTCGAGCCCCACCTGCTCGCCGAGGCGCACGAGGGCGTCGCGCACGACCGGGGTCAGGTAGTTCTTGGACAGGTCGACGAGCAGGTCGCCGGCGGTCAGCGTGTAGGTCTCGGCGCGCCTCGGATCGTCTGCGAACCAGGTGCGGAAGTCGACGGTCAGCTCGCCGTGCAGTCGGCTGAGCTCTGCCCAGGCGCCGGTGGTCGTGGGATCAACTGGGGAGTTCATGGGCCCAGCCTACGGCGCGGACCCGCATCAAGAGCAACGCCCCGCGGTCTGCGCCGCGGGGCGTCGGGAAGAAGGTCGGAGGATCATCCGGCGACGCGGGCCGCGCCGGTGGGCCCCATGGAGTTCATGTCGCTGATCTTGACGACATCGCCCTCGGTGGGCGCGTGGACGACCTGACCATTGCCGATGTACATGCCGACATGGCTGCCGCCGTAGAAGAAGACGAGGTCGCCGACCTGCAGATCGCTGAGGGAGACGGAGGTGAGGCCGGACTGCTGGGCCTCGCTCGTGCGGGGGATCGAGACGCCGGCGGAGGCGTAGGCGGCCATCACGAGGCCGGAGCAGTCGTAGCCGTCGGGGCCGCTGGCGCCGTACTTGTAGGGCTTGCCGATCTGGGCCATGGCGAAGTTCACGGCGGCCTGGGCGGAGGCGCTGGAGGCGGTGACCGAGCCCGAGCCCGAGGTGGTGCTCGCGGCGGGGGAGCTGCCCTGCGCGCTGGCAGCGCTCGAGGAGGCCTCCTGCTGGGCGAGGGCGGCGGCAGCGGCCTTCTTGTCGGCGGCCGCCTTGTCCTTGGCGGCCTGCTCGCTGTCGGCGGCCTTGACAGCCGCATCGGCGGCGGCGGTGTCGATGCCGGAGCTCAGGTCGGCCAGAGCGCTGATGTCATCGTTGAGGGCGTCGGTGGAGGCCTGACCCTCGCTCACGGCGTTGAGGGCGTTGGCGCTGAAGACCGCCTCGTGGCCACCGGTGGCGCTGTCGACGCCGGCGGGAGCGGCCGAGCCGCTCGTCGCGGCGGCGGGGACGAGGCTGGAGATGACGCCGAGGGCGGAGACCGCGGCGACGGCGGCGGCCGGGGCGGCGACACGATGACGGCCCCGGGCGCCCTTGGAGGCCGTGCGGGACGAGGCACCATCGATGACGCGCAGCTCGGCGGTGGCCTCGGAACGGGAGGAGACGGCCATGTCGGCCAGGGCCGGCATCACAGCGCGGCGCGGGGCGACAGCGGGTTCAGCGATCTTGACGACCTCGTCGTCCAGCAGAGCTCGGCGTGCAGTCACAGCATTCCTCGTTCCTCGTTCGGATCAGGGAGCGGTCAGTGGGAGGGGGACCGACCGGGCTCCACCATACGACAGTTCCTGAGAAAAGTTCAACTTCGGGTGCCTGGAATCTCAGAAACCAGCCGTCCTCCACCGGGGACCCGGGCGAGCAGTGCCGCGTTCCTGAGAGAACCAGGGTTCCCTGAGCCGAACCCTGAGCCCCTGACTAGCGGCGACGTTGCCGACCCAGCTGCTGGGCCGCCTCAGCGGCCCGCTTGCGCAACGAGGCGTGGTCGCCGGAGACGAGGACCCGGGAGAGGACCGGATCGGTGACATCGATGGCAACCGCGCCCTCGTTCAGCCATCTGCGACCCGTCCGGATCTCCTGGACGCCGGCGACGAGGCGCGCCTCGGGCACCATCGCGGGCAGGGCCTTGAGGTAGCGCTCCCCCAGCACGTCGGCGGGCGTCACCTCGACGGCGGCGACCCCGCGGCGCCAGACGGCGCGGACCTCGCTCGGGGTGAGCGCCTCGCAGATCGCCGGGACGCCCCCGTCCCGCAGGACGGCCAGGGCCTCATCGCTCGGGTCGGGGCACAGCGCGAAGGCCGCGCCCAGGTCGACCGCACGGCGGGCGTGGACGGCGCTGGACACGCGGGCCGCGCCCAGGCAGGCGCGGAAGGAGTACAGGGGGAAGAGCCCGGCCGGGTCGCCCCCCTCGGCGAGCTCGACGGCCACGACGTCCAGCCCCTCCTGGACGAGCACCTCGATGATCGGCATGAGCCTGTCGACGCCCCTGTCGGGCAGGACGACGAGGGCCCGCGCGAGCTCGAGCTCGCGCGGCAGCGGTGCGGGCGCGGCGGCCGACCCGTCAGCCGGGTCGCCGGCCCCGCTCGGGCTCGTCCCGCTCGCGGGGCTCGTCTCGTTCACGGGTCGATTCTAGGCCCGGCCCTCCCGTCGTCCGCCTCTCCGCCGTCCGCATCGTCGTCTTCCCTCCCCGCCATCGCACCGCCCCCGTTCCCATCTCACATATGCGCCCCCACCTCACCTGTGTGCTCCCGCCCCGGACATATCCCGGGTGTCAGCACAGAAGCGAGGTGGGAGCCGAAGAGGGAGGGGAATGAGGGGAAGGAGGGACGACGAACGACGACGCCGACCCGACCCCTGGAAGACCCGCCCGGACGCCCCACCGACCCGACCGGGATCCCCGGCCGGACGCCCCTAGACTGGCCGCGATGATCCGGACACTGACCGACATGCTGCCCGCCGGGGCGCTCGCCCACGACCCCGACGCGCTGTTCGACGCCTTCGACGGCTGGGTGGCGGGCCAGGGGCTGTCGATGTACCCCCACCAGAGCGAGGCGCTCCTGGCGCTGCTCGCCGGGGACAACGCGATCGTCACGACGCCGACCGGCTCGGGCAAGTCGCTCATCGCCACGGCGGCGCACTTCGTCACGCTGGCCGCCCGCGGCCGCAGCTACTACACCGCCCCCATCAAGGCCCTCGTCAACGAGAAGTTCTTCGCGCTCTGCGAGGTCTTCGGCGCCGACCTGGTCGGCATGGTCACCGGCGACGCCTCGGTGAACCCCGAGGCCCCGATCATCTGCTGCACCGCCGAGATCCTGGCCAACATCGCGCTGCGCGAGGGCGCGGCGGCCGACGTCGACCTGGTCATCATGGACGAGTTCCACTTCATCGCCGACCCCGACCGCGGCTGGGCCTGGCAGGTGGGGCTGTCCGAGCTGGGCGACTGCCGGTTCGTCGTCATGAGCGCCACGCTCGGCGACGTCACCGAGCTGTCGCGGAGGCTGACCGCCTGGTCCGGTCGGGGCACCACGGTCGTCGCCGACGCCGAGCGCCCGGTGCCGCTCACCTACCACTGGGCGCTCACGCCCCTGCACGAGACGATCGGCGAGCTCGTCGAGACGGGCCAGGCGCCGGTCTACATCGTCCATTCGGGCCAGAGGCTCGCCACCGAGCAGGCCCAGGCGCTCATGAGCGTCCGTCTCGTGAGCACCGAGCAGCGCCACGAGATCGTCGAGGCCATCGGCGACTTCCGGTTCGCGCCCGGCTTCGGCGCCACCCTGTCGCGGATGCTGCGCCACGGGATCGGCGTCCACCACGCCGGTATGCTGCCGAAGTACCGCCGTCTCGTCGAACAGCTCGCCCAACGCGGCCTGCTCCAGGTGATCTGCGGCACCGACACCCTCGGCGTCGGCATCAACGTGCCGATCCACACGGTGCTGTTCACCTCGCTGAGCAAGTTCGACGGGCGCCGCCAGCGCCTGCTGCGCAGCCGCGAGTTCCACCAGATCGCCGGGCGCGCGGGCCGCGCCGGGTTCGACACGATCGGCCACGTCGTCGCGCAGGCTCCCGAGCACCAGGTGGAGAACGCCCGGATCGCCGCGAAGTTCGCCGGCGACCCGAGGAGGCTCCGCAGCGTCCGCCGCAAGAAGCCGCCGGAGGGCTTCGTCAACTACACCGAGGCGAGCTTCACCAAGCTCATCGAGTCCGCCCCCGAGACGCTCCACGCGCGCATGCGGGTGACCAGCTCGATGATCCTCAATCTGCTCGGCCGCGACGAGGACACCGGGGCCGCGCTCGTCCACATCGTCGACGCCTGCGTCGACGACCGGAGGATCCGCGCGCGGCTGCTGCGCCGGGCCGTCCAGCTGGGCCGCTCGATGATCGCCGCAGGGGTCGTCGTCCGCCGCGACGAGCCGACGCCCGGCGGGCGCCGGTACGACCTCAACCCGGCCCTCCAGGACGACTTCGCCCTCAACCAGCCGCTCAGCGCCTTCGCCATGGCCGCCCTCGAGCTGCTCGACCCGGAGGACGAGGACTACGCCCTCGACGTCGTGAGCACGATCGAGGCGACCCTGGAGGACCCGTGGCCGGTCCTGAGGGCGCAGGAGCGCCGGGCCAGGGACGAGGCGATCGCCGAGATGAAGGCCGACGGCATGGACTACCTGGAGCGCATGGCGGCCCTCGACGACATCGGTCACCCGGAGCCGCTGGCCGACGAGCTCGAGGCCGCGTTCACCGCCTTCTCGGCCACGCGCCCGTGGCTCGCCGACCACCCGCTGCACCCCAAGGCCGTCGTGCGCGAGATGTACGAACGGGCCATGACCTTCGGCGAGTACTGCGCCTTCCACAAGGTGCAGCGCTCCGAGGGCACCGTGCTGCGCTATCTGTCGGACGCCCTGCGCGCCCTGCGCCAGACCGTCCCGCTCGCCGCGCGGACGCCGGCCCTCGACGAGATCCTCGACTGGCTGGGGCAGATCGTCCGCATGACGGACTCCTCGCTCCTCGACGAGTGGGCACGGATGGGTTCCGACGCGGGGCCCGTCGGGGAGGAGCCGGAACCGGCCGCCGCCGACCGCGCCCTGTCGGCCAATCGGTCGGCCTTCCGGGTGCTCGTGCGCAACGCGATGTTCCGCCGCGTGCAGCTGGCCGCCGCCGACGACGTCGACGCCCTGGCCGCCCTCGACGCGTCCGATCCGGGCGCGCGTTTCGGTCGCGGCGACTGGGACGACGCCCTGGGCGACTACTGGGACGAGCACGACGACATCGGCACCGACGCCGACGCGCGCGGCCCGCAGTACCTGCGGATCGACGAGGCGGGCCGGCTGTGGACGGTGCGTCAGACCATCGCCGATCCCGAGGGCGACCACGACTGGGCGATCACCGCGACGATCGACCTGGACGTCTGCGACGAGGCCGACGACCTCGTCGTCCACGTCGTGCGCTTCGGCCGCATGGACGGCGCAGGCGACGCCTGACACGGCCCCGGACGGGCGGCCGGCCGGCCTCGACGGCACCACCTGCGGTCCGCCGCGAAGCGGTCCGGCAGGTGTGATAAAAAAGCTTCCCAACCTTGGTCGGAAAGGAATTGAATCAAGCATGCTAAGGTTACTAAATGCATTGGTGTCAATCCTTTTACAGATATTGAATCTGAAAAAGAAATGTAAACAGAGACATTATTTCCTGCAGCATGATATTTCTGGTAAGAGTTTACAATTAACTCTAACCATTTAGTCTTATCGAGTGTTGCAAAAACAATGTTATTTTCTTGAGACATAAAGATACATTTATGCAAAGATAATAATAATAATCAATTTTCTCTCATTTAATTCAAAATAATATTCCTTTCCTCTGTAATATTAGCTTTGTCTATATAAAAAGGACATCGTACAAAGTCTTTTAACGTTGCAGAACAGATAGTTTATACACATTTTTAGCTTAGCATTTGCACAAACCAAAGCATATTTAATTATTAGCATTGTTTTCGTGACTTAACAGTGATAGTACCAATATTCAATTCTTATTTTAATTCTGACACACTCCTGGGGCTCTGATTATAACGTAATAAATAGTCTTTTAATCTGTCGGCTTGGTGTCTTGTTATTTTAGAAAACATAATATGGCTTTTTAAAGTTTCCATATCATATTCATCAATAATCTTTCCAATAGACACATTTAAGAATACAGAAGGTAAAGAACTGACCCCCTCCATATTTGCAACAACCTTATCATCAGATGCAATTGCATCAACAATTGTATTATAAAGGATTTTACCAGCGTCTGGTAAACTATTCTGAGATTCTAAAACTTCTTTTATATTTATTGTACACATAACAGTCTTAAATTAGTTAAACATCTAAAATTCAAACGAATCAAGAACTTCTTCGTCTTCCATTTGAGAAAGATCTACCTCAAAATAGATTAATGTACCTGGAAAATAAAAGTTAATATCGTAGACCTTTCTTTCTCCTTTTATATCCACTAACAAAGCTTTTCCACTACATAACCTTCCAATATCTGCACACGAGAGTATATTATCAAGTCCTTTGCCCTTATTTCTGTCAGTCGACCTGACGGTGAAATTATTCTCAGCAGCTTTTAGCAAAGCTTCTTTATCGCAGCTAATAGATGGGATATAATTCCTCACTGACTGGACAATTCCAATTCCAAAATCGGCTATTGCAGCATGTAAGACATGCTTATCCTCATCGTACATGATTAATGAAAATGCATTATCATTTGCAGAGGCATGGTCAAACACATTATAAAAAGCCTCTGTCAAACTTAAATTGATAGCACTTAAATCTTTATTCTTAAAGTAAGTATTCTTGAAATATGCTTCTACATTCTTTGCATACAAGTCTTTTTCTTGGTCTTTAATTCTCCATAAATTAAAAACATGAGTGGATTGATTGGCATCAACATGATTCTTTTGCCCTAACCAATATTCCGAAAAGCGTAGGTGATTGTAAATATAATCATCAACAGCTTGAT
>ERZ773022.551-NODE-551-length-29781-cov-3.532026_pt1 | contig 29781 bp, 25 predicted proteins | sample MGYA00580839_ERZ773022 | MGnify/ENA primary metagenome ERZ773022 (study PRJEB29015, sample SAMEA2738020) | human oral metagenome | biome: human oral; feature: human-associated habitat; material: dental | place: China | collected 2044 ... | reverse complement strand
GGGCGGGTATGGACAGGAACGGCATGTACGCCGGCGTGGGCACGATCACGGGCGATCCCCCCGAGGGCGGAGACGATGAGCCCCCCGAGGACGGCCGTGACGAGCCCTACTTCGGGCGACACTCCACTGGCGATAGCAAAGGCGATAGCCATGGGGAGGGCGACGATACCGACGATGAGTCCTGCCATCAGGTCTCGGGTAAGTGCCTGCTTCGTATAGCCTCGGAGGCTATCGACGATCATGGGGCGAAAGTTCAATTTGTTCATCATTAAGCTTACTTCTAGCCAACTGGTGTTTTGGGCATACAAAGATAAGGAAAAGCCCCCGTGCCTCTGGGGGGCTGGCCCCGAGGACAGGGCTTTCGTATCGAAATCCTCCGGTGCAATTGGCTCCCCCATACGTAGCATCGTCTCTACGTGTAAACCTCGTTGCACATCGAGACCGCTACATATCCTATTACCCGTCCAGCTAGGGTAGAGCCGGAAACAAGACAGGAGAAGGCAAGTGCCTTCTCCTGCTAGTTCGTCCAAGGTAGCTCCTACGCTAAGATGAGCTGCAGCATGCTTTGCCCGAAGCTATCCACGCATTATACAAAGGTACTTTTCCTACTTCTTTACCCGTCGTAGCGTACAGATTTCTGCCCGAAGGCCCCCGGCAATGACATAATCAGGGATATTCGGAATCTCATCAATCGCAATAATAACTCCCTGACGTAGCAATAACTCCCTGACGTAGCACGATCGTATCTTGATCAGCATTCATGTAGAGATACACGACGATTGTCGCCTTATAGGGCTTGTCAGCTTCCCCATAAGAGAAGAGGACCTTATAGATATTGGGGTCTACTGACTGTTTCTCCTTATCCCATCGGAAGTCAGTGCCTTGGATGAAAGAAGTCCCAGGGATTAGCCTTCTGGTCGGCGTGATAGCTGGCTTACCATCCTTAGTGATTGAGAGCTCTAAGCCCAGGGCATCAGACCAATAGTATCCGTAGCAGTCTAGCTTCTTTTGCACCGCGATACGTACGCGCCAGTGATAGTTCCCAACGCCAACGCCTTCCCACTCTCCTGCGAACTTATCAAGGTCGTGGTGTTGATCCTCAAAGTAGTAGCCTCGAGGAAAGTTTCGATTCTCCTCTGGTATCCTTTCTTTGTCGCGCAAGGCCACTACCTTCGTCTGTGCAGAGCATACTTCAGTGAGGAGAAATAGGGAGAAGAAGAGTAAGGCTGAGACTGCCCTTCCCAAAAACACTCCCTGTCGCTTCTTTGTGTTATTTGCAATCATGAGGTGCAAGTTCAATTTGTTCATCATTAAGCTGCTTGTCACTTCTAGCCAATAGGTGTTTTAGCCATATATAAAGATAAGGAAAAGCCCCCGTGCCTCTTGGGGTGCTACCTCCGTAGACTGGGCTTTTGCATCGAAATCCTCCGGTGCAGTTGGCTCCCCGATACGTCGCATCGTCTCTACGTGTACTCCTCGTTGCACATCGAGACCGATGCACATCCTATTCCCCGTCCAGCGAGGGGAGAGCCGGAAACAAGACAGGAGAAGGCACCTGCCTTCTCCTGCTAGTTTGTCCAAGGTAGCCCTTATACTAAGGTGAGCTTCCGCATGCTTTGCCCGAAGCTATCCACGCATCATACAAAGGAACTTTTCCTACTTCTTTACCCGTCGTAGCGTACAGATTTCTGCCAGAAGGCCCCTAGGAGGGATATAATCAGGGATATTCGGAATCTCATCAATTGCAATAATGAATCCCCGGCGTAGCACGATCGTGTCTTGATCAGCATTTATATAGAGAAATACATCGACTGCCGCCTTATAGGGCTTGTCATCTTCCCCATAAGAGAAGAGGACCTTATAGATATTGGGGTCTACTGACTGTTTCTCCTTATCCCATCGGAAGTCAGTGCCTTGGATGAAAGAAGTCCCAGGGATTAGCCTTCTGGTCGGCGTGATAGCTGGCTTACCATCCTTAGTGATTGAGAGCTCTAAGCCCAGGGCATCAGACCAATAGTATCCGTAGCAGTCTAGCTTCTTTTGCACCGCGATACGTACGCGCCAGTGATAGTTCCCAACGCCAACGCCTTCCCACTCTCCTGCGAACTTATCAAGGTCGTGGTGTTGATCCTCAAAGTAGTAGCCTCGAGGAAAGTTTCGATTCTCCTCTGGTATCCTTTCTTTGTCGCGCAAGGCCACTACTTTCGTCTGAGCAGAGATCCTCGCTCCAGAGAGAAGGAGTAGAGAGAAGAAGAGTAAGGCTGAGACTACCCTTACAACAAACATTCCCCGTCGCCTTTTGGTCTCATCTGCAATCATGGGGCAAAAGTTTAATTTGTTCATCATTAAGCTGCTTGTCACTTCTAGTCAGTAGGTGTTTTAGCCATATAAAGATAGCGAAAAGCCCCCCGAGTCGTAGGGGAGGGAAGCCAGGGGTGAAGGGGAGGGCTTCGTAGCGATGAAAAAGGAGGGCAAGACTACCCGCTCCCAGAGCGACTTCTCGGAGGATCAAAAAGGGCCCTACGGTAGGTCGCCGAAAAAAACTACTGTAGGTCGTCAAGGCGACCTACCGTGGGTCGTCGAGACGACCTACAGTAGGTTCTTTTTCTGCCCCCTCAGAGAGCCCCCCGCCTTGCCCTAACAGAATAGGAGGGGTCTGCACCCTCTATCGGCTTGCAAATGTGGCAGAAAATAGCGAAAATTGTAGTCCCAAAAGACCCGTGTGAAGGTGGGGCGGAGACGGACGTCTTCTCCCCACCCTCAGCGTGCATCAATGAGAGCAACATTATGATAGAAGAGAAGTACAAGGCCGTAGTCCTTGGCGCTGGCGAGAGTGGTGTCGGCGCAGCCCTATTATACCAGAGCCGTGGTATATCCGTCTTCGTCTCCGACTACGGGCACATCGCCCCGAAGTACAAGGCTGAGCTCGAGGAGCAAGGCATCCCCTACGAAGAAGGTACACACAGCACCGAACTGATCCTCCGTGCCGAAGAGATCGTCAAGAGCCCAGGGATCCCCGAGAAGGCACCCATCATGCAGGCCATCCGTGGGGCAGGTATCCCCGTGATCTCTGAGATCGAGCTCGCCGGTCGCTACCTCAAGGGGAAGGTGATCGGTATCACGGGGAGCAATGGTAAGACTACGACGACCATGTGGCTACACCATATCCTCTCCGAGGCAGGGATGAAGCCAGGTCTGGCGGGGAACGTCGGCTTCAGCCTGGCCCGTCAAGTCATCCCTGAGGACCAGCCCGAATACTTCGTCGTCGAGCTAAGTAGCTTCCAGCTGGATGATATGTACCGCTTCCGTGTGCACATCGCTCTGCTGATGAATATCACGCCCGACCACCTAGACCGCTATCACTACAACTTCGAGGAGTACGCTCTGGCTAAGATGCGCATCCTGCAGAATCAGACCGCAGAGGATGCCTTCATCTACTGGGGTGAAGACGAGTTCATCTCCCGCTATGTCATGGCTCATCAGCCCATGCCCATGCAGACGCTCCCCTTCCTGACCTATCCTCAGGTGGGCTCGGCAGCGGACAAGTCGGATGACAATGTGATGCGCCTGCACTTCGACGATCATCAGTTCGAGTTCCCCATCGATCAGCTTGCTCTCCAAGGTCCGCACAACCTGCAGAATGCTATGGCGGCCTCTATCGCAGCCCTTCGCCTCGGCGTCTCGACAGACGTCCTTACCCGTGCGCTCAAGGACTTCGTCAATGTCCCCCATCGTCTAGAGAAGGTCGGTGTCCTCGACGGCGTACGCTATATCAATGACTCTAAGGCTACCAACGTCAGCTCCACCTACTACGCTCTTCGCACGATGACTACGCCCTACGTGCTCATCCTCGGGGGCGAAGACAAGGGGAATGACTACATGGATATCACAGACCTCATCACTGCTGGTGCACGAGGTCTGGTCTTCCTCACCACCGATGTACTCAAGCTCTACAAGAGCTTCCACGGCAAGGTCCCTCAGATCGCTTCTGCTCTCTCGATGGAGGAGGCTATAGAGCATGCCCGCCAGATGGCTCAGCCGGGGGATACCGTCCTGCTGTCACCTGCCTGCGCGAGCTTCGACCTCTTCCAGAGCTACATCCACCGAGGTGATTGCTTCCGAGAAGTCGTGCAGTCGCTGATCCAAGACGAGGAGAAGCATGTCTAGCGCTGTGCTCGACGCCCCCAAGAGTCGCTCTTGGTATCAGCGGATCTTCGCGGGGAATGGACTCCTGTGGTTCCTCTACTTTGTCCTGATCCTCGCCTCGCTGATCACTGTCTCGAGTGCGATCAGTTCGGAGTACTACAAGAGTATCTCCCGAGGGGGACTCAACCCCATCCTCAAGCATTCGCTGATGCTGGTCATCGGCGTAGCCTCGGCCATCGTCATGAGCATGCTCTCGGGCAAGGCTTACCGCTACGTCCTGCCTCGGGTGAGCACGCTCGTGATGCTGATCCTCTTCTTTGCACAGGTCTTCCTCGGGCATAGTGCTAATGGAGCAGAGCGCTGGATCAACCTTGGCTTCATCACCATCCAGCCAGCCGAATTCCTCCGTGTCTATATGGTCATCTGGGGAGCTTTCGTAGCGGGTAAGGATCAGGAAGAAGATCCCCGCAAGGTGAAGAGCTATGCCTTCTATTGGCTACGCATCCTGTTCTTCTCCATCTTCGTGATGCTGGGCAATCTGTCGACCTTCCTGATCTTCATCGCCTTCCTCTACCTCTACTCGTGGGTGCTGAAGGCGCCGAAGCGCTTCATGTACTGGGTGTCGGGGCTAGGTGCTATCATGGCAGTGCTCTTCGCCCTCTATATTCTCTTCGCTCCAGAGAGCCTACTCGTCGGGCGTACGCTCACTTGGCACAATCGTATCCATGGTGCCCTCACCGAGCAGACGGATCGCTTCGCTATCACCGATGCCAACCGTCAGGAGCAGATGGGGCGTATGGCTATTGCTAATTCGCAGCTCATAGGGCGAGGTCCTGGGAAGAGTAAGATGCGAGACTCCCTCTCGCTGGCCTACTCCGACTACCTCTATGCCATCATCATCGAGGAGTACGGGATCCTGGGGCTTCTCTTCATCCCCAGCCTCTACTTCTGCTGGATGTTCTTCGCTTATCGGGAGGCCCGTAAGCAGACCAACGTCTACCGAAGCAACCTCATCAAGGGCTTCGGTATCCTCTACCCACTACAGGCTCTGGTCAATATGATCGTAGCCTCGGGGGTCATCACCACGGGGCAGACCCTCCCGCTGATCAGCTACGGGGGCTCCTCGATCATCGCTACCAGCATGGCCTTCGGGATCATGATCGGCGCATCGCGCGTCGACAAGCCGAAGCGTGTCGAAGCTCCCGTCGAAGAGGCCGTAGTGGAGGACCTCCCTCTAGAGGACGATGCCGTAGAGCCCAACGAAGACGAACAACTAGATACACTATGATACAGCGAGCCATCATTAGCGGTGGAGGCACCGGCGGGCATATCTTCCCCGCAGTCTCCATCGCCGAAGCTCTCCGCCGTCGCTACCCTGAGATAGATATCCTCTTCATCGGGGCAGAGGGACGCATGGAGATGCAGCGTGTGCCCCAAGCGGGCTTCCCCATCCGAGGACTGAAGATCCGAGGTCTTGACCGAAAGCATCTCTGGCGCAATGTGGGAGTCGTGCGTGACTTCCTGCGTGCACTCATCACGGCTCGTGACATCATCCGAGAGTTCAAGCCCCAGATCGTCATCGGTGTCGGAGGCTATGCCAGTGCTCCGACGCTCAAGGCTGCTCAGAGCCTGAGTATCCCGACGCTCATTCAGGAGCAGAACTCCTACGCCGGGGTGACGAATAAGTTCCTCGCACGGCGAGCCGACAAGATCTGTGTCGCTTATCCCGACATGGAGCGCTTCTTCCCCAAGGACAAGATCGTCCTGACGGGCAATCCCATTCGTCCTGCCATTGAGCATCTCAAGGCAGAGCGTCGAGAGGCCCTGGAGCACTTTGGTCTCCCTCTGGATACAGAGCGGGTGGTGGTCGTCGTAGGCGGTAGTCTAGGGGCTCGCAGTATCAATGAGAGCATCGGATCTCGCCTCAAGGAGTGGGCAGACTCGGGTGTCGCCCTCATCTGGCAGACTGGGGTAGCCTTTGAGGAGAAAGCAAAAGAACTTCTGGCTGGCTACCACTTCCCCGTCTATTCATCCGCCTTCATCCAGCGCATGGATCTAGCCTATACCATCGCCGACGTCGTGGTCTCTCGTGCCGGAGCAAGCGCCATCTCTGAGCTCTGTCTCCTAGGTAAGCCGACGATCCTCGTACCCTCCCCTAATGTGGCTGAAGACCATCAGACGAAGAATGCCTTGGCTCTCTCGACACGTTCAGCGGCGATCCTCATCCCCGATAAGGAGGCAAGAGAGGAACTGACGCCTCGGGCTATTGCGCTGGTCAAGGACGCTACGCAGTGTGCTTCGCTCTCCGAGGAGATACGTAAGCTTGCCCTTACCTCTGCTGCCGACAAGATCGTCGATGAGGTAGAGGCCCTGCTCTCCTCTAAGAAGGAGTAGCCAGTAGCTACCCACACAAAAAGAGCCTCCCTACTTGCCGTCCTCGATCGAGGCGGACAAGTAGGGAGGCTCTATTATTATGGTAGGCTTCAGCTTGGCTCCAAGGGTGCAGGCTTAGAGGAAGCGCAGGTATTGGGCGATCGTCGGAGCGAAGAACCGGTGCTCCAGCTCGTGGACACGGTTCGCTAGCGTCTCTAGTGTGTCCCCTTCGTGCACAGGGCAGGTAGCTTGCAGGAGGTGATGCCCGTGATCGTAGTCTTCGTCTACGAGGTGGATGGTGATCCCGCTGTGGCTCCTGCCAGCCTCCAGCACAGCTCGGTGGACGTGTGCCCCGTACATCCCCTTGCCTCCGAACTCTGGGAGTAGGGCCGGATGGATATTGATGATGCGCTGCGGATACTCCTCTATATATATAGGAGTGATCAGACAGAGGTAGCCGGCCAGGACGATGAGGCCGATCGCCTTCTCACGCATCAGAGCTAGAGGAGCCGTCCCTTCACGTAGCTCCTTGTTGGTGAAGTAGTGGCACGGGATGCCTAGGCGCTCCGCCCGCTCGACGACCCCAGCTTCTCGCTTATTGGTGAGGATGAGAGCCACCTCAGCCTCCCTGGTGGAGCGGAAATAGTGCACGATGGCTTCGGCGTTGGATCCGTTGCCAGAAGCGAGTATTGCTATTTGTTTCATAAATAGTTGTATCTTTGTGCACAGATGAAGCCTATCTGTGCAGTATCTGCTCAGCGCCTAGGACTAAGAGGTGAGGCTTCGGATGCATCAGCCCTGAGTGCTCTATAGGTGCAAAGGTAACCGAATGCAAGTAAAGTAAGAATATTATAACCAAGTAAGAAACAGAATCATGTCACAGATCAACGACAAGGTAGTAGAAATCATCGTCGAAAAGCTTAACTGCGAAGCTAGCGAAGTAACTCCAGAAGCAAACTTCTCCAGCGACCTCGGTGCTGACTCCCTCGACACCGTAGAGCTCATCATGGAGTTCGAAAAGGCTTTCGATATCCAGATCCCCGACCAGGACGCTCAGGGTATCAAGACTGTCGGTGACGCTATCAGCTACATCGAAAGCAAGAAGGCTTAATCAGCCCTTTCTTCAGATATAAGGAATTCGCAGATGGAACTCAAAAGAGTCGTCATCACGGGAATAGGCGCTATCTCACCTCTCGGAGCTACGGCTCGCGAGACGTGGGAGGCTGTCATAGCAGGTAAGAGTGGGGCAGGACCCATCACACTCTTCGATGCCTCGAAGTTCAAGACTACGTTTGCTTGTGAGGTTAAGGATTTTGACGTCGCTAAGTATATCGATAAGAAAGAGGCTCGCCGCTTAGATCGCTATGCTCAATTTGCTATGGTGGCAGCTGAAGAGAGTATCGCCGATTCCAAGCTTGACGTAGAGAAGACAGATAGAAACCGTGTCGGGGTCATCATCGCCTCCGGTATCGGTGGGCTAGGTACCTTCGAAGAGGAGGTGCGTGGCTACAACGCAGAGTCTGGTCCTCGCTTCAACCCCTTCTTCATCCCTAAGATGATCTCTGATATCTCAGCAGGTCATGTGTCGATGAAGTATGGCTTCCATGGCCCTAACTATTCGACGGCTTCGGCCTGTGCTTCGTCCACAAACGCACTGATCGATGCTTGTCACCTCATCCGCCTGGGTAAGGCAGATGTGATCATCACTGGTGGGGCTGAAGCCTCTATCTGTGCTGCTGGTGTCGGTGGGTTCAACGCAATGAATGCACTCTCCACACGCAATGATGATCCTCAGGGGGCTTCTCGTCCCTTCAGCGCTTCACGTGACGGCTTCGTCATGGGCGAAGGTGCTGCTTGCCTTGTAGTCGAGGAGCTCGAGCACGCTCTGGCTCGTGGTGCACACATCTATGCAGAGCTCGTCGGTACGGGCCTCTCTGCAGATGCTTACCACCTGACAGCTACCCACCCCGAAGGGCTGGGCGCTAAGCTCGTCATGCAGAATGCTCTTGAGGATGCTGGACTCGCCCCCGAAGACATTGACTACATCAATGTACACGGGACGTCTACGCCTGTCGGGGATATCTCCGAGTCTAAGGCGATCAAGGAAGTCTTCGGTGATGCAGCATATAAGCTGAATATCAGCTCTACCAAGTCCATGACGGGTCACCTCCTCGGGGCTGCTGGAGCTATCGAAGCCGTCTTCGTCCTGAAGTCAGTAGAAGAGGATATCATACCTCCTACGATCAACCACGCTGCAGATGACGAAGATCCCGAGATCGACTATGCGCTGAACTTCACCTTCAACAAGGCTCAGCACCGTACCGTCCGTGCTGCTCTCTCGAATACCTTCGGTTTCGGTGGGCACAACGCGAGCGTGATCTTCAAGAAGTACGTCAAGTAACTCGCTCCACAAAAGCGTATCGTCAAAGATCTGGACTTAGCTCTATGATTATACGTATTGTGCGAGATGGACTCATGAGGCTCTTTGGGCGACGCCCCAAGGAGCCTCTCTTCCTACTCGTCGAGCTCCTTGGCTTCGAGCCTAGAGATCCCGAGCTCTACGACCTGGCATTCCGGCATAGCTCCATGAGTAAGCTCGACGCAGAGGGTTTCAAGGTCAATAATGAGCGCCTAGAGTTCCTCGGTGACTCGGTCCTTGCCACTGCGATGAGTCACTACCTCTATCGTCAGTACCCCCATTGGGATGAGGGCGAGATGAGCAAGCGCCGTGGTGCGATCGTCAAGCGAGCTGTGAACAACGCCGTGGCTCAACAGATGGGGCTTGATAGGCTCCTCCAGATCCGGCGAGAGGCTCGTCAGGGTAGCGCCGATATCTATGGTAATGCCCTTGAGGCACTCATCGGGGCAATCTTCCTTGACCATGGCTATGCACGAGCTGAGTCCTTTGTCTTAACGAAGGTTCTCCCCCTCTTCCTCAAGCTGGAGGGAAGCCTTCGAGAGCAAACCACGAATTATAAGTCGCTCCTCCTCGAATGGACACAGAAGCATCACCTCGTCCTAGACTTCAGGATGCTTCAGGAACCCAAGCGTGCTGGCGCCCTCTTCGTGTGTGCCGTCTATGTAGATGACCGCAAGGTGGGGGTGGGAAGTGGTCCAAATAAGAAGGTTGCCCACCAAGATGCGGCCCATCGAGCTCTGCTAGCCTTGTGCCAAGCGGATGATTCGGTTGCGACAGAGCTGGGACTCGACTCCTAAGTGCTGGTAGACTTCGCCACAATGTGTAGATCCTCATTTAGACTAGGGCGAAGTCGGGCATGTGGATCAGACGGGATATGTGCCTGATGTCCTCCCTTTAGGGAGCAGATGTGGGGGTGATTCTTACGGGTGAGGGGCGAGGAAAAGCGCTCTGGCGAGTTGTGAGTATTTGTAACTACATTAAAAAGCTATATCTTTGTCCCGTGTGTAAGTGTCCCTTTATGGCGCTTGCTCGGGCTCCACAGATATGTGGCGTAGCCTTGAAGCTTTGGTTGATGGGCTACCTCTTCCCCGAATCCTCCCACCTCCATCATGATGGCTTTGGGTGGTAAAAGGAGGGTCGGACTTCAGTTTTGCGAGAGGGAATTCCCTTCGTAGAGCTTGGCGTTTAATCCGATTACAGAACAGAAAACGTAATATATTATTTGAACATGATGTTAAAAAAGAGTTTAGTTGCAGCGGTTGCTTGCCTTGCTATGGCTCCAGCACTGCGCGCACAGCAGACGACTGACTCCGTCTATACGGTGGAAGTCAGAGACGCAGACAAGTACAGAGTCGAAACGAATAGATTTGGTGCTAACTGGTTCATCGGTATCGGTGCAGGTGCTCAGATGTATTTCGGTGATCACGACAAGCAGATGCGTTTCGTTGACCGCCTCACCCCTAACTTCGAACTTTACTTTGGTAAGTGGTTCACGCCTGGTCTCGGGATTCGTCTCGGCGCTAACGGCTATAAGATCAAGGGTGTATCAGGTTGGACTGGTCACAATCTTACCCATCCTAACGTAAACTACAAGAACTACGCTGGCTACATCGTGGACTGGAATCCTGCTACTCAGACGGGTAAGGTCTATCAGCATACTCCTGCTAATATTGGCTACCCTCTCTACGAAACGGAACAGCAGTATATCCACGCTCATGCTGATGTCCTCTTCAATCTCTCTCAGCTCGTCTGTGGGTACAATGAAGATCGCGTCTACTCGCTGATTCCCTATGCAGGGCTTGGTTTTGCAGCTAGCCTTGAGAAGGCTTCTGTCTCTGGTGAGCATTCTCACGAACTGTCTGCCAATGTTGGTATCCTAAACCGCTTCCGTGTTAGCCGTGCCCTCGATATCAACCTCGATATCCGTGGCGCCTTCTTCAATGACCACTTCGACCAGGAAGATGCCTCTCTCACTCCTCAGGGCAAGATTGCTCTAACTTCTGGTCGCTGGGGTGAAGGTCTTCTGACTGCTACGCTTGGTGTTAGCTACAATATCCCTCGTCGTGGTTGGGACCGTAGCACTAACACTACGATCCGTGTCAATGAGAATGTCCTCAACGATCTTCGTAACCGCCTTGGTGACCTCGAAAATCAGAACAACGACCTCCGTCGTCAGCTAGAGGCTGCTCTCAACCGTGAAGTTACTCCAGAGAATGTCGTTTCGGCTATTCCTCTCCTCGTAACCTTCCCAATCAACCGCTGGACGCTCAGCAACAAGGATCGTGTCAACCTCGGCTTCCTTGCTGATGCACTCAAGGCTAACCCCAAGCTCGTCTACTCGGTCACTGGGTTTGCAGACAAGGGTACGGGTAGCAAGAAGCGTAACATCTTCCTCGCTCGCAAGCGTGCTGAAGCTGTCTACGATTGCCTCGTGAAGGAATTCGGTGTATCCGAGTCTCAGCTCAAGAAGGATTCTCAGGGTGGCGTAGCGAACATGTACTACAACGACCCACGTTGCAGCCGTTCTGTTCTGAGCAAGGTGGCTGAATAAGAGTATCTCGCTATTCCTAGCCTCCCATTTGCTACGTCTATCGTAGCCAGGGTGGCACACAGAAGAATGATCTCCCTCTAGAAGCCTATGTAGCGTTTCTTGGGGGAGATCATTCCTCTTTAATGATAGTACCTCATCTTGCTCTGCGGGTAGAAAATACTTCCCGATATATCAGGATAAGGTATAGATAAGGGCTAACTCTTGCGTCTTATTTCTGCGGGTGATCTCTGCAATAGATCTCCAGAAAGATCGCTGGTGGTATGCCGCTCCCAGAGGATAGAGCTCTTGTGAATAGCTACTCTTTCTCTAGTGCGAACTTACCCATCCAGCTACTTTAGACTCGCTTCTTATGACTCCCCTCGTTTCGATTATTATCCCTGTCTACAAGGCCGAGCAGACTTTGCCGGCTTGCCTTGCTCGGCTGAAAGCTCAGACCTATCGTCATCTGCAGATCATCTTCGTTGATGACTGTAGCCCTGATGGTGGGCTTGTCTATTTAAAGGGACAGAAGGCGCAGCTTGAGGAGCTGGGGATAGAGGTCGATATTCTCCACCATGAAGTCAATCGAGGGGTAGCTTCGGCAAGAAATACAGGACTCTCCGCCGTGCGTGGTGAGTACATCTATTCCGTGGATGCAGATGATGAGCTGAATCCTCGAGCAATCCAGCTTTTTGTGGAGCGAGCTCAGCAGACAGGAGCTGATATCATCGGATGTGAATATCACCTTTCTCAAGGATCTAGCCTACGTCATATTAGTCAACCTGAAGTGAAGACTGGAATAGAGGCGTTGCATCAGATCTTTGCTGGGAAGATGAAGTGGAACCTCTGGCTCTTCATGATTCGCCGATCGCTGATGGATGCACTTGGTGCTTCACCTTTCTTGCCTGGGGTGAATATGGGCGAAGATCTCATGGTCATGGGGAAGCTCCTCTATCGAGCATCTTCGGTCTCGATTATCCATGAGCCTCTCTATACCTACGTTCGTTCTGATCAGCAGATCACGAATGTCTATCGCCCTGAGCATTGGCAGCAGGTGGAGACGAATGTTCGGGAGCTAGAGTCTTACCTCACGACACATGAAGCCACACAAGAGTTAGAGCTCCTTCACTATCTGAAGCTCAACCTGAAGCTCCCTCTTCTTATCTCAACGCGGCGTGAAGATTTTCGACGCTGGGGTGCGATGTACCCTGAGAGCAATAAGTATATCTTGAAGAACAAGGAGCTTCCTTTCCGTACCAAACTCCTACAGTATATGGCGGCCAAGAAGCAGTTCTGGTTCGTCGTACTCTACAATAAGGTCATCATGCGATGGCTATATAAAATCTTATACCGGTAGCCCTTAGCTTCTACTTTCTATGAGGAAGATCCTCCTAATGATTCTTATAGGGGTACTGATTACCTGCTCGTACTACTCCTTTGACCTTGCCGCTTGGCCCAGCGGACCCAATACAAAGATGATCGTGGCCCTCATTGGCCTGTTGTGGTTTGGCTATGATGCTCTCTTGCGTCGTAATGTACAGTTACCCCAGGTGATGGTGGTTGGTTTGCTCTTTGCAGGGCTCTACTCCATTATCAACATTTTTGCTATTGAGTTCAATGCGACGGATGACTATAGCTATGCTAACTATGTCACCACCTTCCTTGTCTGGATTTTTAGCGTATACCCAGCTATTGCCTTAATTAGACTTACACATGGAGAGGTAACCCTTCCTCTTATTACCTATTACCTAGTCGCTGCGACTCTTTTCCAGTGTATCACGGGGCTTATCATGGATAATAGCCCTGCATTTGATGAGTTCAATGGAAAGATTGTGGTTTGGGAGAGAGACTTCTTCGATCGTATTAATCGTATCCGTTGCTTCAGTACATCGCTCGACTTAGCTGGAGTGCGCTTTGCCCTTGTTCTTATCCTTATTATGGCTACGCTTGGGGTAGAGGAGTCTGTTCGAAGAAATAAAGGAGAGGTACTCTTTTTGCTTTTCTCCTTCTTCGTGATCACTGGTATTGGGTGTATGGTAGCCCGTACGACTTTTACAGGGACAGCCGTGGGGCTACTTCTCATGATTGTGTTGAAGATCAACCATCTTGGACAACGAACGCAAGGCGGAGGCTACCTCTTTGGGGCATTTGTTTCGTATGCTTTGCTATTCTCATTCATTGGTGTTTATCTGTATAATACGGATGAATATTATCGTAGTTTATTACGCTTTGCATTCGAGGCCTTCTTTAAGCTGGCAGAGCAAGGTGAGTTTACTACAGGCTCGACCGAGGTTCTAAATACCATGTGGCTATGGCCTTCAGACACCAAGACTTGGATTATTGGAAGTGGTATTTATGATGCATTTGCTTATGGGACCGACATCGGTTATTGCCGTTTGATTCTCTACTCTGGGCTTACGGGCTTTGTGGTCTTTGCGATGAGCTTTGTCTACTATGCCTACTACTTTGCTCGGAAATACCCCCGTTATGTTTGGCTCTTTGTTGCCTACCTAGCGATGACCTTCATCGTTTGGGTGAAGGTCTCTACGGACATCCTGATGATCTATGCTTTCTTCTTCTGGTTTACCGCTGAAGAGAGTGACCGCATCAATGGTATCATCCCTGAAGAATCGACTGTCTCATGAGAATCGTCTACTGTATCCCCGCTACCTCCAACTCTGGGGGAATGGAGCGTGTCTTGACACGTAAGGTGAACTACCTAGCCGACCTTGGTCATGAGCTCATCATCATCACGACGGACCAGCGTGGTGCTAAGCCCTTCTTCCCGCTTGACGAGTCTGTCAAGCAGTATGACCTTGGGATCAACTATGATGAGAACAATGGTCAGGGTATCCTTGCCAAAGCCTTAGCCTACCCCCGTAAGAAACGCTTGCATAAGCAGCGTCTACAGGCATTGCTCCTGAAGCTTCGTGCCGATATCGTGATCTCTATGTTTGGGGATGACTCCTCGTTCCTCCCTACGATCAAGGACGGTAGCAAGAAGATCCTAGAGTACCACTTCTCCAAGCTAAAGCGCCTGCAGTATGGTCGTACTGGCCTGTGGCGACTCGTAGATATCCTGCGCACCAAGATGGATGAACGGACAGTGAAGCCCTTCGATCGCTTCGTCGTGTTGACAGCTGAAGACCAGGGCTATTGGGGTGCACTACCCAATATTCGAGTCATCCCTAATCCCCTTCCCTTTACTTCTGAGGAGACCTCTTCTTGTAAGGCAACTAAGGTCGTCGCTGTAGGGCGCTATGACTTCCAGAAGAACTTCTCTAAGCTCCTTCAGCTGTGGGCTCGTATTGTGCCACAGTTCCCCGAGTGGACGCTGGAGATCTATGGCAATGGCGATCTGCGAGGCGAACTAGAGCAGGAGGTGAAGGAGCTGGGTATATCCAGCTCCGTAACCCTTGCTCAGCCGACCCACCAGATGAAGGAGGTTTACCTCAGTGCCTCGATCTATGCGATGACCTCTCGCTACGAAGGCCTTCCTATGGTCTTGATCGAAGCGCAACAGATGGGGCTTCCTATCGTCTCCTTTGCTTGTCCTTGTGGACCACGTGACGTGATCCACGATGGAGAAGACGGCTTCCTCATCCCTATGGGCGAGGATGATATCTTCCTCAAGGCCTTGACTACCCTGATGGCTTCTGAAGAGAAGCGTGTCTGCATGGGTCAGCGTGCCCGAGAAGCTTCCGCCCGCTATGAAGTCGATGCTGTGATGAATAAGTGGCTCACGCTCTTCTCCGAGCTTGTCCCTACTAAGCCTACCTCTCGGCTATGAAGCAGATCGTCATCTCCGCAGTCAATCTCCGTAAGGGGGGGACACTCACGATCCTTCGCCAGTGCCTAGCCTTCCTTTCCGAGTGGGCGCCAAGTAAGGGCTATGAAGTGATCGCCCTAGTGCACCAGCGTGAGCTCGCTGACTATCCGAATATTCGCTATATCGAGATTCCCTGGGCTATCGAAGGCTGGGGAAAGCGCCTCTGGTGTGAGTACGTCACGATGGGGCATATCGCTCGAGAGCTGGGGACGATTGACCTTTGGCTCTCCCTTCATGATACGACGCCACGGGTGAAGGCTCGACGTCAGGCGGTCTATTGCCAGACTTCATTCCCCTTCCTCCGGTGGCGATGGAGCGACTTCCGCTTCGACAAGAAGATCCCGCTGTTTGCCATGTTCACTCGCTTTGCGTATCGGATTGGTATTCACAAAAATCGCTATCTTGTCGTCCAGCAGCAGTGGCTTAGAGAAGGCTTCAGCCAGATGTTTGGGCTTCCCGAAGATCGGTTCATCGTAGCACCTCCGCAGCGAGAGACCCTTCCACCCCAAGCGCCAGAAGAGGGAAGTGCAAGGCGTCCCTTTACCTTCCTCTACGCAGCTACAGCGGATGTCCATAAGAACTTTGAGCTCCTCTGCGAAGCTGCTCAGCGTCTAGAGAGTAAGGTCGGTAAGGATGCCTTCCGTGTAATCCTGACGATCGATGGCTCCGAGAATAAGTATGCCTCTTGGCTTCGTAAGACTTGGGGGCACGTCTCGAGCCTAGACTTCTCGGGCTTCATGACTAAGGAGCGCCTTCAGGCTACCTATGCGAGCACGGACTGCCTCGTCTTCCCTTCTCGCATCGAGACTTGGGGCTTGCCGATCTCGGAGTTCCTACCCTATGACCGACCGATGCTCCTCTCTGATCTCCCCTTTGCTCACGAGACAGCAGCGGGTGCTCGTGAAGTAGGGTTCTTTGATTCCACCTCTGCCGATTCGCTTGCCCAGGCGATGGAGCGTGTCCTCTCGGGGGATCATAAGGGGCTGGCACCTGTCCATCCTCGCCCCCTACAGCAGCCCAAGGCAAGCTCTTGGGTCGAGCTCTTCGAGCTCCTTCTCTCCGAGGATTGAAGCCGCTTCTCTAGCTGACGAGATCCCTCGTCTTAGTCCCCCATGCATGGGGTGGATCGCAGACCCATTCATGGGTCGCTCCAGGACCCCATGAATGGGTCACCCGTGGTACCCATGTATGGGTTCTTTTTCTGATGATGACAAAGGCTTCACGCCCTCATCCTTCCCGAAGCTCTTGAGCTAAGGTGGGGAAGTATGGAGCGGATCACTTGAGCGAGTATCTTACACGTTCTTCGAGGTGTAGTGATTAGCAAGGCTTTCTTCCAGCCCCACACCTGCATGCTCGTATATATGGCACAACATGATGAAGGTATTACAACTTGGTAAGTTCTATCCCATCAAGGGTGGGGTAGAGAAGGTCATGGAGATTTTCACCGAGGGCTTAGCCGAACGAGGCTTCCCCTCCGATATGCTCTGTGTCTCTCGGAATGGCAATACAGAGAATGTCATCCTCTCCGAGCATGCGCGTGTCCTGCGTACCCAGAAGTTGGCTGAGATCGCTGCTACGATGATCTCTCCTCAGCTCATCTGGCGTCTGCGCTGTATCCGCCGTAAGTATGACATCATCCACGTGCACCATCCTGACCCGATGGCAGCCTTGGCCCTGTTCTTCTCAGGCTATAAGGGGAAGGTGGTCCTACATTGGCATAGCGATATCCTCAAGCAGAAGTTCCTCCTCCGTTTCTTCAAGCCTCTTCAGAGCTGGTTGATACGGCGTGCGGATCTAATCCTTGGGACTACGCCTGTCTATGTCGAGGAGTCGCCCTTCCTCAAGGATGTGCAGCACAAGACTTCCTTTCTGCCCATTGGTGTAGATCCTTATCCCTGGCTCTCTGATGAGATCAAGGATATCCGAGCTCAGTACCCTGGGAAGAAGATCATCTTCAGCATGGGACGCCTCGTCTCTTACAAGGGCTATGAGTATCTCATCTCAGCAATGACTCATCTGCCTGAAGAGTATGTCCTCTTGATCGGTAGTGATGGACCGCTCAAGGAGCAACTGCAGCAACAGATCGAAGAGCTTGGACTGAAGGATCGAGTGACCCTGCTCGGAGGGCTCAAGGAGGAGAAGAAGCAGGCTTACTTTGGGGCTTGTGATGTCTTCTGTCTCAGCTCGGTCATGAAGACTGAAGCCTATGCGATCGTACTCGTCGAAGCGATGTCGCTTGGACGTCCTGTCATCGCTACTAAGATCCCAGAGTCTGGGGTCTCTTGGGTCAATGCCCATGAGGTGTCGGGACTCAATGTGCCGGTGCGTGATCCCGAAGCTTTAGCCGAGGCTATTCACAAGATCTGTGGAGATCCTGAGCTATGGAAGTGCTATAGCCAGGGGGCTCGACAGCGCTATGATGACATCTTCACTAAGGACGAGATGATCAACAACTTGATCGAGACTTATACCCAATTACTCAGTAACAATTAAAGTTCTATGAATGCATTCGAACGCGTGATTAAGAGAGCATGTGACTTCATCTTTGCTCTTATCGCCCTCCTTATCTTCTGGCCTGTGATGGTGATCATTGCTATCCTGATCAAGAGAGAAGATCCATCGGGAGATGTCATCTTCCGTCAAGTCCGCATAGGCTACAAGGGGAAGCCCTTCACCCTCTATAAGTTCCGCTCCATGCGAATGGATGCAGAGAAGGACAATCGTCCTCAGCTCTATAGCGATGGTGATAGTCGTCTGACGCGTGTCGGAGCATTCATCCGTGCTCACCATCTGGATGAGTTCCCACAGCTGTGGAATGTGCTTAAGGGAGAGATGTCGTTTGTGGGTCCTCGCCCCGAGCGCCAGTTCTTCATCGATCAGATCATGGAGCGCAACCCCGACTATGTACGCCTCTATGCCGTACGCCCAGGACTCTTCTCCTATGCCACCCTGTACAATGGCTATACAGACACGATCGAGAAGATGCTTGAGCGCCTTCGTATGGACCTGGAGTATCTTGACAACTACTCACTCTTTACCGACGTCAAGATTATCACCCTTACGGCTATTTCCATTATATTTGGTAAGAAATTCTAAGCATAAATACTTTTCACGATAATGACCAAGAGATTACTTCGGATATGGGGGGCGGCTATGACTACCCTCGCACTCCTAACCCTCGCATCGTGTGACTCGGCTAAGCGTACGAACTACCTCCAGGATATCGAGGTGGCTAAGGCTTACGGCGTCAAGCATGATGTAGGGATCGTCGTCCAGAAGGGCGATAAGCTTCGTATCATAGTGTCTAGCCTCGCTTCTCCCGAGCTGGCTCTGCCCTTCAACTCTAGGCTTGCAGCTCCTCAGAGCACCGCCACGAGCGTACGTGCCGAAATGCTCCTGAAGAACGGACCCACGGTGGCTCCCGTCGATACCCTCAACTCTTACCTCGTTGATGCCGATGGCCAGATCCAGTTCCCTATCCTCGGTAATGTCTCCGTCGTGGGACTGAGCCTAGAGCAGGTAAGCGAGCATATTAGAAATCTCCTCGTCGGAGGCAACTACCTCAAGGACGCCCATGTCGTGACGAGCTTCGATAACCTGCGAGTTTACCTCCTTGGTGCCTTCGAAGTCAATCGTGGTATCTCTGGAAGTCAATCTCAGCTCATCGACCGAGGATCCTTCCATCTCGACAATGCACAGACGAACATCCTAGAACTACTGTCGCGAGCTGGAGGCTTATCTGATCAGGCTGACTACTCTAAGCTAAGTGTCATCCGACGTGTCGGTCGGGAGTACGTCTACTACCGCCTAGATATGCGCTCAAAGAATATATTTGATTCGCCTGCCTTCTACCTACAGCAGAATGATATTATCTATGCTGAGTACAAGTATCGTACTCGAGATACTGATCAGAAGGTCAGCATGGCTCTTGGCTATATTTCGACAGCCGCTTCTGCTATCCTCTCTGCCCTAGCTATTATTTCGGTCCTCAAGCGATAGACGTCTCATTATGCCTGAACAGCAAATAACTAATCGACCGAGTGACAAGGGAGCAGACCTGAATCTCGTCGATATCTTCATGTACCTCTATCGGTACAAGTTCCTCTACATCCTCTGTGTGGGGATCGTCGTTGCTCTTGCCCTCTACCGCAATGCACGCCAGCCCTTCACTTACGAAGGTCAAGTCAAGATCTTTATTCGTGATGCTTCACAGCGTACGATGGTAGATGACAATATGCTCCGCTACATGCGTAGCTCGCGACTTAATGTCTCCAACGAGCGTATTCAGCTTTCTTCTCGTCGCGTCATGCAACGTACGGTTAGACTATCGGGAGCTAATGTCTTCTACAATGTCAAGAGTGGATTACGCACACTGGAGCTTTATGATGAAGCGCCCTTCAAGGTTACCTTCTTGGATACACTAGATGTCGCTAATACTTTCCGTGTGTCTTATCAGGATGCTAGCCATGTCTCGATTAAGCTCGGTAAGGGCGGGCGGACACAGGTGATCCCTGTAGGAGAGCCTATCCGCATCGGAGAGACTCGCTTCATAGTGGAAGCAAGGAACACCTTTAATGCTCCTTGGGCTTATTCGGAGATCCAAGTCAGTCGCATCCCCTTTATCGATGCTGTACGCTTCTATCAGCACTCTGTCGCTATAACTCAGCCTGAGGCGCAGACATCTACGCTCACTCTGACCCTCCGAGATAAGACGCTGAAGAGAGCACTTGATATCCTCTCTGCTCAGGTGATGGCCTACAATCAGGAGGAGGTGGAGATGCGTAATCAAGTCTCAAAGAATACCGCTGAATTCGTCAACGAACGCTTGGAGGCTCTTAGCCGAGAGCTAGGGCTTGTCGAGCAGGATATGGTACGCTTCTCGGCTCGCACTAAGACTATCGACTTTACCTCCAAAGTTGGTAGCTATAGCGCTCGTTCCCTTGAGGAGGAAGATGCTTCCATTAAGATCGAGAAGCAGCTCAAGCTCGTCTCCTACATGCTCTCGCAGCTGAATAGCCCGAGTAAGCGCAACGAGCTCATGCCTCTGAATATCGCTATGCCCGACCCCGAGCTAGATGGCTACATCACTCAGTACAACCAGCTGAAGTTCCAGCGTGACAAGCTTGTCGAAAGCTCTGGTGGCAGTACGCAGAATCCCGTCATCGCTGAGTATGATGCTACGCTGGATCAACTTCGCAAGGGAGCAATTGAGATCTTAAACCAGCAGGCAAGCGCCCTAAGAGCTCGCCTCAAGAGTGTCGAGCGAGATCAGTCTGCCCTCTTCTCTAAGCTCCCAGGAGTGACCGAGGAAGGCCGTACCAAGGCTGACATTGATCGTCGCCTGGCTATCCAGGAAGGTCTCTACACCGAGCTCCTGAGCAAGCGTGAAGAGTATGCTCTGCGTCAGTCTATGACCCAGGATAGTGCCTATATCCTGGATATGAATGATGCGCCTAACACGCCCCCTGTCAGCCCCAATACACTCCGAACGATCGTCCTCGCCTTCTTGCTAGGGCTAGCCCTTCCTACGATCTTCTTGATCGTACGTCTCCTGACGGATAATAAGGTGCGTACCCGCAAGGACATCCTGGATCGTCTCACTATTCCTTTCCTCGGGGATATCCCGAAGGAAGAGCGTGCAAAGTCTGGTCATACTCGTGGTGTACGTGAGCAAGGGGCCGATGAGACGTCAGAAGCCTTCCGCGTCCTACGTGAGAATATGCGCTTCATGATCGGATCAGCAGCAGGGAAGACGAAGAAGATCATCTTCACCTCCTTCGGAGAATCAGCAGGTAAGTCCTACGTCTCCTACAACCTGGCTAAAACGCTTACTTTCTCTGGTCACCGCGTGGTACTTGTCGACTTAGACCTGCGTAAGGGGACACTCTCCCATCGAGCCGGTATCATCGGTAAGGGGGTCACCGAGTATCTCTCCGATCCGACGATACAGGTTGATCAGATCATTCGCAAGGATCCCAACGCTCCTAAGCTCTCTGTCATCGCTTCTGGAGCAGTACCTCCCAATCCTGTGGAGCTCCTCCTGGGTGAGCGTCTCGACGAGCTGGCAGATAAGCTCAGCGAACAGTTTGACTTCGTAGTCTTTGACAACGTGCCCTTCGGTAGTGTCGCTGATGCTGCTATCGCCAATCGTGTAGCAGACCTCACGATCTTCATCCTTCGTGCTGCCAAGCTCGACCGCCGTGCGCTCCCTGAGCTTCAGCGCTTGTACGATGATCATATCCTGACGAACATGGCCATCGTCCTCAACGGTGCTACCGAGAGCGGACACGGCTATGGCTATGGTTATGGCTACGGCTATGGCTATGGTTACGGCTATGGTTACGGGAACAAGAAGAAGAAAAAGACCTTGCTCCAGCGCCTAGGCATCCGCCGTTAAGTTTACTGAAGAGATACACTCCTCCATCCCCTGGAGGGGTGTATCTCTTTCTACTTTATAGCCTTACGAAGGGCTAATGCTTCGTCCATCTCGTGGGCAGAGGTGTCGTCTTCCCAACGTAGACGCCCAGTCTGCCTCAGAGATAGTAGTGTAGTCCCTTCAGGATCAAAGCTTCGTCTGTCTTGGCGATGAAGGTGCCGCCTACTAAGGATCGACGTACCTTCCTGCTCGGGGCTATAAGTTCAGTCCACCCAGGATCAAAGCATCCTTCATCACAGTTAGAAGCGCCATGGCTCACCGGCTTTACTTTTTCCCTGCTCTTAGCTCCGACGTCGCTCTCTTTCCCTGCATAGTGCTTGGGGGAGGGGTGAACTCGTCTTGCTACGAGATAAGAAGGCGTGAGGCGTCTAGCCCGCTATAAATGCTATGAGTTCCACCCGACCACTGCTCTCGGTACTCGTCCCCGTCTACAACGTCGCTCCCTATCTCGAGCAATGTCTAGACTCGATACTGAGCCAGCCCTATTCCTGTCTAGAGGTGCTCGTCATCGACGACGGCTCTACAGATGGGAGCGGAGCCCTATGCGATCGCTATGCGGAGCGGGACCAGCGCATCCGTGTCGTCCACCAGGCTAATGCTGGGCTCTCGGCAGCACGCAATGCAGCGATGGACCTGATGCAAGGGGAGTTCTTTACCTGTGTCGATTCGGACGACTGGCTGACGGAAGATGCCTTCTCTACCCCTATGTCCTATCTCGAGGCGAACCCGCTCATTGACGTCCTCGAGCTAGGCTATGTCGAGGTGAACTGTCGGACGGGAGAGGAGCGTCCCGTCCTTGCTCAAGGGGCTGAATTTACCTCGGAGGAAGCCCTCCGACACCTCGCTGATCTCTCCGGGGTCACAGGCATGGCCTGGGGGAAGATCTACCGCACCGAGACGATGGGAAGACTTCGCTTCCCTGTAGGGAGGCCTTATGAGGATACGCCCTTTGTCTTCGAAGCTCTAGCTCGAGCACACCGCTACCGCTACCTCTCTTGGCTCGGCTACCACTATCGGATAGCACGCTCGGGGAGCATCACGGAGAGCTATGATGGGCGGATCGTTTACCTCTTTGAGAACCTCCTAGATCTACGGCCTACGATCGAGGCGCTACAGGCGGACTACCTCCCCCTGCTCCATGAGACCCTCTACCGCCGGCTACTCATCTTCTCGCTCTGGGCCATGCGTCATGCGCAGACGGCTCCAGAGCTACTCCCCCTCCTTCTCCCCTACACGAAGCGCTTGCGTAGCCTTAGTTACCCTAAGGGCTCTCAAGCTGACCGCCTTCGTCGCAGGCTTTTCCTCTCCTTCCCTCGCCTCTTTCTCTCCATCAAGCGATGCACTGGGCATCGCCACTAAAGAGACTCATATACTGTATGGACCAGCAACTGACTTATTGTATTGCTCAGGAGTATATCCGATTGATTACCCCTTCGGCAGAGGCTACACGAGCTATACTGCCGAACTATGAGCCTTTCCATGTAGACGCCCTCCCCGAAGGAGCGTCGCTACTCTTCACCTTCACGGGGGGAGTCGACCTCTCCGCCCTGCCTCGCAAGGCCCTCTTAGAGGATAAGCTCTTCGACGGGGTACGAGCCTCTATCTACCATACCTCTGAGTCTCGCCTCCTGCTGGAGCTATCGACTCAGGAGCGCACGCACACGATGGTTATCGACCGAGATTGGCAGGAAGTCCAGTCCGACGTCCTGATGGATGATCCTTCGGACTTCTTCTTCATCAACCGCCTGGTCATGATCGTCTACGGAGTGGCGATAGCCCCGCATCATATGCTGAAGATCCACGCTTCTGTGACGGAGCTAGAAGGCAATGCCCTCCTCTTCCTTGGTACTAGTGGTACGGGCAAGAGCACGCACAGCCGACTCTGGCGCAAGTTCGTCCCCGGGGCGACACTCCTCAATGACGACGAACCGATCCTGCGTATCATGGAGGATGGCGAAGTGCGTGTCTTCGGATGCCCATGGAGCGGAAGTACTCCCTGCTACCGTAATGCCTCCGCTCACGTCACTGCTCTTGTTCACCTCCGACAGAGCCCAGAGAATAAGCTGACGAAGCTCCGTGGACGGGATAGCTTCGACTCGCTCTACTCCTCGACGGCCTTCCTGCATTCGGACAAGAAGCGCCACCTGGCTACCTTCGACACAGTAGCGGATGTGCTGGAGCAGATCCCCGTCTACCGCCTGGATTGCCGTCCTGACGAAGAGGCTGTCCAGCTATCTCGCACGCTACTGCCCTAAGACGTGTCGATGACTGGAGGAATAGGTCTAACAGCTCTGCAGAAGCAGAAGAAGATCCAGAGCGAACTCTTCTTCGCCGAGGTCCTAGACAGGATAGCGGCGGGGAAGCATCCTCGCCTCTTGCCTCGTGGCTCGAGTATGCGTCCCTTCATCCGAGGGGACAAGGATAAGATCGTGCTCTCTCAGCTGACAGAGGCCTCCTACGCAGTGGGTCGTATCGTCCTGGTGCACCTAGATCGGGGCTACCTCATCCATCGCATCACTCGCATCGACGGCCCTGTCTACACGCTCCGAGGAGACGGCAATCCCTATCAGCGGGAGCAGTGCACACGGGATCAGATCCTAGCAGAAGTGACTGTGGTCATCCGAGGCAAACAGGAGATCCTCCTTGGGAGTAAGCTCTGGAAGCGCTACGAGCGCTTCTGGCCGGCTAACGATACCCTCCGTCGCCTAGCACTAGCCCTCTATCGACGAACGCTCTACCGCTGGGGACTTTAGGGGAGAAGGCTTTCGAGGTTTCTGTCGCTACTGTTACCTCTAAGGAGGCGCTACTGCTACCTCCGAGCAAGCGCTAGTTGTGCCTCCCTCGTCGAATCAGGGTAAGGGCTTTTTAGCCAGCCCGTCGCTTCTTCCCCCGCTTCATTACAGCTACCTGCAGAGCCCGAAGGGCTGCAGGTAGCTGTTTTTCGTATGACCGTCACGGAGCTTCCCGCTTTCATACGAGCGAACTTCCCGCCTTAGCTCCTTGTAGCTTCTTCGGCAGACAGTGTTCCTTTTGTTCGCTCCTTCACTTCGTCTCGAGCCTACTTCTCCGCTCCCCCTTAGCTGGAAGAGGGAGAGGTCGGGGAAGGGGGGATTTTCCCCATGGTCTTAGGCAAAATGAATATCTTTGCTTATACTCTTAGAGTCTCTTCTCCTCCGCCTCTTGCTCGGAGAAGGCCTCGGGAAATTTCCTCTATCGACGACGATTCATCCCCCTCTGCTCCATGTCTCGCTACATCTATCTCCTGCTCCTCATCGCTCTTGGCGGTGGTACGGCCTCCGCACAGCAGAGCTTCTCAGCTCCTGGGGGCTTCACTGTCCGTGTCGGAGACAGCCTACAGTTCGGACTTCCCGCCCCCGCTAAGAGCTATATCTATGTCTTCGATCGTCTCTCGCAGGAGCAAGAAGAGCTGCCTTCTCGCTTCAAGGAGGCTCTCCCCTTCAGCCGAGCCAAGGTGGAGGGCTACAAGCTCTTCACAAGTGACTCTACGAGCACCAAGCTGGATACCTTCCTCGTCCTTCGGCATCCTCGCTTCCCCGATGATACGCTCTTCCTCGATCTTAGCTGGGCTGTCTCTTCGGGCGAAGTGTTGGTCTCCGATCCCACGCACACGCCTCTCTTCCCCGAGGCCAAGGAGCTCACCCCCGACCTCTATGTGCCTGCCCTCCTTCGTGCGGGCTACCTAAGTCCAGGGGAGGAAGCGAATGAACTCCAACTCCAGTACTACTCCTCGGCTAGTGGAGATAGCCTAGAGTCTGACTCCCTAGAGTATCAGCGAGTCGTGGCTCGGATCCCTCGAGAGCTCCAGCAGGCGACCTCTACGATTGATCTCGGGAAGATATACTACATGGCTTATCCTCTGATATGTGCAGGCTACAATACAGAGTATGGAGGCTATCCTGTGGCAGATCTTTTGACGGGAGGAGTCTTAGGGGCAGCTATCCGCTATCCGGATGCCCGCTATTCGGGCATTTTCGCTGTTCGGGGCTATATCCCCATTATACACGTACCTGCCGAAGTGGCTAAGTGCTATGAGGAGCGCTCACGTAGCGTCGGGAGCGATGTCCACTCACTAGCAGGACGGCTCTACTTCCGTATGGTGCCCGTCTCGAAGACTACGCTGTCTGAGGTGGCACTTACGATCCCAGCTCTGGAGATCGAGTGTCTAGGCTTGGATCTCTACGAGTTTGATCACTGTGAGTACTACCATCTAGGCTCAGGCCGTGCCTTAGCTCCCGATAAGTAGCCCGCCCGCTTACCTCCGTTTATTTCACCCTCCTTCTTCACCTCTCTCACCTATTATCCTCATGCCTCAGCGCCTCTTTCTCCTCGATGCTTACGCCCTCATCTACCGAGCCTACTACGCCTTCATCAAGTCCCCGCGGATCGATACCAAAGGGCGTAATACCAGCGCTGTCTTCGGCTTCGTGCTTATGCTCGAAGATCTGCTGGGGAAGGAGAACCCCGACGAGATCGCCGTCGTCTTCGACCCTCCTGGGGGGACATTTAGGCATCGGGAATACCCCGAGTACAAGGCCCAGCGTGAAGAGACGCCCGAGGGGATACGCATAGCCGTACCGCTCATCCGAGAGCTCCTTCGTGCCTACCGCATCCCCGCCGTTGAAGTCCCAGACTACGAGGCGGATGACGTCATCGGCACGCTCAGTGTCCTCGCCGCTGAGGCAGGCCGTGAGGTCTACATGGTCACCCCGGATAAGGACTACGGCCAACTAGTGACCGAGCAGGTGCGGATGTACCGCCCGATGCAGGGTGGAGGCTACGAAGTCTGGGGGCCGGAAGAGATTAAGGAGAAGTTCGGTCTCCAGTCGCCCCTCCAAGTTATTGACTACCTAGCTCTCCTCGGGGACAAGGTGGACAATATCCCCGGCTGTAAGGGTATCGGGGAGAAGGGAGCGCAGAAGCTCCTCGCCGAATACGGTAGCATCGACAGCCTGCTAGAGCACGCCTCCGAGATCAAGGGTGCTACAGGCAAGAAGATCCAAGAGGGGGCAGAGGCTATTCGCCTGTCCTATTACCTGGCTACGATCCGTAGGGATGTCCCTCTGGACTATACCCCAGGGGCGTTTGCCCAAGCGCCCAAGGACGAAGAGGCTGTGCGTAGGCTCTTCGAGGACCTGGAGTTCCGTACGCTCCTCTCCCGTGTCCTAGGCCCATCCCGTCCCGCTACCCCTAAGCCTCATCCCGAACCTATGGGGGATCTCTTTGCCCAGCTTGAGGAGCGGGAGGAGGTCGATACCCCTGACGTCTCCACCCTGCCGAAGCTATCGATCGAAGTGCTCGATCGCTCTTCCCTCCCCGCCTTCGTCGCCCGTGCTTTAGAGGCGAAGACCCTAGCGCTTGACACCGAGACCACGGGCATCGACCCGCTGACCGCTGGGCTCGTCGCCATCACCTTTGCCCTAAATGCCGAGAAGACCTACTACCTCGACGTGCCTGCCGACGTCGAGGCGGCTCGCTCCCTCCTTCAAGAGCTTCATCCCCTCTTCGCCCGTGAAGGCCTCCTCAAGGTAGGCCAGAATCTGAAGTACGACCTTCAGGTGCTCCGCTCCTACGGCGTCGAGGTCGCTGGGCCCTTCTTCGACACGATGATCGCCCACTACCTCCTCTATCCAGACATGCGTCACGGGCTTGATGAGTTGGCGGAGAAGTTCCTAGGCTATCGGATGATGCCCTTCGAGGAAATGATCGCTCCGCAGACGACTAAGTCCTTCGACTTGAGACTGGTCGAGCCAGAGCGCCTACAGTTCTACGCTGCCGAAGACACCCACATCACCTACCTCCTCTATGAGTACTTCGCCGCTCGCATGGAGAAGGCGGGACTCACGAAGCTTTTCGAGGAGATCGAGATGCCCCTGATGCTTGTGCTCCTCGGGATGGAGCGGGAGGGCGTGCGCCTGGACAAAGCGTGTCTTGCTCGGCAGGCCAAGGAGCTCCAAGGGGCTCTTGCCCTTCTCGAGGAAGAGATCAACACCCTCATCGGCCATCCGATCAATATCAACAGCAGTAAGCAGGTAGGCGAAGTGCTCTTCGACGAGCTCCAGATCGTCGACAAGCCCAAGAAGACTAAGACCGGAGGCTACACCACAAGTGAAGAGGTGCTGGAGAAGCTTCGGGATAAGCATCCCGTCGTAGGCAAGATCCTCGACTACCGAGGGGTGAAGAAGCTCCTCAGCACCTATGTCGAGTCCCTGCCCGAACTGGTTTATCCCGATGGCAAGATCCACACCACCTTCAATCAGACCATCGCTGCTACTGGTCGCCTCTCCAGCAGTAATCCGAACATCCAGAACATCCCGATCCGCACCCCCGAAGGCCGTGCTATCCGTGAGGCCTTCGTACCGGACGAAGGCTGTACCTTCCTCAGTGCCGACTATTCGCAGATTGAGCTTCGTCTGATGGCGCACTTCAGCCAAGACCCTGCCCTCATCGAGGCTTTCCGTGCGGGACAAGACGTGCATCAGGCTACGGCGGCCAAGATCTACGGCATCCCGCTTGAAGAGGTGTCACCCGACATGCGTCGTCGTGCGAAGACCGCCAACTTCGGTATCATCTACGGGATCTCAGCCTTTGGGCTCAGCGAACGGCTCTCCATCCCCCGCAAGGAAGCCAAAGAGCTTATCGACGGCTACTTTGCCTCCTATCCTGGGGTGGCTCGCTACATGACGGAGGTCGTCGAGACCGCTAAGAAGCAGGGCTACGTGACGACGCTCCTCGACCGCCGTCGCCTCCTGCCCGACATCAATAGCGCCAATGCCGTCGTCCGTGGCTATGCCGAGCGCAATGCCATCAACGCCCCTCTGCAAGGCTCTGCTGCCGACCTCATCAAGATCGCTATGATTCGCCTGGACGAAGCGATCCGTCAGCGGGGGCTCCAGAGTCGCATGATCCTGCAGGTGCACGACGAACTGAACTTCAACGTCCCCTTCGCCGAACTTGAAGAGATGACCGAGCTGGTACGAACGACGATGGAATCGATCTACCCGTCGCTCCTCGTTCCCCTCGAGGTCAGCATCGGCCACGGCCCCACGTGGCTCGCCGCCCACTAGCCCCGTCACCTCCTCCCCGCCCCCGCAGCGAAAGCCCCCTTTTGCTACGGGGGCTTCTTTCTTCCCTCTGCTTTCTCTCTACTCACCCTGCTTTCGTCGTCTCTCCCGAGGTGCCAGTAGCACCTCTTGAGAGGCGCTACTGCTACCTCCGAGGTGGCGCTACTGTTGCTCCTTTTGCTTCCCTTCTATTCTTTCCTCCCTTCCACAAGAAGAAGGAAAGTACATGCGAAAACAGTTGCTGGCACGTCCCAAAACCGCTACCTTTGCTCTGATACTAGCCCCCCATGCATTACCGAACTAATACATCTACCTAGCTATGAGTCATTCTTGGCCTTTATTCCAGCCTTGGATAAAAAATGCATACTACGCATTGTTAAAGCATGCCATCCCAATTGCCTTCGTGGCGATTATCCTTTGTCTGGCTCATAAACTCTTCCTATCTCTACTCAATGTTTTACAGCATTGGCTCTTTGACCCTTTACCACAAGAATGGATTGGTGGAGCATTCGTTAGTATAGTTGCTTTTTATCTGCTTAAGAGGGAATGGGATTATCGGAAGATCTATGTTCCCTACCCTCTCTTCCTCTGGCTCTACTTCTTGTTGGGGGTGTATCTTTATTATAGACATTGGGAGGGGACATTCTCGTTTTGGCCGATCCCTTACTTGGGGAAGGTTGCTTGGGCAGACCTCATGTTGCTCCCATGGGGTGGAGCTGTAGCTGTGTCAGCTCGGTCTATATCTAAGGGAGATCGTTGGACTCTAGGCTTTCTTCTGGTGCTCTATTGTTATCTCCTCCATTACCTCCTTCCCCAGAGGGAGAGTCAGCTATTACAAGGGGGAGCTCTCATGAGTATTTTTATAGCTGTGGGAGCTTACCTGCTGATGTTTTATATTCTACAAAAGAATCGCTGGGAGTCTCTTGGAATCGAGAAAGACTTTCTAGATATGAAAAAGAAGAGTTC
>ERZ773022.550-NODE-550-length-29811-cov-5.088621_pt1 | contig 29811 bp, 23 predicted proteins | sample MGYA00580839_ERZ773022 | MGnify/ENA primary metagenome ERZ773022 (study PRJEB29015, sample SAMEA2738020) | human oral metagenome | biome: human oral; feature: human-associated habitat; material: dental | place: China | collected 2044 ... | reverse complement strand
TGGCGATGAAGGTGCTCAACGCCTCGAAGTTCGCCCTGTCGATGGGCGGCGAGGGGGCGCCTGCGGACGTCGACGTCGCCGCCGTGACCGAGCCGGCGGACCGCGCGGTCCTCGCGGGCCTCGCCGACGTCGTCGATGAGGCGACCGCCTCCTTCGACGCCTACGACCACACCCGCGCACTCGAACTTGCCGAGTCCTGCTTCTGGTCCTTCTGCGACGATTATCTGGAGCTCGTGAAGGACCGCGCCTACTCGGACGACCCTTCGGCGCGATCCGCACGGGTTGCCCTCAACGTCGCCGTGGACGTTTTCCTGCGGCTCCTTGCGCCGTTCATTCCCTACGCCACGGAGGAAGTGTGGAGCTGGTTCCGCACGGGCTCGGTCCATCGCGCCGCTTGGCCGAGCTCAGAGCCCTTGCGCGCCGCGGCCGCGGGCGCGGACGCCGAGATTCTGCGGGTCGCGGGCGAGGCTTTGACCGCACTGCGGAAGGTGAAGTCGGAGAACAAGGTCTCCCAGCGCACGACGTACGCCGCGGTCTCCATCGAGGTAGCCGAAGCCGACCGCGCCCGGCTTGACGCGGTGCACGCCGATCTGGTGCGAGCCGCGCACGTCCGCGGCGATCTCAGCGCCCGCTCTGTGGAGGGCGATGCGCCGGTGGCGGTCGTCTCCTCCCAGCTGGACCCGCCAGAGCCTAAGAAGCCCGCCTCCGCACAGAAGGCTTAAGAAGCAAGGGCCCGCCAAATAGCCTCATCTTCGCTAGGCTGGAAGCAAACTTCCCGACAGTCCGCTATCCTACTGATGGGTAGAAAGGATGCTATGAGCAACGTTGTCGAAATCGACGGCCGCCGGGCCGCCTATCGCGCCGGAAAGATCACGATCACCGAATCGATGTCCATTCCGTGGGTCATGCGCAATCACGCACACGATCGCGCCGAACAGATCGTGTTTGAGCGCAAATCCTCCATCAACACCTGGGTTCCAGTGACATGGCGCCAGTTTTACGCCGAAGTTCGCGCGCTCGCGCGCGGTCTGCTCGCCCTCGGCGTCGAACCCAACGACCATATCGCGATCATGAGCCATTCACGATACGAGTTCGCACTTTTCGATCAGGCGACGTGGGCCGTGGGCGCGCAGCTCATCCCCATTTACGAAACCGATTCGACCGATCAGGCCAGATGGATCGTCAAAGACTCGCAGTGCAGAATGGCGATTGCGGAGACCCCCCAGATCCGCGACGTCCTCGCTCCCCTGCTCTCAGAGCTGGACCATTTCGAGGCGATCCACGTCATCGAGGAGAACGCCGTCGAAAAGATCTCAGCCAAAGGCTCCCTCGCGCTCGATCCCGAGATCGACCGGAGGATCGACGCGACCACAGCCGACGACCTCGCCACGATCATTTACACGTCCGGCACAACCGGGCTTCCCAAGGGCGCGCGCCTAAGCCATCGCAACCTCCTCCACGTGGCCATCAACGGCCCCCTGGACGACAGCCTTTCGCAGATCATCGGCGGAATGCAGCGCAGCCTCCTGGCTCTTCCCATGGCCCACGTCTTCGCGCGCTTCATTTGCCTGATGTCGATGTACTCGGGCAACATCACGGGGTTCGCACCGGACGCCAAGAACCTGGTGTCCGACGTCCAGAGTTTCCGTCCGACCTATATCCTGGCCGTCCCGCGGATCTTTGAAAAGATCTACAACGCGGCGGACGCCAAGGCCGGCAAGGGCCTCAAACTCAAGCTGTTCAGGCACTTCGCCAAGGTCGCGATCGAATACTCGCGCGGGCTCGACAAACCGGGCGGGCCTTCGCTTGCCCTCAAGGCCGAGCACCGCCTGGGCGAGCGCCTGGTCTACTCCTCGATCCGCTCGATCCTCGGAGGGAATCTGCGCAACAGCATTTCAGGCGGCGCGCCGCTTGGAGCGCGCCTCGGCCACTTCTTCCGCGGCGTCGGCATCAAGGTCTACGAAGGCTACGGGCTGACCGAAACGTCCGCGCCAACATCCGTCAACACTCCGCGTTTCATGCGCATCGGCTCGGTGGGCCCCGCCTACCCCGGCTGCTATGTGTCCGTGGACGACGACGGCGAAATCCTCGGCAAAGGCGACCACATCTTCGTCGGATACAACAACAACCCCGAGGCGACGGCCGCCGCTTTCACGGAAGACGGGTGGTTCCGCACCGGCGATTTGGGCGAGATCGACGACGACGGATTCATCTTCATCACCGGCCGCAAGAAGGAGCTGATCGTCACAGCCGGCGGCAAGAACGTCGCCCCCGCCGTCCTCGAGGACAGGCTGCGGGGCCATCCGCTGATTTCCCAGGTGGTCGTCGTCGGCGACCAGAAGCCCTTCATTGGAGCCCTCGTCACGTTGGACTCCGAGATGCTGCCCGGTTGGCTGAGAAACCACGGGCTTCCAGAAATGAGCGCGAGCGAGGCGGCCGAGGACCCGCAGGTTCTCGCCGCGATCGACAGGGCGATCAAACGCGCGAACGATTCGGTCTCCCGGGCCGAGTCGATCCGCAAGTTCAGGATCCTCCCCATCGACTTCACGGTCGCCAACGGATATATGACGCCGTCGATGAAGGTCAAGCGCGCATCGGTGATCCGAGACTTCAACGAGGAGATCGAGCGGATCTACGCGGCGGGCTAGTGGAAGAGCTCGTCGGCGATCCGCTCGTGGTGGCGGATCACCTCGGAGACGACGAAGCGGAGGAACTTCTCGGCGAAAACCGGGTCGAGCCCGGCGTCCGCCGCCAGCTTTCTCAGGCGGCGGATCTGCTGCTCCTCACGCTCGGGATCCGAAGGCGGCATCGAGTTCATGGCCTTGAGTCTGCCGACTTGCTGCGTGCAGCGGAAACGCTCCGCAAGAATGTGGACGAGGGCGGCGTCGAGGTTGTCAATCGTTCGGCGATGCCCCTTCAGAAGCTCACGCGCTTCGTCGTCTGAGATCTCCATCAGGCGCTCTTTGCCTTCTTGAGCACGAGCGTGGGTTCTCCGCCTCCCTTGACCGCAGCGGCGTCGAAAACGATCTTCTCGACGTCGCTGCGCGAGGGGACCTCGAACATCGCTTCTTTGAGCAGGCTCTCCATAATAGAGCGAAGGCCGCGTGCGCCCGTCCCCCGCGCGATGGCTTCGCGCGCGATCTCGTGCAGGGCTTCGCCGTCGATTTGGAGCCGGACCCCGTCGAGTTCGAACATCCGCTCATACTGGCGCACAAGGGCGTTCTTCGGCTCGGTGAGGATGCGGATGAGATCGCCTTCGGTCAGCTCCTCCGTAGCAGCGACGACGGGCAGGCGCCCCACAAGTTCAGGAATCAGCCCGAACTTGTGAAGGTCCTCCGGCGTGGCCTCGCTCAGCACCTCGGCCCCGTTGTCGGCGATGTGCAGCTCCGAACCGAAGCCGATCCCGCGTCTGCCCGTGCGAGAGGAGATGATCTCTTCCATCCCCGCAAAGGCGCCCGCGCAGATGAAGAGGATGTTCGACGTGTCCAGTTGCAGGTACTCCTGCTGCGGATGCTTCCGCCCTCCCTGCGGCGGCACCGAGGCTACGGTTCCCTCGATGATTTTGAGAAGGGCCTGCTGCACGCCCTCGCCCGAGACGTCCCGGGTGATCGAAGGATTCTCGGATTTGCGTGAGATTTTGTCGATCTCGTCAATGTAGATGATGCCGACCTCGGCCCGCTTGACGTCGTCGTCGGCGGCCTGAATGAGTTTGAGGAGTATATTCTCGACGTCTTCGCCCACATATCCGGCCTCGGTCAGCGCCGTGGCGTCGGCTATGGCGAACGGAACGTCGAGCATTCGGGCGAGGGACTGAGCCAGATACGTCTTTCCGGTGCCTGTCGGGCCGAGAAGCAGAATATTGGATTTTCCGATCTGGACCTCTTCGTCTTGGGAGCGCTTCGGCCCGCCCTGGGCGCGGATGCGCTTATAGTGGTTGTACACCGCGACGGCGAGCGTCCGCTTCGCCGCATCCTGCCCGATGACGTACTCGTTGAGAAACTCGTAAATCTCCCTGGGCTTTGGCAGCGCGTCAAGCGAAAAATCCGAGCTTTCGTCCTGTGCGAGCTCTTCGGCGATGATGTCGTTGCACAGATCGACGCATTCATTGCATATATAGACGCCGGATCCCGTGATGAGCTTCCTCACCTGCCGCTGACTTTTCTGACAGAACGAGCACTTGAGAGTGTCCGCCGCGTCTACGGTGCGTGCCATCCAAACTCCTCCATATGTGTCGAGGCTATCGTGATACCTCGCTAGGTGAGGCTATCACGGGATTGCCGCCGTGTGGAAAGGATACGCCGAGAAGCGAAGGGCGGAAGTTCGAGCCCTCTCGCTTCTCGGCGAGGATTTAGAGACAGTCAGCTTCCCGACGGCGCCTTGCGAGAGGTGAGGACCTGATCGACCAGTCCGTACTCTTTGGCCTCGTTGGCGGTGAGAATCTTGTCTCGCTTGATGTCGTTTTTGATCTCGTCGGCGGGCTTGCCGGAATGATGCGAAAGCGTGTCGCACAGCCAATTGTTCATCCGCTCGAGCTCGTCGGCGACGATCGCGATGTCCGATGCCTGCCCCTGCATTCCCTCCATGGCGGGCTCATGTATGAGAACGCGCGCATTCGGCAGCGCGAGGCGCCGCCCGGGCGAGCCCGCTGCGAGCAGAACGGCCGCGGCCGACGCCGCCTGGCCCAGGCACACCGTCTGTATCTGCGGCTTGATGTACTGCATCGTGTCGTAAATCGCGGTCAGCGCCGTGAAGGATCCGCCCGGCGAATTGATGTACATCGTGATGGGCGAATCGGGATCCTGGGACTCAAGGACAAGAAGCTGAGCCATGATATCGTCAGCGGACGCGTCATCGACCTGGACGCCGAGAAAGATGATTCGGTCCTCGAAAAGCTTGGCGTACGGATCCTGCCTCTTGTACCCGTAGGGCGTGCGCTCCTCGAAATTGGGCAGGACGTAACGGGCGGACGGCATGGCCGGCGCCAAGCCCGAAAAGTATGGAGAGTTCATATTGCTCATTTCTCCGTCGATCCTCATTCCTCGCTGGACTCTCATTCCTCGTTCGATCCGCCGATGGCATTGGCGCTGGAGACTATGCGGTCGACGAAACCGTATTCGAGGGCCTCTTGCGCGTTGAACCAATGGTCGCGATCGCCGTCTTCGATGACCTGCTCGGGCGTCTTTCCCGTGGCCTCGGCGGTGATTTCGGCGAGCTCCCTCTTCATCTGCAAAATGAGATCGGCGTTGATGCGAATGTCCGTGGCCGTTCCGCCGGCGCCTCCGAGCGGCTGGTGCAAGAGCACGCGGGCGTGGGGCGTGATGTACCGCTTCCCTTTCGCCCCAGCCGACAGAAGGAACTGGCCCATCGACGCCGCCATTCCCATGCCCACCGTCACCACGTCGGGCTGGATGAACTGCATGGTGTCGTAGATCGCCATGCCTGCGGTCACCGAGCCGCCGGGGGAATTGATGTAAAGGTAAATGTCCTTCTCCGGGTCCTCGGCGGCCAAAAGCAGCATCTGGGCGCAGATGATGTTCGCGTTGTCCTCGCGGACTTCCTCGCCAAGCCAGATGATTCGCTCCTTGAGGAGCCGGTTGTAGACAGACTCCTCCAGACTGCCGTGCTGCGGCGTCTGTCCCTTCATAGCGGGCGTAGTGCTCACGCGTCGTCCTTCCTCATCCGGGTGGTTCCCGGCCGTTGTTACCCCTCGACGATAGCCGGTCGCGGCCCTCGATTCACCGCCGGATGGAGCCTTTTCGCTGTAGGCGCATGGCCTTCGGGGACGGAGCCTGAACCCCGTCCCCGAAGAGTCAGCCTTCGAGCTTTTCGAGCAGCGTCTTGCGAGCCTTGCCCGCCTTCTCGGCCTCGACGATGCGCGCCTTCTCTGCGTCGTCCGCCGTTGCGACGTAGGCGAGCACGTCGTCGATTTTCGCCGAAGCCGGGTCGAAAGGCTCCGGGGCCTTGGAGGCTTTTCCACCGAACTCGGGGGTCGGCTGGCCCTCGGGGGCTTCGCCGACGACGGCGGCGACGTCGACCGCCTCGCCGTTGGAATCGACGACGTCGACGAGGCGGAGATAGGCGATCAACGCCTTGCCGCGGGCGAGCTCGGCCGCGAACGAGCTGACCTGGTTCGCCTGGGCGGCGGCCTGGATGAACTCATTGGGATCCATGCCGTAAGCCTGCGCCTGCTGAACCATGAAGCTGAAGAGCTCGTTTTGCTCGATGTCGATGGCGAAGGCCTCGGCGAGGACGTCGAGAAGCAGCTGGTCGCGCATGAGGCGCTCGGACTCCGCGCGCGCCTCGGGCTCGTGCTCGTCGCCGAGCTCCTTGCCCTCCATCTCGAGGTGGCGGATGACTTCCTCCTCGAGCGCCCCCTTGGGCAGCGGGACGTCGACGGCGTCGCGCAACTTCTCGCTCAAAAGGTCTCGCGCCGCGTAAACCTGGGCGGAGGCTTTGGCCTTTGCAACTTCGCCGCGCAAATCCTCGCGCAGCTCCTCAATGGTGTCGAATTCGGAAGCGAGCTGGGCGAAATCGTCGTCGGCCTCCGGGAGCTCGGATTCTTTGACGTCGTTGGCGACAACGGTCACTTCGGCTTCCTCGCCCTCGTGCTCGCCGCCGGCCAGCTCGGTCGTGAACGTCGCCGATTCTCCTGCTTTCAAGCCGGTGAGGGCGTCGTCGATGCCATCGACCATCGTGCCCGAGCCGATCTTGTAGGAGACTCCGGAGACCGAGTCGACCTCCTCGCCGTCGATCTTCGCGACCATGTCGACCGTGACGTAATCGCCGTCCTTCGCTGCGCGCTCAACTGCCTTGAGAGTGCCGAAACGCTCGCGCAAAGCGGTGAGACGCTCCTCAACGTCCTCCTCGCCGACCTCTACGGCGTCGACGGCAATCGTGAACGAGGAAGGATCCGGAATGGCGATCTCGGGGCGCACCTCGACGGTCACGGTGAAGACGAGATCCTCGGTAGAGCCTTTCTCTGCGGGAACGGAGGTGACATCGACCTCCGGGCGGGACATGGGGTGAAGCGAATTCTCTTCGACAGCGGCGCCGTAATAGCGGTCGAGCGAGCTGTTGACCGCCTCCTCGACGATGACGCCGCGTCCGAACTGGGCTTCAATGACGCGGGCGGGAATGTGGCCGCGCCGGAAGCCGGGGATGTTGACCTGCTTGCCGATCTCCTTGGCTGCCGCATCGATGGCGGGTTTGAACTCCTCGAACGGCACCTCAACGGTCAGCTTGACCTTGGTGGGATCGAGATTCTCGACGGAGCTCTTCACTAATTCTCCAAGCGTAAGGGGCGGCCGCGGCCGCCCGGGCGATTCTTGGAACCGGCGCGGAATGCCGATTCCACATGGCTGTGGACTGCACGTCGGCGGGGGCGCGGCACCGACGTCGTCCGTCCCGTCCGCAACCCGCTGCGCCGCGTGCACGCATACCCGCTAATACTACGCCATTGCCGCTTCCATTGCCGCCTCGAGGCGACGTCGAGCTCCCGTGAAGGCGGCGAGCCCCAGTCGACTGAAACGGCGGACCCGCGCTTTCCAGCGCGGGTCCGCCGTATGCCTTTCCGTTTGCGACGTCATCGCGAAGCCGCCGCGCAGCTACTTAGCAGGCGTGTACTTGTAGTCGCTGACCTTGACGGAGAAGTCCTTAGACTTCTCGTTCTCAGCCTTGAGCCCGTGGCACCAAGCGTTCATGTGCATGCGCGTGGTCTTCGTGGGCACGGGCACGCCCTCGGTGAGGCTGCCGCTGTGAAGGAGCCTGCTGTGGTTGCCGTCCCACAGCTTCCAGGTGATCTTTCCCTTTTCCCACTTGACGTCCACCTGGAACTTGTAGATTCCCTCTTGAGCGACAACGTGGTCGTCAATGTTGTGCTTGCGGCCGCCGTTGTCCTGATAATAGGTGAACTTGTTGTGGATCTTGGCGCCCTTCTCGCTCCACCTCGACGATTCGATCAGGTCGATTTCGGTGAATCCCTCCTTTGCCTGCTCGTCCCAGTCGTAGGTGAATGCTCCGAAAATGGCGTGCTCGTCGAACTGGGTGGTTCCCGTCTCGAAGGCGAAGTGGTAGTCGCCATAGCCGACCGTCTGCGAACTGACGACCTCGGAGCCCGCCATCTTCTTACTTTTGTTGTTGTACCTCGCGGACAGGTAGAGGCTGCCGCCTTCGACGTGGGCCTGGTCTTTGTTCCACTCGCCGCTCTTGATCGGACCGCCGGGCTTCCAGCCAGTGTCGCGTGCATACCATTTCTGGCCTGCCCATTCGAAGGTGCGTGCGCCGTCGAAGTTTTCCCTTGCGGGAAGGGTGTCCAGCAGGCTCCCCCACGTGCCGGACCCGTCGGAATGGCCGTCGTCTGCGGGCGAGCTCGCGTTGGCGGGTCCGCCCGGGAACACCATGGAGGCCGCGCACAGCGTCGCGGCCAGTGTCAGGTGCCTTTTCTTCATCGATGTTTCTCCTTCGTCGTATGGACATATACGGCGTTGGGAAGAGGGTCGAGATGCGTGCTTCGACTCCCTCACCACCGCCTTGGTTTAATGATCTCTCTTCTTGAGTCCATTGTGAAGGGATGTCCCTCCCCTTTGCGAGGGGAGGGATGCTCGATTAAAATATCCCCCTCACTTGGAGACGATGACTACGCGGCGATTCGCCGCTTTGCCGGCCTCGCTCGGAGAGCCGTCCTCGTTGGTTTCGGAGGCGGCGGGCTCGTTCTCCCCCTTTCCCTCAACCTCGATGGAGACGCCGGAGACTTTCGGCGCAACGTAGCTGCGCACCGCCTTGGCGCGATCCTCGGACAACTTCTGGTTGTGGTCGTCGTCGGCGACGGAATCGGTGTGGCCGGTGATCGAGATCTCCTTCGGCTTTTCCTTCCGCCACTTGGACACGAGGCCGTCGAGCACCTCGCGCGCCCGCGGGGTCAGGTTCGCGGAATCGACCTCGAAGTTCACGTCGGAGGAGAGCGTGGTGGTCGTCTTCCCCTCGCCTTCGACCGTCGTCTCCGCGCCGTCGGCCGATCCGATCGGGGCGTAGTAATCGAGAACCGGCGCATTCAGCTCATCCGCGCCGAGGACCGGCGCCGCCATGTTCTTGAAACTCTTTCCTCCGAGGGGAACGATAATCTGTTTAGGGCCGCTCGCAGACGGGCTCGCAGAGGATCCCGAGCTCGGGTCTGCCGCGGCGCGGGCCCCGAATGAGCCCGCCACGGCAAGTCCGATCGCGAGGAGGGCTCCGCACGCTGCCGGCCGCCGGGCGCTCATCGCGACACCTTGACCTTCGTGAACACTCCCGCCTCGGGGATCGTCACGTCGACGGTCGTCACATCCTTCGGAAGCCCCGCGAAGGACGTTTGGAGGACGACCGACTCACCACCCTTGATCGACACTGTGCCAAGTTCCGTGGAGCACAGGCACTTCCCTGAGACGTCGTAGGCGGCGCGGTAGACCTTCGCATGTTTCCCTTCGAAGAGTTTCACGCCGTCGGTCGTCCACCAGTTGTCCCCTTGCTCTTTGACACCCCCTTTGTCGTTCACCGGCACCTGGTTCGTGCCGTCGTCGAAACGGTCTTTAACGGATAGCTCCTCGCCGGATTTCTTCGTGTTGACCGCCGTGAAAACGACTGTCGTCGCCGCGCTGGAGGTCGTCACCTCGTTGAGATCGATTCGCAAGCCGTCTCCGGCGTTGCGCGAGGCGATGACGGGGAGTTTCGCGTTCGAGGAGACGGGCTCGCCCCCTGCATTGTCGACCGCTTCGGATTTGGCCTTCTCGACCTGTGGATTGGTTTTCGCGGCCTTTTCGTTGGACGCATCACTGCTGCATGACACGAGCGTGAAGCTCGCACACACCGCCATAATTGCCGCAATATAGCGTGATTTACGCATGACTGTATCTCCTTTTAGATCCCTAGCCGTCTCGATCCAAGCCCTCATCGACGGCAAACGCGGGGCATTATGCGTGACAGCCTCGCGGCACCTACTGAGATGACAACGGCTTGGCCTTCTTGCAGAACGGCTCTTTATGCTTTCCACGCTAACACACCCCATCCTTCACAATAGGAAAATGGGAACCGCTCCCCAACGATGGATTTTCGCGGGTTGCCTGCGTTTCAAGTGCGAGCCGCGCGCAGCTGCGAGAGCGAGCAACCGAAGCTGCGAGAGCGTACGCCCGGAGCCGCAAGAGCGAGACGGCACTCGCCTCGGGGCGGCCCCCGGACGTACGATGTCGAGTAGAACTCAGCATCGTCTTAAAGGAGACAGCATCATGGCCTTCGTCGAGAACGACGGCGCAGCGACGCTCGCGCCTCTTTCCCAGGAACGCATCGTTGCCGCGCTGGAACGCGACAAGATCATCTACGCCTACGATTCGGACAACGACCTGGCCGCCGGCTGGGAGCATGGCGGGTTTTTCTTCCTCATCGGAGGCGAGTCGGACGAGTACCTGCGCGTCCAAGGCCGCTGGTACGCCTCGTTGTCGACGGACCGCCTGGGAGAGGCCATTCAGGCCTGCAACGAGTGGAACATCCATACGATTTGGCCCAAGACTTACGCGGTGGCCAACGATGTCAACGAAGTGGTCATCATGACCGAGCATTCGGTGGATTACGAACACGGGGTCACCGACGCCCAGATCAGCCAGCACATTGCCTGCGCAATCTCCACCGGCACACAGTTCTTCGAGTATCTGAACGAAACCTTCCCTCAGGAGTGGGAGGCCTACCAAGTGCAGGCCGAGGCCCAGGCGATCGCCGTGGCGGAAGCCCAAGCGGTTGCGGAAGCCGAGGCGGACGCCCGCTACAACTTCAAGGGCGATTCGGATCGGCCCGAGGAAGACCTGACGAGGCCCGATTCCCTGGCCCTGCCCGAGACCCCTTTTCACGATGCCTCCTACCAGCCGTCAACAGAAGAAGAGGATTCCCGAAAATCGGAGGACTGAGGAGGACTGAATCTTCTCAGGAAGCCTCTCGATCTTCTCAGGGAGCCTCTCGAAACCCCGGTTGTCACGTTCCGCGCCTCCGCACTTTTATTACCGCGCCGTCGGGCGAGGTGAAGGCGAAACTCCGCCGGGGCGGGAGATCGCGGTCACCCGTCTTCAACGCGCCGTCGACCACCGGGGCACCTCTGCCGTGGCGGGAGATCGCGATCACCGCCCGCACCTAGCTTCACTATGCTCGCGTTCCACCCGCCGCCGCTCGGCTCACCGGCAAAATTCTCATCCGTGAAACAGCGGAATTTGCCATCATCAGAAAAATGCCCCGCCGCCGACAGGGCGTGCGCATCCAGAGGCCCGCGGGAGCCGCGCGTCAGAGCTCGTCCCACACGAGCTGCGTCGTCTGACCGGTTTCAAAATCCGAACGAAGCAAACCGTAGGCGACGGCGTCACGCAGCGGCCCTTCCGCCGTCGGCCATGCCTTTCGATAGTGCGCCTCCTTGACGAAACCGCTGCGGAGGAAAGCTTTGCGCATGGCCACGTTGTCCTCGCGCGTCTGCCCTTCGATGCGCACGATGTTCGGATAGTTCTGGAACAAATAACGCACGAGCTCCCGGACAGTCTCCGTCCCCATCCCCTTTCCGCGCGCTCCGTTTGCGAGGCGAATGTCGAATAGCGGCGCGATGCTTTCAAGGTCTTCGACGACGACGAAGCCGATAAGCTCGCCCCGAACCCGAGCGGCGAAAACCGCATTTTCAGGGCCGTCGAAATCGCCTTCCTTCCTGCGTGATTCAAGGCCCTCGCGAGTGGGCGACGGGTTCATGTGGAAGGGAAATGCGTTCGCCGTCATGAAGCGAACAAACTCCTCCCATCCGCTCGGATCGACAAGCGAAAAAGGTTCGACGTCTACGGCCATGCGTGCATGCTATCAGCCGCCGTCGAACATGCCCCGGCGGATCTTGGGGAGAAAGGTGAGCAAAAAGAACGAGGATGAGTGGCGACCTCCGTCGCCCAACCGCCTGTCGGGGTAGCGGGACTTGAACCCACGGCCTCCCGCTCCCAAAGCGGGCGCGCTACCAACTGCGCCATACCCCGGCGCCCTGCCGGACTCGCCCCATCTTAATGCAACGGAAGCCGCCGCGCATGCGCGCGAAGCCGAAGGCGCGCCGACGCGGCAGAACCCGCGCGCCCCGGCGCATGCGTGAAAAGACCGCTGCAATTTTCGATCGACGAGGCGGACGCGAACAACGCCCCGCGCACGCGCGAAAAGACTGCCCCGACGGCACGACGCACGCCACACTTCCATGCGTGGCACTGCCCCGCACAACCTGCTATCCTCATTGAGCACGCGAGTGTAGCTCAATGGTAGAGCCCCTGCCTTCCAAGCAGGCTACGCGGGTTCGATTCCCGTCACTCGCTCCATTTCCTCGCCGCCTTCGATTTAGATCCCGCTGGCGTGCCCGCTCTGTCGCCTTAACAATCCAGCTTGCCAGCCCGCTTGCCGGCCAAACGCGGAATAAGCCTTCGTGGTGCGAGAACAGACCCCGAAGCGCGAGAGCTGACCTACCAGACGCAACCAATACAGTGCCCACGTGGATCAGTCAGTCTCCCCTCCGTCTGGTGCAACGACGCCGAGGCGGCCCAGTTCTACGCCGACGCCTTCCGCGGTGCCTTCGTGGTCGAGCAGGCCTTCGTGGTCGGGCAGGCGCCCGGGCTCACGGCCGCAGTCGCCGTCCACGGCTTCCGGCTCTCCCGCTCCTCGGATACGGCGCTGTGGCAATCGCTCACATCGGATTGGCTCACTGCCTCCGTGGATTGCCCCATCGCCCCGTCGGATTCACTCCTTTGAAATTGGTTCGGCAGACCCGTCAATCGGCCTGCTCATGCCGTACAGGATCGCCTCGATGAGGGAGTGCAGAACCGTCGAATCCTCAGATTCCGTGCAGCGCATGAAGTCGTATGAGACGCCGTCGAGGAACGCCGAGACGAGCGCGCTCGACACCCTGTCGATGTCCGTCGTCGGCTCGCGGCCGATCTTGGCCAAAACACTCTCGACCAACTTGTACACTTCCCGGTTCAGTCCGACGTGATAGTCCTCGAACTTGCTGTACGTCTTCGGGTGGCGCATCGCGTAGAGATTGAGCTCCGAGGTGAGGATGTACATCGTCCGCCCGTCGGCGCGCATGGCTTCTAGGACCTCCATGAGCCCGTCGACGGAAGGGTTCCAAGACGAATCGATGGCCTCGCGAAAGCGGGTCAGTATGCGGCGCCCGTGGGCGAGCACCGCCTCTCCCAGCAGGTCTTCCATCGAGGAATAATTCGAATAGAAGGCTCCTCGGGTGAAGCCGGCGGCGCGGACGACGTCGTCGATCTTCGCGCCCGCAAATCCCTTCTCGACGAAAACGGAGGTCGCTGCCTCAATGAGGCGCGCACGCGTATTCTCGCGTTTGCGAAGCGGCCTTTCAGCGCCCAAGAGCACCTCCCCTTCCGAGCGTTTCCCTCTAAGCTCTGCTTTCCAAGCCCCGCCTCTGCCCAGTTTATCGCTTCGCGCAGTTTCGGGACAGACTAGCGAGCCCAAAGTCGCCGCGCGCGACGTGTCCACGTTCACACAGCGACGGAGACTCCCCGGTCCGAGATTCCAGCACACTTTTGTACCGCATTCAGTACATAAATGAATTGAGATTGCGGGACCGCCTATGTCTTCTTCGCTCTATCGGCTCGGGAATTTCTGCGCCGCCCACGCCAAACGCGTTCTGGCCGCCTGGCTGCTCCTCATTGCGTTTCTCGGCGTCGTCGTGGCGCAGACGGGAATCAACCTCTCCAGCAGCTACAAGATCGACGGATTGGAGTCGATCGAGAGCGTCGACGTTTTGTCCGAGCGCCTGCCCCAGGCTTCCGGCGTCAGCGAATCCGTCCTCTTTTCCTCCGACGACGGGATCGAGTCCCACAAGGAGACGATCAAAGCCTTCGTGGACGAGGCGAAGAAGATCGACGGCGTCACGAACGTCTCCGACCCCTTCGCCGCCGCGACCGGCGGCGTCTCCTCCGACGGGAAACACGCGCTGGCGGCCGTCCAGACGGACAAAAGCGCCGGGGACGCCAAAGGCGACGTCGGGCCAAAGGCCGCGGCCATTTCGAAGAAGCTCAATTCGCTCGTCGCACAGGCGCGCGCCGCAGACGCCTCCTTGACCGTCCAACGCAGCGGCGCCGTCGGGCACAAAACGGAAATCGCCCTGTCGGCGACGGAGATCGTCGGCGTGATCATCGCCGCCATCGTCCTTTTCGTCACCTTCGGCTCCCTGCTCGCAGCCGGATCGCCGATCGTCTCCGCGATCATCGGGGTGGGAGCCGGGCTGCTCGGAATCGTCGTCGCGGCGGCCTTCGTGGAGGTCAGCTCCGTCACACCGGTGCTCGCCGTCATGATTGGACTGGCCGTCGGCATCGACTACGCGCTGTTCATCATGTCCCGGGCGCGCGAGTACCTGGCCGAAGGAATCGATCCCAGGTCGGCGGCGGGCCGGGCGACGGCCACCGCGGGATCGGCCGTGGTCTTCGCGGGAGGGACCGTCATCGTCGCGCTGTGCGGCCTCGCCGTCACGGGCCTGCAATTCCTGGCGGTCATGGGAGCGGCCTCGGCCGCGGTGGTCGCGGTGGCCGTCCTCGTCGCGGTGACCGCCGTCCCCGCGCTTCTCGGGCTTCTGGGCCGCCGGCTCTCGCCGAAGCCCCGCAAGGAGCGGCGCAGCGGCAGGATTGCCCGCGCGTGGGTGCGGGCCGTCACGCGTCGCCCGGCCGCAACCGTCGCCGTAGTCTTGGGGACTCTGGGAGTCGCGGCGCTTCCCGCGTTGGATCTGGCCACCGCTCTGCCCGACAGCGGGCAGGCGGCCCGGGGAACCGTCGAAAGAGACACATACGACGCGGTGTCCAAGGCCTACGGCGAGGGCTACAACGCGCCGATCGCGGTGCTCGCCGACATCGTGCAGAGCCAGGATCCCGTCGGCCTGGTCAAGACATTGAGCGAGAAGATCGGCAAGCTCGACGGCGTGGAGCGGGTCGCCCTCGCCACGCCCAACCGAGACGGTTCGCTCGCCCTCATCCAGATCGTCCCGACGGGCGGCCAGGAGAGCAAGGCCACAGCCGACCTCGTCAAAGAGATCAGAGGCCTGGCGCCCTCCTGGGAGAAGCAGTACGGGATTTCCAACGTCATGGTGACGGGCAAGACGGCGGTCGCCATCGACATTTCGGACAAACTCGGCCAGGCCCTCATTCCTTTCGGGATCGTCGTCGTGGGGCTGTCGCTCGCCATCCTCCTGGTCGTCTTCCGCTCAATCGCTGTGCCGCTGACGGCGACCCTCGGGTTCCTTCTGTCCCTTGCCGCGGGCATGGGGGCCGTCGGAGCCGTCTACGGCTACGGGTGGCTCGCGGACGCCCTCAACGTCACGAAAACCGGCCCCGTCATATCCTTCATGCCGATCCTGGTCATCGGCATCCTCTTCGGGCTCGCGATGGACTATCAGGTGTTCCTCGTCTCGCGAATGCGCGAGGAGTGGATCCGCACGGGAGACGCCGGCCTGGCCACCCGGGAGGGCTTCGTGGGATCGGCGAGAGTGGTGACGGCCGCGGCGGTCATCATGACAGGGGTGTTCGCGGCGTTTATCCCGCACGGCTCCGTCGAGATCAAACCGATCGCCATCGCCCTGACGGCGGGGATAGCCGCCGACGCGTTCCTCGTCCGAATGACCTTCATTCCCGCGATCATGGCGCTTTTGGGCAGGAAGGCGTGGTGGATCCCGCGCTGGCTGGACGCCGCCCTTCCCGCGGTCGACGTCGAAGGCGACGGGCTCGCCCGCTCTCTCGAACACGAAGCGTGGGTCGCCGACCACGGCGAGAGCGCAGTGCGCCTCGAAGGCCTCGCCATACTGGACGGCGACGAGCCGCTCGTCGACTCCCTCAGCCTCGCCGTGGGGCCAGGCCAGCTGGCCGTCGTCAGGGGCGAGGACGCCGTGGCGCGGCGGGCGCTCTCCGCCGTCGTCGAGGGAAGGCTGCTGCCGGACGCGGGAATCGCGGTGATCGGCCCCCACACGCTGCCCGACGGGCGCTCGCAAGTCCAGGGCATGACCACCGCCCTGCGCAGCTGGGACGGCCCGGTCTCGGCCAGAGCCTCGGTCGTGACGGTCGACGATCCTGGCAAACGCCGCTGGGAGCGCGTCCGCCAGCTGCTCGACCAGGGGCGGACCGTCCTGGCAACGGGGCCTGCGTCCATGACCATCCCTCCCGATCTTTGCGTTTCCGCGCAAGCTACGATCCTCCCTCCGTCAAACCGCGTGGACGACTCTCCGTCTAACCGCGTCGGCGCTGCGATCCGATAAGGAGAAAACCGTGAAAAAAGCACGCTCCCTGTTCTTCAGCCTCGTCCTCATCCTCCCGGCGATCATCGGCCTCCTCGCCTTGGCGAGCACGTCCTCGACCGTCGACGGCGACAATCCCGCCAAGGCCGCCGTCGTCAACCTCGACGAGCCCGCGAAGCTCAGCTCGGGCAAAACCCTGCCGGCAGGCCGCCAGATGATCGCGAGCCTCACGAAGGGCGCGGCGTCGGAGTCCTCCCAGGCGCGCCGCATCGCCTGGGACGTCGTCAGCCCGGAGACCGCGCGGGACGGCCTGAAAAACGGAAAATACGAAGCCGTGGTCACGATACCCAAGGGCTTCTCGCGGCAGGCCGCGGCGGTCCTCGAGAAAGGGCGCACGGGCGTCCCCCGGGTCTCGATCGAATCCTCGGGCAACAACCCGGTGACGAGACGCGTTTCGACGGCGGTCACGGAGGCCGCGGCGAAGGACCTGGGCACGAACTTGACTGTCGCCTACATCGACGGGAGCCTCAAGGCGACCAACACGATGAAATCCGGAATAGGCAAGGCTGCCGACAGCGCGAAAAAGCTCGCCGACGGGCAGCACAACGCCGCCCAAGGCAGCCAAGAGCTGGCCGACGGCACGGGAAAGCTCGCCTCCGGCCTCCACACGCTTCAGGGAGGAGCCGGCGAATTGTCGTCGGGCGCCTCAAACCTCGCCGGCGGCGTTTCGACCTACACCTCGAAGGTCGACCAGGCCGCCGCGGGCGCCCAGCAGCTTTCCGCCGGCTCTCAGAGCCTGAGCGCGAACGTCTCCCGGTACACGGCCGGCGTGAACCAGATGTATGCGGCGATCGCCGGAAACGGCCCGCGGAGCCTCGTCGGCGGCGCGGCGCAGGTCTCTGGCGGGCTCCAAAGGCTCAATTCCTTCGTGCAGAACATCGATTTGTCCTCGCTGACGCAAATCGAAGGGAATCTGACCCAGCTTTCTTCGACGATGGGATCCGTTTCGTCCGGGGCCGATCGAACGGTCGCCCTCATCAGGGCGTGCGGCGCAGGGAACGCCCAGGCGTGCGCCGCGGCCGAGCAGGCGACCCTCCAGGTCAAGCAGGCCGCCGCTTCGGTTTCCTCGCGCATCGGGACGGGAGGCTCCGGCTCCCTCGGAATGATCCAGCAGCTCAACGGGCTCAAGGCATCGGTCAGTCAGCTCGCGCAGGGGGCGCAGTCGGTTTCACAGGGCCTCGACCAAGTCGCGGGGGCGATGGGCACGAACCTGGCCGGCGCCAACGGGAACAGCCTCGTCGCGGGCGCAAACCAGGTTGCCGAGGGGAACAAGAATCTGGCCGGAGGCCTGGCGGCCCTTTCCGGCAATTCTTCGACTTTGAACCAGGGAGCGGGCAAAATCGCCGCGGGCGCGTCTGCCGTCAACAAGAACGCCGCCGCGGCCGCCGGCGGAGCCGATCAGCTCGGCCAGGGCGCCGCCCAGCTGAGCGGCGGCGCACAGGAGTTGAACAAGGGGGCGAATTCTCTGCGCAGCGGTCTGAGCGACGCCTATTCGCGCATCCCCGCCGATCCGAACCCTGCGGCTCACGCCCGTGCCCTTTCCAGCCCCGTCGGAGTCGCCTCGTCCGGCGGCGACGTTTCAACGACCACCTCGCTCGCCCCCGGGGCTATCGCCGCGGCCCTGTGGATCGGGTCGCTCATGTCCGTGCTCGCCCTGGGCAAGATGAAGCGCGGCCGCATATTCGAGGCGGCCACGCCGCTCCGGCTGGCGTGGGAGTCGCTGAAGCCGTCCCTGATCATGTCCCTTGGCCAATGCGTCGCGACGGCGGCGGCGATGTGGGCGTGGGACGTCGACGTCGCCGACAAACCCGGGGCCTTCGCCATGATGCTGTTTGCGTCGGTCGCCTTCACGATCGTCAACGACGCGCTCATGGCCGTCTTCGCCCGCCGCGGCGGGGTGATCGCCTCATTGACCCTTTTGGCGGTGCAAATCCTCAGCCTCGACGTCGTCCTCCCCTCCGCGAGCCACACCGGGTTCTTCGGCGCGGTCAATGGATCGACGCCTCTGCCGGGGGCGGCTTCGGCCCTTCACGGGCTGATCACAGGCGGACCTTCATCCGCCTCGGCCGCGGCGATCGTCCTCGGCGTGTGGGCCGCAGCGGCCTTCGGACTTTCGGTTGTGGGCGTCAAGAGGCGGCGGGCCACGTCGGTGAGCGCCATCAGGAGAGAGCTGGCCCAGGCCGCGGCCGTGTGAGCAAGGTCGGCGGGCGTCTGCCGCCCGCCTAACCCCGCTTCGGCGCCCAAGCCCGTTTGAGCGCTTTGTCCGCGCCGAGCGCGACGGCGAAGGCCATGAGGCCGTTTGGCTCATAGGGGCAGGAGAACAGGCCGCAGTCGATCGCCTTGTCCGTGAGAAATGACTCCGATTCGGCGGCGGCTCGCGGATTCTTGAGGTCCCAGACGAGGAGCGCAGCCATAAGCTCGGCCGAGGCGGCGGCGGGCAAGGGCTCTATTCCCAGGCGTCGAAGGCCGCCGTATGCCGCCCGCAAAGGCCGCGAGACGAGGACCGAGCGGGTCATCGACAGCGGGCCGACGTTGTAAGAGACCGTCCGGCCAGCTTCGCGTTCGACGGTTGCCCGCCACCTGCCGATCCGCTTCGCGGCGGCGTAATTGGGGCCTTGAACCCCGATATATCCGGGATAGACGCCGTCGACGCGCGAGGGGCCGAGGCCCCGTGCCTTCGCGTAGGCCGCCAGCGCCGAGGCGGCCGGGCCCCGTCCAAAATGCGCCTTCGGAGGCTCCGACAGCACGTAGGCGTCCGTGGGGCTTCCGTACCAGGCTAGCGCAGTGTCAGGGCGGGCATGCGTGACGAGGCTTTCGACGACGTCGGCGCCGGCCTCCGCCAAGAGGAACTTCGCCCCGGGGGCGTACAGGGTGTCTACTATCGCGATGCGTCCGTCCAGAGCGGCGATCCATCCCGCGACGGCCTCCGGTTCGCGTGCGACGTCGAGCGGGACGGGCGGAAGAATGAGGGTTCCCGCCCCGGACCTCGCCGCGTCGATGAGCGCCGAGTTCTTCTCCTGGCCCGCGCGGACGGGCGCGGCGACGTCGGCGCCCCACGCCAGAAGCGAAGGCGCGGGCGAAAGCGCGGCGGACGCTCCGAGGCACGCGAACGTCCATCCCTCGAGGTCGAGGATCCCCGGATCGTCGATGACCTCGGCCAGAGCGTCGCGTGCGCCGCGACGTATGAATCCGCGGCGGCGCCATTCATTCAGCAGGGCCAGGAGACTCCGCCCCCTGTAGTCGCGTCCGTCGAGCTCCAGAGACAGCTCGCGGCGAGGCTCTCGGTTCCCGCTCACCTTCCAGGAGCCGCCGCGGACTTCGACGGCGCGGGCTTCGCCTATGCGGCGCCCGTCGGCGAAATGCAGGCTCTTCGTCAGCCAGGCGAGGCCGGCTCGGGCCGCCTCGCTCCCGCGAGAAGGGGCGTCGACCCTGCTGAGGTCCGTCATCGCGGCGCGATAGCCTTCGCGCCACGGTTCGGCTCCTTTCACCCTCTCGGCCAGGCGCGGATCGGCGGCAGCCGCGGCCAGCGCCATTCCCCGGGCGAGAACGCTCGAACTCGCGCGCCCGTTTTGCCGAGGCAGAACGATCCGGCCGGACGGGCGATCGCCCCCCTTGCGGCACCCTTCCAGGCCGACGCCGCCGTATGACAGATGGACGAGGTCGCGGCCGCTTTTGCCGTCGAGAACGGCGAAATCGCGCGAATCGGAGGAAGCGCGCCCCATGTCGATCAGCTCCAAGCGCGCGGGGAGGAGCGCGGGCGCGCGGAACTTCGCTTGGCCCCAGCATCGCGCCGACCCGTCCAAGCCCAAACGGTCCGTCGCCCACGCCTCGACCGCCGCTCCGTGGAGAATCGCGCGACGGAAGCCGAAAACCCTCGCCGCGGCGCTCGACATGTGGATCGGGTTGACGTCGCCCGTGTAGCGCGCCCACAGCCGGGAATCCGCCACGGTGAATTCCCGCTCCGCGACGGCGGGCCGATTGCCGACGTCGAGGCGGCCCATAGAGTCGACTCCGCGCTGGCGCCTCAGGTCGAAGCCTCCAAAGGGCAGCCGTTCACCCCACTCGCGCGGCTCTCCCGTGAGTTTTTTCGCGATGTAAAGGGTCTCTTCGGCGTAGACGAGCCCGCCGTCGGCGTATACGAGCCCTCGGACCGTCACCTCGGTTCCCCGATCGCTGCGGCGAATGGAAGAGACGGAGGCCCCGACCTCCGCCTCGCCGCCGAGGAGAATCGGCGCCGCAAGCGTCCACGAGGACTCGGCCGCGACGAGCCCGGCCAGGGGAACGGGAATTTCAGGCGCGCTGAGCGCCTCGACCGACGGCGCGAAACACAGCGCGCGCAGCTGGCTCGGCGTGGCGTAGGCCCTTTCGCCTCGCAACCCTTCGCGCCCGTCTCGCGCATTTTCGGCTTCGTCCGCGCCGGGTTTCAAGAAATCCTCAAGGCTTTCGGGCGCCTTGTCGGGCAAATGCGCGTCTCGGACTTCTCCTGCGAGCTCGCCGCGTTCGGGGAAACCTCCTCGACTCACCGATTTCCTCACGGATGTCGCCATCAATCGTGCAAAACGAGTAACGTGCGTCAATTCAACCATTGCTCGAATCCCTTTCGCCGCATTGACAACGCAACCCTATCGTTTTCCCACGCGACGCGGAACGAAAATCACCGAAACAGTCGAAGAAACCAAAAATCCGAGTGCCCGCAGGGCATGAAAGAAGGCCCGCCGAAGCGAGCCTTCTTCCTAAGTTCTTCCGCGTCAGTCCTCCGACAGCAGACCGTCCTTGTAAGCCCGGGCGAGCCTACGGGGAATGCGCACCTCACGGCCCCGCACGCGGACGGACTGAAGCTCGGTGAGCTCAGCCTTCCACTGGGAACGGCGAGAGCGAGTGTTGCTGCGGGACATCTTGCGCTTGGGAACTGCCATGTGCACCGCTCCTCTCTCTTAATGGCCGCCTCGCGCGGCACGTGGTCCTGTCGCGAGCGGGCAATGTGCCCAACACGCACAAATGAGTATGTTACTCCACGAGGCGCGGCCGACGCCATCTGCCCAAAGGCCTCTCCGACCTCGACGGGGAGGATTTGCTCACATCCCCGCCTTCCGGCGGCGCAACGCCTCCCGCGCGAGCTTGTACAGCCAGGCCCGGCAGCGCGAACTGAAACGGGCACCGCTGCGGTCGGCAGGATCCGCGCCGTCTTCAAGGCAGACAGCCCTTCAGGGCGGACAATGGAACCGTGAGCGAATTCCTCCTTACTCCGTCCGCCCGGCTCTCTCACGAGATCGAGGTGAAGAAATCCCGTTTTCTCGCCCTCGTCGCCAGGGTCTCCACGCCCGCCGAGGCCCGCGAGGTCGTGAACGAGAGGAAAGCCGCCATGCCCGACGCCCGCCATCACTGCGCCGCCTTCGTCGTCTCGGCCGACGGCGCCCAGCCTTTCTCCCATTCTTCCGACGACGGCGAGCCCTCGGGAACGGCCGGGCGTCCGATGCTCGACGTGCTCGCCGGTTCGAAACTCGTCGACGTCGTGGCCGTCGTCACGCGATATTTCGGCGGAACCCTGCTCGGCACGGGCGGCTTGGTGCGCGCCTACTCCGACTCCGTGCGCGAATGCCTCGAAGGCGCGGCCGTCGTCCTCCGCGACAACGTGCCCGCGTGGACCGCGGCCCTCCCCCACGCCGACGCCGGACGCTACCTTTCCGAGCTGGCCGGAATCGGCGCGAGCGTCGAGCCCGCGTACGAGGCGGGAGGGGTCCGCGTCGTCGTCGCCCACCCCGACGCCGACGCCGTCGCCGGCCTCTTCGCCCGGCTGTCCTCGGGGAGCATTCGGCCCGAACCCGCGGGAACAAGAACCGTCGAGGCGCCGGCGGGCGCAATCCGCAACGGCTCCGCGATTCGCTGAGGGCAACTGCTCGCCGAAAGGCTGACCCGCCGAGAGGCGACGGCTCGCGCCGCGCCGAAAGACGATGGCCCGCGCCGAGAGACAGACGCCCCGCCGTGAAAGCCGATCGCCAAGAGACGCTCAACCGCATACGGACGCGGATCCGCTGGACCGAGACAAACGCCGCATTGCGGCGAATCGACTGGACATTGCGCCCTCGGTGTGAAAAAGTAACGCGAGTAGACGACATGACGGAAAGGACGAGGCCATGGTCTTCGCCATCGCTCCCACCTCGGTTCCGTGCATGTGCTGTATGTGTCTTTAGGGCGTCGAGCTTTATAGGTGCGCGTCCGCGCACGCTCTCGGCGCTCACAACGGTTCGCGCGCGGCCACGGCCCACGCGCACTGTGCGCTCCCGGCAAAACAGCGCATTTCCCTAATCCATTCACGTCGAATCGAAGGAAAACATGTCGAAAGTATTCGCCAACGCAACGGAACTCGTTGGCCGCACGCCCCTTGTCCGCATCAACAGGCTCACTGACGGCGCCGATGCGACCGTCCTCGCGAAGCTCGAATTTTACAATCCTGCGAATTCGGTGAAGGACCGCATCGCGGTTGCCATCATCGACGCCGCAGTCGCCTCGGGCAAGCTCCCCGAAGGAGGGACGATCGTCGAGGGGACCTCCGGCAACACGGGAATCGGGCTCGCCTGGGTCGGAGCTGCCCGCGGATACAAGGTCATTCTCACGATGCCCTCCTCCATGTCCAAAGAGCGGCGCGCGCTGCTGCGCGCCTTCGGGGCAGAGCTCGTTCTGACCGAGCCTGCGCTGGGAATGCGCGGCGCCGTCGACAAAGCGAAGGAGATCGTCGCCTCGACGGACGGCGCAATCCTCGCCTCGCAGTTCGCGAACGAGGCGAACCCCGCCGTCCACGAGAAGACGACCGGCGAAGAGATCTGGGAAGACACCGACGGCAAGGTCGACTACCTCGTCTCCGGCATCGGCACGGGAGGCACAATCACCGGCGCCGGCCGCGCGCTGCGCCGCCACAACCCGCAGATCAAGCTCATCGCCGTCGAACCCGCCGAATCCCCGCTCCTTTCGGACGGCAAGGCCGGCCCCCACAAGATCCAGGGGCTCGGAGCCAACTTCGTTCCCGACGTCCTCGACACCGACCTTTACGACGAGGTCGTCACGGTCTCCTCCGAGGAGGCCATCGCGCAGGCGCGGCGGGCCGCCACCGACGAGGGCCTGCTTGTGGGCATCTCCTCCGGCGCGGCCCTCGCTGCCGCCGTCGAGATCGCCAAGCGGCCCGAGGCCGCGGGCAAGACGATCGTCGCGATCATTCCCGACTTCGGCGAGCGCTATGTTTCGACGGCGCTCTTCGAGGGCTTGGTCGATTGACGAACGTGGGCGGCGCTGAAGCTGAAGCGCCGCCCACGCCCTCCTCGCGGCAGACCGTCCGTCCGCGAACGCGAGCACTCACACGAAAGGACCAGCCCGATGCGCCCGCCCCGCTTTCTCCAAACCGTCCGCGAAGACATTCAGGCCGTCCGCGAACACGACCCCGCTGCGAAATCGAACGTCGAGGTGGTGCTCTCCTACCCTGGAATTCATGCGATTTGGGGCCACCGCCTCGCCCACGCCATGTGGAAGAAATCGCCGAGGCTCCGCGTGCCGGCCCGCCTCGTCTCCCAGGCGGTGCGCGCGTTGACCGGAATCGAAATTCACCCCGGCGCAACCATCGGGCGGCGCTTTTTCATCGACCACGGAATGGGCGTCGTCATCGGCGAAACGGCCGAGGTGGGCGACGACTGCATGCTCTACCACGGCGTGACCCTGGGCGGGACGGCACTCGTGGACAAGAAGCGGCACCCGACGTTGGGCGACGGCGTCGTCGTCGGCGCGGGGGCCAAGATACTGGGTCCGGTGACCGTGGGCAACGGCTCCCACATCGGAGCCAATGCCGTTGTCATCAAAGACGTGCCGAACGATTCGACGGCCGTCGGCGTTCCCGCCACGTCTCGCAGCAGAAAGCGGGAAGACGCCTTCTACATCGATCCGGCGATCTGGATCTGAGGGCCGCCGGCGCTCTTTGAAGCCCGTCAGCGCTCCGAGGACTCGTACTGCGCCACGAGGTCGATGCGCCGCTGATGCCGTTCGTCCCCGCTGAAGGACGTGCCGATGAACAGCTCGACGAAGGAAAGCGCCTCTTCGTGCCCGTGCTGGCGCGCGCCTATCGCGACGACGTTCGCGTCATTGTGCTCCCGCCCGAGCCTCGCGGTCTCAAGGTTCCACGCGAGGGCCGCCCGCACTCCCCTGACTTTGTTCGCCGCTATCTGCTCGCCGTTTCCAGAGCCTCCGATGACGATCCCCAGGCTGCCGGGGTCGGCCGCCACGGCCTCGCCGCAGGCGATGCACATGGGCGGGTAATCGTCCATCGGATCATATGAATGGGCGCCGTGGTCGACCACCTCGTGGCCTCCTTCGCGGAGCTTGCCCGCGATGTATTCCTTGAGTTCGAACCCCGCGTGGTCCGTTGCAATGTGTATCCGCATGCAAACATGATACCGGTCACCAATCGGCCCAAAACACGCGCTTGCGCGCCCGCGCTGCGCCGGTTCCACCGGAGTCCGGCAGACGCAGAAAATACGCGCCCGCGGGCCAGCCGCTAGGATTGCCCCATGGGATACAGCGAGAGAGCATCGATATTCGACGGCAACGATCCGAAGACGCGAGTTCAAGACGACGTCTTTCGCGCCATCAACGGCGGATGGATGGAGACGACCGAGATTCCCGAAGACCTTCCGTGGATCGGCAGCTTCGTCGAACTGGTCCTTCAAGCGGAAAAGCACGTGAGGGAGATCATCGAGGACCTCGCGAAGACTGAAGAAACCGCTGCGCATCCGGGCAGGCACGCGCAGCGCGACGGGGCCGAACAGACGGATGGAAATGCCAACGAGAGCGGCGAGGCGCATAAAGACGCGCACAAAATCGGCGCCCTTTTCTCCTCGTGGATGGACGTCGATGCTCTGAACGCCAAGGGAACCGCTCCTTTGCGGGCCGACCTCGCCCCGGTCGAGGCCGCAACGGACCGCGAGGGACTCGCGCGCGTCGTCGGCGAACTCCTGGCCGCGGGAGTGCCGACCTTCTTCGACTGGGACATCGACGCCGATCTGGCGGACCCCGACAGATACGTCGCCTTCTTCGAGCAGTCCGGCCTCGGCCTTCCCGACGAGGCGTACTACCGCGAGGAGCAGCACGCCGAAACCTTGGCCAAGTACACAGATTTCGTTCCGAGCCTCCTGGAGCTCAGCGGGATCCGCCCAACCGCTTCCTCCGCGTCGGACGCCGCCGCCGCGCTGCGCCTGGAGGCGGAATTCGCCTCGACGCACATGACGCTCATCGACCGGCGCGACCCCCAGAAATACAACAATCCTTTCACATGGCCCGACTTCGTCGAATCGGCGCCCGGCTTCGCATGGGAGAAAGCACTGAGGGCCGCGGGCGCCCCCATGGAGGCGATCGACTCCCTGCTCGTCTCCGCCCCGCGCACGCTCACAGCCTCGGCGGCGATATGGGCGCGCACCGACCTCGCCGACCTCAAGGCTTACACGCGCTGGCGCATTCTCCGTGCGAGGGCCACGTTCCTCACCGAGGAGATCGACCGGGCGAACTTCGACTTCTACGGCAAGGTGCTGGCGGGGTCCACCGAGCAGCGCGAGCGGTGGAAGCGCGGGGTCGCCGTCGTCGAGGACGCGCTCGGCGAAGCCCTGGGAAGAGAGTACGTGGCCCGGCATTTCCCGCCCGAACACAAGGAAAAGATGCTCCAGCTGGTCGGCGACCTGCTGGAGGCCTACCGCCGATCGATCTCCGCCCTCGACTGGATGGGCGAAGAAACCAAAGCCAGAGCCCTGGCGAAAGTGGACGCCTTCTCGCTCAAGATCGGATACCCCGACGAGTGGCGGGATTACTCAGATCTGAAGGTGGGCGAGGACCTCGTCGACAACATTCGCGCCGCAAACAGGTGGGAGAACGCAAGGGACTTCGCCAAGCTCGGCAAGCCGATGGACCGCTCCGAATGGCTGATGTTTCCGCAGACCGTCAACGCCTACTACTACCCCGTGTGGAACGAGATCGTCTTCCCGGCCGCCATCCTCCAATTCCCCTTCTTCGACCCCGAACGCGACGCCGCTTTGAACTACGGCGCGATCGGGGCGGTCATCGGCCACGAAATCGGCCACGGATTCGACGATCGGGGATCGAGGTTCGACGCCGACGGCGCCATCCGCAATTGGTGGACCGACGCCGACCGCGCCGCCTTCGAGGAACGCACTCGCGCCTTGGTCGCCCAATACGACGCCTACATTCCGGCCGAGCTCGGCCCCGACGGGCCGCACGTCAACGGACGCCTGACCCTGGGCGAAAACATCGGCGACCTCGGCGGCCTGTCCATCGCCCTCAAAGCCTACGAAATCGCCCTCGAACGCGAAGGAAAAACCCTCGACGACGCCGACGTCATCGACGGACACACGGCCGCCCAGAGATTCTTCCTCTCTTGGGCGCGGGCGTGGCGATCCAAGAGCCGGGTGGAAAGAACGGAGACGCAACTGGCCACCGACCCTCATTCGCCTCAGGAATTCCGCACCAACGGGGTGGTTAAGAACATCGACGCCTTCGCCGAAGCCTTCGGCCTCCAACCCGGCGACGCCCTCTACCTGCCGCCCGAGGAACGCGTTCGCATCTGGTAGGAGCGACCGCCTCTGATGGCGCGCCCGCCTTTGATGAGCGCGTGCACATCCGCTGAGCTCGCGTCCGTTGACCGCGTGCGCATCCGCTAATCGCGTGCGTGTCTCGTGAGCGCGGTCAACGCGCGCCGGGCCCACCCATTGAACTTGATAATGATTTTCATTATTGTTATCGACATGACACATTCACCTATGCGCACGATTGCCTCCCTCGTCGCAGTCGCGGCCCTCGCGCTGGCGGGATGCTCTGATTCGCCGGGCAAGACGGGCGGATCTCAGACGACAGCCACAGCGGACGCGAACGACGGCAAGGAAGGCAACAGCGGCGGCGAGAAAGCAAAACCCAAGGAAGTCTCGTCGCTAAAGCCGCGCCTGGTCGTCTCCTACGACGGCGGGCTTCTCACCCTCGACGGAGCGACGGGCAAGGTTCTGGCGGACGTAAAGAAGGGCGGCTTCCTGCGTCTGAACCCCGCGGGCGACGGCCGCCACGTCGTCGTCTCGGACGGCGACGTCTTCCGGCTCTTCGACGTCGGCCTCATTGCACAGCGACACGAGGACCACTACCACTACTACGTCGCCTCCCCCAGGCTCACGTCCACGCAAATCAAAGCGCCCAAAGCCGGGCACGTCGTCAACCACGCCGGGCGCACGTCCCTGTTCTCCGACGGCGACGGCACAGTCCAGACATTCGCAGCAGACGCCCTCAAGGACGGGAAGCTCGACCCTTCGGAAATCAAAGCGTTCAAAGGAGGGGACGCCCACCACGGAGTCGCCGTGCCGCTGTCCAACGGCAACATGCTGACAACGAAGGGAACCGAGAAGGAGCGCCACACGATCCAGGAGGTCGATCCAAGCGGCAAGGTCGTGGCGGAAACAACGGATTGCCCGGGAGTCCACGGGGAGGCGGCGGCCCAGTCCAACGCGAACGGCGACGTCGTCTCCTTCGGCTGCACAAACGGCCCGGTCGTCTACCGGGACGGGGCCTTCCACAAGGTCCCCGTCTCCGAGCCCTACCAACGATCCGGAAACCAATTCGGCTCGCCTGAATCGCCCTATGTGCTCGCCGACTACAAGACGGTCAAGCCGGCCGAAGGCGCTGAAGGCGTGACCGAAAGGCCGACGTCGGCGGGACTCATCGACACGGCGAACGGCACGTTGAAGAAGGTCGACCTCGGATCGCCCTACTGGTTCCGCTCTTTCGCGCGCGGCCCGAACGGCGAGGGCCTGGTCCTCACCTACGACGGGAATCTCGCCATTCTGGATCCGGCTTCCGGCGAGGTGAAAAAGAAGGTCAAGGTCGTCAAGGAATGGCGCGAGAAGGACGATTGGCAGGAGCCCGGCCCGAATGTCACGGCAATCGGGGACTACGCCTACGTCTCGGAGCCCGCCTCGAAGAAGATCCGCCTCGTGCAGATCTCGACGGGCGAGGTCGTGACGTCCTTCAATCTCAAGGTCGTCCCCAACGAAATGTCCGCGGCGAGCGGCAAGCCCGACGCCGGGTCGAAGAAGTAGGCTCCCGGTCGAAGAAGTAGGCTCCGGGTCGAAGAAGCTGGCGGCAGGTCGAAGAAACGGGCGGCAGGTCGAAGAAACGGGCGCCAAGCCGAAAAAGCTGGCGCCGAGCCGAAGAAACGAGTGCCAAGCCGAAGAAGGAGGCCGACGACGGGAGAGCGACGGGGAAAGCGGGGCCCGCGCGCCGAGTGCGCGATACCCCGCTTTTCTCTTCGCACAAAACGCGTACCCTTGTAACGGACAATCTGCCCGAGACTCGGCGTCGGACCAACTAGCTTGGCGTCGGACCGACCATTCGATCAGACCGACCATTCGAAAGGACATTCATGCCAGGGACCAACCTCACCCGTGACGAAGCGGCAAGGCGCTCTAGCCAGATTCAGACCGACTCATATCGCATCTACCTCGATTTGGCGACGGGGTCCGAAACGACCTTCGTCTCCATCACAGAGATCGACTTCACTGCGGAAGCGGGGGCTTCGACCTTCCTCGACATCATGGCCGAATCGGTGAACAAGGCAGTTCTCAACGGCAACGTGCTCGACGTCGACGCCTTCGCCGACTCCCGCTTCCCACTCGAAGACCTCGCGCCGAACAACACCGTTCGCATAGAGGCGACGATGAACTACTCGCGCACCGGCGAGGGCCTGCACCGCTACGTCGATCCGGCCGACGGCGAGGTCTACCTGTACTCGCAATTCGAGGTTGCCGACGCCAGGCGCGTCTTCGCCTGCTTCGAGCAGCCCGACCTCAAAGCGGATTTCTCCTTGACGATCGACGCGCCCGATTCCTGGACCATCCTGTCGAATTCCCCGTCACCCGAGCCGGTTCCCTCCCGCGAGGGCATCCTCACGTGGCAGTTCACGCCCACCGAGCGCATGTCCACCTACCTCGTGTCCATCATCGCCGGCCCTTACGCGAGCGCGAAGGGCGACGTCTACCGCTCCGTCGACGGTCGCGAGATCCCGCTCGGCATTTGGGCGCGCAAGTCGCTCATCGAGTATGTCGACGCCGATGAGATCTACGAAGTGACGAAGCAGGGCTTCGAATTCTACGAGGCCAACTACGGGTTCCCCTACCCGTTCCGCAAGTACGACCAGATCTTCTGCCCGGAGTACAACGCGGGCGCGATGGAGCATCCCGGCAACGTGACGTTGGTCGAGTCCTACATCTTCCGCACGAAGCCGACCGGCGCGCTCATCGACCGCCGGGTCATCACAATCCTCCACGAGCAGGCGCACATGTGGTTCGGCGACCTGGTGACGATGAAGTGGTGGGACGATCTGTGGCTCAACGAGTCGTTCGCCGAGTTCATGAGCCACCTGGCCGCGGTGAAGAACACGCGGTGGAAGGACGCCTGGG
>ERZ773022.544-NODE-544-length-30043-cov-13.847239_pt1 | contig 30043 bp, 18 predicted proteins | sample MGYA00580839_ERZ773022 | MGnify/ENA primary metagenome ERZ773022 (study PRJEB29015, sample SAMEA2738020) | human oral metagenome | biome: human oral; feature: human-associated habitat; material: dental | place: China | collected 2044 ... | reverse complement strand
AAATTCTAGTTGCAATGACGCCAAATAGAATTAAATATATGGCGAATACTACGGCAGATCTGTTTAATAAAGACTTTGCTTTTGAATGGCAAAATCCTAATGATAACAAGGTTGTTCGCAATTGGACTACATTTGCAGATATGTTCCTTAGTATACCAATGGCACATCAAATGTCTACATTATTTACTATTCTTGATGGTACTAAGAATAAACAAATGCTTAAGGTTATGCGTCCTTATCAAGTATATGCTACAAAAGCAGTTTTAAATGAATTAAAACGGGCTGATTTTGATTTGCCAATTAATAAATTAGGTTATGTCTGGCATACAACAGGATCAGGTAAAACGATTACTAGTTTTAAAACTGCCTGGTTGGCGAGTCGCATGCCAAATGTTGATAAGGTTGTATTCGTCGTTGACCGTATAGCACTAACGAAACAAACTGAAGCAAATTATAAAGCCTATGATCCTGAAGGCTCTATTGATATTGATGGTAAACAATTTGATACGGTTGGTGGAACAGAAAATACTTCGGTATTAAAGAGAAAATTAAATGAAAAAGGGTATGGCATTATTGTTACGTCTGTACAAAAACTAAATACTCTCATTAATCGTAAAGACTTTGTAGTACCTAAGAAGAATTTTGTGTTCATTGTCGATGAGGCGCATAGATCTACCGGTGGTGAAAGCTTTGAGGATTTACAAAAGGTATTTAAAGGTGCTGCTTGGGTTGGATATACAGGAACACCTATGTTCGATAAGGTGGTTGGTAAAAAAGGTACTAAAACTCATGAAGTCTTTGGTAAGTTGTTACATGCATATACTATTCGAGAAGCTATTGCAGATAAAAATGTATTAGGTTTTAAAGTGGATTTTGAAACTACAATTGCCGAAGATCAAATGAAACAAGAGTACTTACCCAAATTTTATAAGGCACAATATCCTGATTGGAATGAACAAGATATTGAACGTAAAATCGCTAACCTTACCGACAATGATATGGATGACATGATTGAACCAAGTTTCTATGATAATAATCCTAATCATGTACGATTGGTAGTGGAAGATATCTTTAAAAATTGGCGAAACCGTTCTAATGATGGTGCCTATAACGCTATGCTCACTACTCATGTAGGTGGCAATAAACCTAGTACACCAATGGCATTGATGTACTTTGAAGAATTTGAACGAGTGAATCAAGAACGCCAAAAGCAAGGGCTTCCTACGTTAAAAGTTGGTATTACTTTCAGCATGAGTACTAATAATAGTGATAACCAATTAACTACAAATGATGGTCTATTATGTGCTATGAAACATTACAATAAAATGTTTGGTACTAGTTTTGGCTTAGATGATGTATCGGGCTATACTCAGGATTTAACAACACGCTTAAATCGTACAGCACAAGATGGGCAATATTTAGATATTGTTATCGTTGTAGATCAACTCTTGACTGGTTTTGATGCACCACAACTAAATACGCTATATGTGGATCGTACATTAAAGGATGCAATGCTAATTCAGGCGTATTCTAGAACCAATCGCATTGCCGACAATCAAGGAAAGCCATGGGGCCGTATAGTCAATTACAGGTGGCCAGCTAAAAACGAAGAACTCATGAATCGAGCCCTAAGTATTTATGCGAATAAACACTCTGCTGATGTACAAGACACATTAGTAGATACAAAAGTTTTAGTTGATAGTGGTGTTTTAGCCAAACCTTTCAAAGAACAATTTGAAGAAGTAAAACAAGTGGTAAATCGTCTTGCAGATATGACGGATAACTTTACAGAGGTTCCTGCTAGTGAAGCTAAGCAAGAAGAAATGTTTAATCTTATGCGTACATATAGCGCTGGAATGTCAAAGCTAAAACAATATGATCCAGATGTTGTTAATGGTGAAGACATCGGGTTTGACTATGATAATCCAGATGAGCTTGTTACATTGCTTGGGATGACACCTGAACAGGAAGAAATGTTAACCACATCTCTGTATAACGATTTGAAAGAACGTATTGCTGAAAATCATGATGTACCAGTTGCTCAAATTGAACTACGTATGATACATGTAAAGCAAATTAGTGTCAACTATGACTATCTTACTGAATTAATTGAAGCGTTAATGAATGCTGTTCATGAAAAACGTATGGATGTAGCTGCGGATTATCGTGAAAAAATTAATGATTTTGCAATGGCTTTAGATGATCGCCAATATGCAAAACAAATTAATAATGCGGTTGATGCAATTTATAAAGGTACGTATCCACCTGAAGGAAAGGAAATCCAATATCCTGTAAAGTTAACTAGTTTGGAAGTCATTGAAGATGTAAATACAATGATTATGAAAGATGATATTTTTGATTTCCGCTTAAAATGGGGGATTATTGATGTTATCAGTAATGACGAAATATTAGATCTATTTTCTCGACATACGGCTGGTAAACAGGATTTAGATAGTACTGGTAGAATTAGTAAGCTAAAAAAAGATGCACGTGCAGAATATCAAGCAAAAGCACAAGATGCGGATATTGTAAGCCTTAATAAAATTAAATATGGTAATGAACTTGTGGCGGCTTTATATAAATTTGCAGATTCTTATGTAAATGAAAGGTAGTGTTGTTATGATAAAAGGGAAGCGAGATTGTGATGAGTAAAGAAAAACGGAGAGTACCTAAATTACGATTCCCAGGATTTACTGAAGATTGGGAACAGCGTAAGTTAGGTAGTATTGGCTCAACATATACTGGATTATCAGGTAAAACAAAAGAAGATTTTGGACACGGTGAGGCACAATATATTACATATTTAAATGTATTTCAAAATACAGTCTCGGATATAACTATGACTGATAAGGTGAAAATAGACACAGCACAAAATGAGGTGAAATACGGGGATGTATTATTTACTACATCATCTGAAACACCAGAAGAAGTTGGTATGTCCTCAGTATGGCTGGGAGATTCACCTAATACTTATTTAAACAGCTTTTGTTTTGGTTTTAGACCTAATCAGAAAATTGATCCATATTTTTTAGGATACTCATTACGTGCGCCATATATGAGAAACAAGATTAAGATTCTGGCTCAAGGTATATCACGGTATAATATTTCAAAAAATAAAGTAATGGAACTTGAGATCAGCTTGCCAAATAATGAGGAACAAAAGTTATTAGGGATCTTCTTACAGCGTATTGATTTGATTATTACCCTTCATCAGCGTAAGTTAAATAATATTAAATTAAAGAAAAAAGCGTTGCTTCAGAAACTTTTCCCGAAAAATGGAGAACGATATCCTGAACTTCGGTTTCCAGGATTTACTGATGCTTGGGAACAGCGTAAGGCCAATTATATTTTTAAATCTGTAACAGAAAAAGGTTATCCTGAGTTGCCAGTACTATCAGCATCACAAGAATTAGGTATGGTATATAGAGATCAAAATGGTATTGATATACAACACGATAAAAAGAATGAGTCATCATATAAAAGAGTGTCACCAGGTCAATTCGTTATTCATTTACGGTCATTTCAAGGTGGATTTGCTTATAGTGAGGTAGAAGGTATAACATCACCAGCGTATACAGTAATGAGTTTTAAAAATTCAAGCGAACAATATGGCTTATTTTGGAAGTATGTATTCAAAAGTGAGACATTTATTAAACGATTAGAAACTATTACATATGGTATTCGTGATGGTAGAAGTATTAGTTTCTCTGACTTTAAGTCTTTAATGTTACAATACCCTTCCTTTTCAGAACAAGAATTGATAGGAGATTTAATAGCAATAATTGAAAGCGGTATTACCCTTCATCAGCAAGAGCCATTTCTATGAGGGAACAGCGTAAATGGTAGGGTAGAATTATGTTAACAATAGAGAAAAAATCCGAACTATTTTATATTTATTACGAAAAGTGGATACGAATTTATAAAGAAGGGGCTATTCGTAATGTGACAATGCGAAAATATGAGATAACTCTATTATGGTTAAAAAAATTAGTTCCTGAACTTAGGCTTTCACAATTAAATAGAATTTCGTATCAACAATTATTAAATAACTATGCCGAGTTTCATGAACGCCAAACAACGATGGACTTTCATCATCAAATAAAAGCAGCTATACTGGATGCGGTAGATGAAGGTTTTATTGATAGGGATCCAACAAGAAAAGCTATTATAAAAGGGCGTGTGCCAAGAATAAAGAAAATCAAATATTTAAATCAGTTTGAATTACATACATTATTAATTAATTTAAAGTTAACATCAGAAATTAACTGGGACTGGTTAATATTAATAATAGCAAAAACTGGAATGAGATTTTCAGAAGCTTTAGCTTTAACTCCAAAGGATTTTGATTTCCCACATCAATCATTGATAGTTGATAAGACGTGGGACTATAAAGGTGATGGCGGATTCTTACCAACGAAGAATAAATCATCAGTGAGAAAAATACAGCTTGATTGGCAGACTATTATAAAGTTTTCTGAAATAATTAAAGGCTTACCTGAAGATAAGCCGATATTTGTGAAGGGACGTGTATTTAATTCAACAATTAACGGTATATTAGAACGATATTGTAAAAAGTTAGGCATACCAGTTATCTCAATCCATGGATTACGACATACACATGCTTCGTTATTACTTTTTGCAGGTGTATCTATTGCTAGTGTTGCAAGAAGACTTGGCCATGCAAGTATGACGACGACACAAAAAACATATATCCATATAATTCAAGAAATGGAAAATAAAGATATTGATTTAGTGATGCGGTCTATGGCTGGATTAGCATGAAATTTATTTTATAGAAATGGCTTTTACTGATGAAGGGTAATAATATGATCAACGCTATTTAAGAAACTACTAATTATATTTTGCTCTTGAAGACTTGGAACTAAAAGTTCATATTTTAACATATCGGAAACTTTTAATACTTTATTTCGACCCGCGCCACCTGGCGATGATAATTCTAGATGATGTTTAAATCTTTTATCCATTAAAGTATGCTTAAAGAAATCAATTACCAAATCACTATTAGGTTTGAACTGAGGGAATCTATGAGAAACTAGTTTACCTTGATCTTCATCATCTGTTACTGCGAGTGCGCGTTCCCAAGCAAATGTAATATTTAGTATAAAATTACCTGCTTCTACCCTATACATATCTGTAGATTCAAGCTTATGACCAGCATCTACATAAGTGTGAAAGGTTCCTTTACAATGACTTCTTAATCCTAATCGCCAATATCCAGAGTCTGGTGTATTTACTTTGTCCTCATATTTTGTAAATAAAGACTCTAACTTACGCTGTTCCCAAGTATTATTAATAATTAGTATTAATTGAAGGTGTTATACAGTTTTAAAATGACGATATTATAAGGTGTTTGTATGGACTAAAAAGTATTAGATAATAATATCATTAGAATAATTATATCGTTTTTTACATTATGGTTTTCAATCTATAAATTTTCCAAACAGATGATATTAATAAAGAGTATAAACATGTAAAGTATATTAATGAACAATCTTTAAATGTTTATTTATCGTATGTTGAAAATGAACATCAAAGATTTATAGAAGTAAATGATAATTTAGTAAATGTATTAAGTTATGTTAATAATATTACATGTAATTTATTTAAATTCAACAATAAATTCGCAAATAGCGAATTTATTGTTGAATTTAAATAAAAAAAAAGATATAATAATATCATTCACAAATTAAGATATTAATTTATCAAATGGTAATGCCCCTAAAATTTGGAGTAACATAGTGTATCACTATAAATTACTCGTGGAAGATTAATTCTAACAAAACCGGACCTCTATTAGTTATGCTATTGCTAATCCAATAGACTCATTTAGCTTAGCCTGTTGTGTATCACTAGTCAACTTGCGACTGACAGGGGGGAATCATACGATTCGAAATTATTAGATAGGCTCTTTCAATGTACCACACCATTCTCAGGGGGGCGAGGCATGATAACTATAAGCTTCGAGAAAGGTGGATAAAATATGAATTTTAAATTCAAATTTAAATTGAGTGGATCTTTGAAAGTGAAACTTCAGAAGTATTTAACTAAAAAGAATTTTGTGATTATTTTTAAAGTTCTTTTTAGGGGCCTAGAATTCATTCGTTTACTAATAAATTTAGTGAAGGATTTAGGAGTATTTTAGGTGAAGTGAATAATAAGCCTATCTAATGAATTATTAACAACATGGTGACATGTATTATAGATTAAGGAGCAGTATATGGAAATTGGCGAAATTCTTAAAAGACTAAGGGTCATATACGGTATTAAGGCTTCTCAAATGGCAGAGAATCTTGAATTATCAACTAGTTATTTATCAGAAATCGAAAATAATAAAAAGCAACCTAATTTACGACTCTTAGAAAAGTATGCAGAAATATTTCAGATTAAACTGTCTTCTATTATATTATTGGCTGAATCTCATGAGGAAATGAAAACACGTGGTCAAGGAGATGAATTTATTAGAAAGCTTATGATTATGTTAATCAATAGTACTTTCAAAGTAAAGAAAAGAGTATTTATTAATGATTAAATGTTATTCGATATCACAGTCTGCCCTTTATGCTTGTACCAGCCGTAAAAAACTTGCTAAATTACTTTACTATGAACCAATAAAGAACTTTGCAATAGATGATGTTATCTTCTATTGCTCTTTTTATATTCCCAAAAAAAATAAAAAGAACGGCCAATTAGAACAAAGAAAAATAACTAAACCTAAAGATGAATTAAAACAAATTCAAAATAGAATTTATGATCTGATAAAATATATAGAAACACCTGATTATCTACATTCGGGAGTTAAATTGAGATCATATGTTACCAATGCTAATGTTCATAGATTTTCTAACTATATGGTAACTATTGATATTTCAAATTTTTATGATAATTGTAAGCGTAATAATGTATATAATTTTTGGAATAATATATGTAAATGCGCTGCAGATATATCTTGTATTTTAACTGATTTAGTAACATATGAAGGTAAAATTCCAACTGGGTGTTCGACTAGTCAAAGAATAGCTTTTTTTAGCTATAAGCAAATGTTTGATGAATTAAATGATTTAGCTCAAAGATATAATTGTTTATTCTCTGTTTTTGTTGATGATTTAACTTTTTCATCTCAAAGTTCTATAAATATGAGTAGTCTGGTTGCTGAAGTTAAAAGAATTTTAAAAAAATATGGTCATAGTGCAAAAGATAGAAAAATTAAATTTTATGGTGAGCATAAAACTAAATTTGTAACAGGTGTTGCCATAACCACTAACCATGAGTTAAGGGCTTCAAATAAATTACAAATGCAATTAAAAGAAAATTTAAAAAAAGATATTGATTCCCAATCTGAACATGAACTAAGGAGAATTATTGGCCAAATAAATGCAATTAGGCGTGTTTGGAGTAATGGGTCTAAATTTCTTACAGCTAAAGCAAGAGCGAGAAAGCGTCTAAAGGCTTTAAAGGCTTAGTTTGTAATTTATTATAGTTTATTTTATGAATTATAATTAATGCGAATTGATTAAATCAATAACTTTTTGAATCATTTACAAAGGAACTGATGTTATGTATTTTGATACTTTAGATTCAGAAGCACAAATATCATATTTGATTAAACCAATTTTACTGGTATTACAGGAAGCTGGTGGTCGATTAGATCGATCTGAGATACGTGAGCGTATTTGTGATATGAATGAACATATTGCTGAGTTTGAACAGAAAATTTATACTTCTAAGAAAACAGGGAACCAATATAAGAAGTTCGATTTTAAGTTTAATTTTGCTATTAAAGAATTAGAATATGTAAAATTAATCAATTATACGAAGTATAACCCACAAATTACATTAACACAGGCAGGATTATCTCTTAATGTGTCTCAATTAGATGTAGAGTTGGATGTTAGAGATAAAGCAAAGGCTTATTGGGAAGAAAGTAGTGCAAAAAGAAAGATTAAAAATAGTATTATTTCTGATTCGGAATCAGATGATGAAGAAGCTGATGCAGATGTTATAGGTAATGATCCAGTTGATGATTTTAAAACAAAATTACAAGAGGCTATAAGTAATATGTCTCCCGCTAAGTTTGAACAATTCTCAAGGGCTTTACTTACTGAAATGGGCGTTAAGTTTACTGAGAAAAGCATTAAAATTTCAAATGATGGTGGTATAGATGGTTATGGATATCATCGTGATGAAGATGATTTTAGGACTACACGAGTAGTTATTCAATGTAAGCGTTATAATTCTGGAAAAGTGGGAGAACCCGAAATAAACCAATTTCTTGGTGCCATGAGTAAGTTTCAAGCCGATTATGGTGTATTTATAACTAATAATCTTTTTACTGAACAAGCACGTTATGCTGCAGCTGAAGGGAAACCTATAACACTTATTGATGGCAGTGAATTGATTAAGCTTGTAATGAAATATGAGCTATATATTACACCTGTAAAAACATACTTATTGGATGACTTTTATCTAGATATATAAAATCTTTTTATATAATTAGCATGTACCAAAAAGACCTGATGTTTATCAGGTCTTTTTTCTCATAATCGCTTATATTACAATATGTATAAGAATATAGATTTGTTTTTTACTTCACTTTTTTGTTTGTTGAGTGAGGTGTAAAATTATATTGGGAGGATTTTAATCTATGAAAAGTAATATCAATCCATTGTGTCAATCTAACGGCTGGATATTAGAACAGAAAAATAATTATAAAAAATGCTATAAGGCAGTTGAGCTTTCTTTAGGTGATGCAAAAATGGAAAAGCGTGTAGTTGAATTAAGAAGAAATTATTTTAAAGCTGGTGGCTTATTTACAATATTGATGGTCTTCCTTACCACGGTGACCTCTAATGTTAATCCTAGTATTACGAATGGAGTTATAGGTATAAATTTTCAAAATTATATAACGGTAACAACAATTGTATTAGTTGGAGCTATGATTATTTTATATTCGATAACAATGTGGTTCGATTATAAGTTGAAAAAACATAAAATTTATTATCTTGTACCTTATTTTTTCTTGTCGGTAGTAGTACTACTTTTAGCTATTGGAATAGAAACGAGTAATGCGCTAGTTGCTATTCTAATTTTTATCTTTAGTTTATTATCTTTTCTTTTACCGATTGCATACTTTATTTACCATAAAATAATAGACTATGATGCTCGTTTAATAGTTTTAGATGAGCTCATTGAAGCTCTAGAAAATAAATAGTCAATAATAAATAGAGATGATTACGGATGGATTAACCATAGTAATTATCTCTATTTTATTTTATATAAATTTTGACTTCATTTTATTTTCATTTGTTATAGTAAAGACGTATAATATAAATATCATTATATATAGTTTTCCTGAAAGGGGATTTATTATGAGTGTTAGTTATGTAGGGGAATTATTTGGTAGAGAGAGTATATTAGATTCTTTATCAAACCGTCTTGAGATTGCCTTAAAAGGAAAAGGTTGTATTGATTTATTACATGGTGATGCTGGAATTGGTAAAAGTGCAATAATAAATAAGTTTGCTACCCTACATCCAGAAGTACAAACCTTGTATGTACAATGTTCTGCTTTGACTGATGCAGATGATTTGTATAAGCCTTGTTCGGATCTTTTGAATAGTATAGAGTCGATTAAATGGCAAGAACAATCTAAAGTGAAAAAGTTCTTTGGCTCTTTTAATATGGAAAAAGTTTTTGATGTAGGTGGTAAGATTCTGGGATTTATTCCTGGATTGGAATTACCGAGTGCAATTATTGACCTAGCTATCTCTGCCTATGCAGGGGATACAAATCCGGAGGTGTTAGCCGAGACCTATAAAAATGATAAAGTTAAACTCTATTCAGATATTATATTGGGCCTTAGTATGGAGAAACCGTTAGTTGTAGTTTTTGATGATCTTCATTGGGCAGATCGAGGGACTATCAATGTGTTTAAACATATATTTCAAATTATGTTGGAGGCTCGACAAGGATTAAATAATAAAAAATTTAATTTGTTATTAATTGGTTCATTACGAGGTTCAGAAGCTAAGGCTGATTCACTTCATAATGGTATTAATGAAATGTTTAGCTTTATGGATCGTTACAATTTTGGCCGAACTCAAAAATTGATGATTCAACATGAGGTCCAAGAACTAGATGCTGCATCAGTTCAAGCTCTTATTACCTATAATTTTGATAATGATGAAAAACTTTCTGACGGATTGAAACGTTGGTTATGTGAGTCTAGTAATGGTAATCCGTTGTTATTGTCCAATCTTATAGATGTATTACGCGAAAATGGTGCAGTTGAAAGTACGTCCACTGGATGGATCGATTTTAATGAAGTTAGTTATGTATCTGATGGTCCTGTATTAAAAGGTAGAATGTTACGTCTTGAAAAGCAGGGAGCCTTTAGAAGTAAGTCTGTAGTCGCTCTTGAGGCATTGCGCAACTTAACAGATACAGAATTGAAGATTCTATATGTAGCCTCTATTTTTAAGGAATATTTTACTATTGAAAGCTTAGCTCATGTTTGTAAGATTATTGAATCAGATTTATACTGGCCAATTAATAGATTAATTAAAATGGGCTTTATTGTTGAACAAGGTGAAGTAGATAATGGATTAGAAGTCCAAAATCGCTACCAAATTAAATCTAAAGCCTTAATTGAAGCACTTCGAAATGATATGTCTGTTCATCAAATTACTTATTATGAGGATTCTTTAGGTGAGTATTATTCTTCTAAAATAAAAGATATTGACTATATGGAAGAGACTGTTGATAGCTTAGACTTATCTGATATAGTTGCTAAACCAGTTATCTCTGATAAGTATAGTAAGATTAATAAAGTTAGAGATTTCTATCATAAAATGGCTTCTTATCATTATATGAAAGGTAAAAACTCACTAAAAGCGATAGAACATGGTTTATTTGGCATTGAACGACTAGTAGAGCGATATAAAGAAACTAAAGAACAAACACCGTCGCCTTTAGAGTTGGATGGATTATATAAGACTATTGAGTCTCAGATTTCTTTATATGATACTCTTTTTGATAAGGTGATAGATGAATTGATTTTAGTTAAACATAATGATAATGAATTAATTCAACATCTCAAAATACGTGCATTAAAAATCTATGCTCAATTTTATGGCTGCTTTGGTCAATATTCTAAAGCTAGTCAATATTTAAATACGGCTCTTATGTTAACCAGCTTTACTGAGTCAAAGATAGATGACGCAGAGTTAATGTTAGCTGTTGCAGAGATTAATATTGATAGTGGTAATTTTACAAAAGCAGGACAGATAATAGGAAGGCTTTTAGACTATTTAAAGGAGTATGGGAATTCTTGGGAGCCATCACAATATGACGATATAATTGAGGATCTATTATTACTAATTAGTATTGATTCCTCCTTACAGGCCAAATATATATCTAAAGTGACTTCAGTTGCTATTACACTAAAGTCTGAATGTATTATTGATGCACAGTTTGCAGAGCTTGAATTTTATTTGCGTCATAATGATCTTGAGAGAGCCAAAGAATTAATAATACAAATAGAAAGCACACATTCAGATATAAACTGGGCCCATTATTTAGGCACTCAAATATGTACATTATGTTTATATAAGATTCCAAAAGATGTTGATGAACAGTTAGAGCTTTTAGCTGATGATTGGAATGCTCAATATAATTATAAACTAAAAAAAGATTATCAATGGGGCTTGAATGTATGTAACTTATTTTTACCAATCTTGTTAAAAGAAATTAAATCATTAGATGAGGACTCAATGTCTATCACTGTAGAGGAGGCATTTGCACTTTTATCATGGCTTTATAGTTTTTTAAGATTAAAGCCGAATGTTGCTATTCAAAATCATACGGATGATGAATATATTCAATCGGTTTATAAAGGCCGCGCTCTAGAGTTACAATCACAAGCGATTAATATTTTAGAAGTTAATAAGCATAATATTGATTTACAGGCCATTTATAACTGGTTTTATAATCAGATTAAAAGTGGACTATATATAGAAGAAAGGGACTCCATATTGCGATACTTTTTAACTAGCTGGCCTGAGTATATTGATAGTAAACATATAGAATATTTATTTATAGAGTCTATGAATTCAACTGAAATAGTATCTAATATAAGTCGGTATGAAATTAATATAGCTGCGTGGCGTGACTATTATGAACTAAAACCAAGTAGTGGTTTAGCAGATTTAGTTGTTCATTCATTAGAAGAAACAATCAAAGCCTTAGGAAATAATCTGTTTGTAGTAAAATTGGTTGATGGAATATTATTAAAAATTAATGATTTTAAGAAACTTGTAGATTGTAATAAATATATTAGATTAGCAGTAGATATTTGTTTGGAATATAGTGAGTATCATGAGGCTAGAAATCTTTTAAAATATGCATCTAAATTATTATCCGATGAACTAACTCTTAAGATAGATGAATTAGAAAATAAAGAAAATGAAAAGTGTTTAGATAAGAGTAATCTTGAATTATTTTCATATAATGGAGAGGATCAATTTTCTAGATTTATTACTGCTGAAAAACTAATTAATCAGGCAGAGTCACTTTTATCAGATTATGAATCTGATGAGGAAATAGAAGATTCTGATATTATTGAAGGATTAAAATTATATGTACCTGCTTATTATTTAATGAAAAACAATGAATATGCAGAAACTAAAATAGATGATATATGTGAGTGTATTGCAAATTATATTGATGAACTTGAAGGGGTTGATTTATCAGAACTCGTAGATATTTTTGGGGAAGAATCTATTTATGAGATTCCAGAATTAAGTCAACTTGTATTGCAACTCAAATTCCAGTATGAAGCATTACAAATTAATCAAACTCTAGGGGATGTTAATAGGGTTGTTGAATGTCTAGCAAATATGATTTCAGCTGTAGAGGAGGCCATTAATCCGGGTGAATCTAACGATGATGAGGATACTATTGAAAATGAACTAGAAGAGGGGCTTTCCTATAATGAAGTAGATAATGCACTAAAAGCATTAGATCTTTCAATTGAAGCTATTTTATCTTTACATCAACAATTATTAGTTGAAAATACTATGTTAGATACTGCATTAGAACAATATTTTGAATTTAATCAATTAAGTGGCTTTGATTTTGCTGATGAATATATTATTCCTAGTGTTAAATCATCTGTAGAGCAAATTGTACAGAATGTTGATAATCCTATTTTGACTAATTATGTTGATAGTTTGTTAGCTGTTAATGATCCATTTTAATTATTTTTAGTAACATGTATAGCCAAAGTTTCTAAATGATTCTTGGCTATAATGTTAGAGGTTATTATGAATAATATTTTTTCTTTTGCTACCGGTGAGTTATCTCAAGATGCTTTTATTTGTTGGTGGCTTAATTGGATTAATGAACCAGACAATGTAACTATACATAAATATCGTCAACTTGCTTTAGATTTGCTAGCTAAGTTAATAGATAACTTGTCAGAAAGAAATCAATTATCTAATGTCGATATTAATTCAATAGATAAAATTATTTTAGTTCAGCAAGTGTTAAATATTGATGTATTAGCTATAATTCCTCAATATAAGTTAGCTATTATCATAGAAGATAAAACAAATACTAGTGAGCATGGGAAGCAAATTAAATCTTATAGGGATTCTCTTGAGGATGTTTTTAAAAATAAGAAACCTTGGAGTACTTATAGTAAATTAGATAAAGTTTTTAAGTCAGCAGAACTTGATATTGACCATGCTGATATAGCAAATTATCATATTCATACGGTCTATTTTAAAACAGGATATTACTTTGATTATGATTGGGAAGTAGCTCATAGCGATTTGGTGGATAATTATTTAACTGGCCCTATGTTTTGGGATATCTTGAAAAATTATAACGACTGTGAAAGTGATATTTTACAAAGTTATTGTGAGCATTTAAAGCAGCAACTAGAGTGGTGTCAAAGTGTATCTAAAATTAATGGACAATATGACGATGGCGGGTATTATATAAGATGGGAACGTATCACACAGCATGGACTATTGCAGATTGTATTTGATAATGAAAATATAGATGGATCTTGGTTATGGAAAGATATGAGTACTTATCCTAATGAGTATAGTACAGGTACAAATAAAGGTGGGCGGCCATGGACTAACCGTCGTTTTTGGAGTCGAACAGAATCAAAGGCTATCAGATCTAATCCTCCAACTAGCTTTAAGCCTTGGCTGTTTTGGCGCGTAGATCATGACTCGAAAGGGCCTTATTTATCATTACGATATTATAGAGAGGCTTCTAATGAATCTGATGAAATAATACGTAAAAATATATATGATAAGCTTAGTGATATTATTTATAGTATTATTGGTAATGAGAAAGATGAATCAAAACGTTTGTATAAAAATTGTATTTCTCAAGTTCATTATGGTAAACACAAAGAAAATAGGCTTATTCATATTAATATTTTACCCGTATTAGATTCTTGGGATGAAGATAAAGGACAACCGTTTATTGAGTGGGTACAAGATATTGATAGTAAGCTGAGAGAAACTATTGAAGCTTTTGATTGGGAAAAGTTTTAAGTTATAACAATAATACAAGGATAGAAACCACATGATTTCTTTCCTTGTTTAGATATGATATAATTTATATCAAAGTGAAGCATAAATGGTTTCGACGCCAGATTTCGCTTCTAAAGTAAAAATTTGAAGAAACGGTCTGACATTGATATGTCAGGCCGTTTCTTCATGTTTAAATGGAGTTATTAGTTGTGTAATTCTCGTTTGCCGTATAATTTTAGGGCTATAGCAATAATTGTATTTATTACAAACAGAGCGGCAAAGCATTCTAAAGCAGTAGTATAGCCATATCCTGCTTCGTGAAAGTATGATACGAGCATAGGGCCAACGATGCCAGCCAATCCCCAAGCAGTTAGAATACGGCCATGAATGGTAGAAAGTTGTCGTATACCGTAGAGATCCGCAAGATATGCTGGCATACAGGAAAATCCACCGCCATAGCATGTGATAATGAGAAGGATTAAAATTTGAAATGTTAGTGCGCTATTTGTTTGGGCGAGTAAATGGAATGCGACGATTTCTATAATAAAGAATAGTATGTAAGTCTGTGCTCGTCCAAGGTAATCGGAAATAGTAGACCATGCAATACGCCCCCCACCATTGAAGATACCGATGACACCAACCAGTGATGCAGCTGCTGCAGGTGTCATACCAATGGTTTCTTGTGCCATAGGGGACGCTAAGGATAATAGGCCTATACCACAGGTAATATTAACAAAGAAGATCCACCAAAGGGCACTGAATTGCCAAGTTTTCATGGCATCATTGGCTAGCATGCCATGGTTATGAACGTACATGGTGGATTTATCTTTAGTAGTTCGAGTTAGGTGTTTTTGTTGAGGTGCTTTCAAATAGAGAGAAGAGGCGCCCATAATTACGAGATAGATTACACCGAGTATAATGAATGTATCCACCAATCCAACCTGAGCTACAAGGTATTGCATAAGAGGCCCTGCAATGAGAGAAGCAAACCCAAAACCCATAATAGCTAAACCAGTAGCAAATCCTGGGCGATTTGGAAAGTATTTCACGAGCGTAGAAACTGGTGTTATATAACCAATGCCTAGTCCAATGCCACCGATGATGCCGTAGAAGAGATAGAGTAAGGTAAGATTGTGTATGCTAAGTGCATAGGCCGTACCCAATAATCCGGTTACCCAGAATAACATAGCGAGAAGTCCACTTTTCTTGGGGCCAATTTTTTCTGCAAAGGAGCCAAGAAAGCCCGCAGATAGTCCGAGCATTAAAATGGCTAATGAGAATGTCCATGTTGTTTGCGATAAAGTAAAACCCATATCTGCCATAATAGGACGTGTGAGTACACTCCACGCATATACACTACCAATGGATATGTGCAAACCAATGGATGCCAATGCAATAAACCAACGATTTCTCATATGAAAACTCCTTTCATATAGGTGAATATTCAGATATAGATAAAGAAGCATTTGTTACGGGAAGGCAATAAAAAAGACCATCTGAACAAAAGCTTGCCCAGACGGTCGGCTATCACACGATGTGTGCTACTGTGCATGTAGTCAATTCTACGTATCCGTCAGCCCAGTAGGAATATGTTACTAATATAGCAATTGAGAGGATATATTGTCGGTGATATAAGTCACTATCGTATACTCTATGAAGATTTATAATTGAAATAAGGAAAGAAATCCTTGGATTTCTTTCCTTGTCTAGATATGATATAATTTATATCCAAGTGAGGCATAAATGGTTTGGTCGCCAGACTTCGCTTCTAGTGTTTAAAATTGAAGAAACGGTCTGACTTCTATGTCGGGCCTTTTTTCATGCGTCCACACACCGCCAATCCTCGAGTTGATTAGCAAAGGCTGGACTCATTTAGAGGCCTCAAGTTCAATATAGCGGTGTTAATAATTAAAGTAAATAGATAAGAGGTTTCTAATAGTCACCTAGGTGAGCAATAGGAGCCTCTTTCGTTTTGTAATCGTTTTCATAAAATATGCTACAATACAGTTAATACTACTGTTCAATAGGGGGGGGGACGTATTTATGAAACGTTGTATTACATTACTAAGTCTCGGTCTATGTTTAGCTGCACCGATGTCTTCAGAAGCTATGGATATAAAGCCTCTTATACGTGTTGAGAATGTACATAATGGCCAATATGATGAGGCGTTAGAGTCTTTCACAGAAACAAAGTTTTATGGACCGTATCAATTCCGAGTATTAAAAGACTCTGTGGAGACTGAAGGTGAAACTAAAGATTTAGACGGTAGAGCATTTAGAACCATTGATGATATATTCATGCATGTAAAGGCCAGCTCTATTGATGATGGTAGTGCATCCTTAGATAAAGAGGTTAAGAAGATTATTAAAGATAGAACGATTCCAGAACCTGCAGTTAAGATGGTATTGCCTGTTAAGTATGATGTTATAGAGGTCAATAATGATGGTGTGCGTAGTTTACTGGCTGAGTTTATGTATGGGTGGCCATTAGAGTATCGAACGGATATGGTATTAGTTACAGATTATGAAGATACTCGATACTACTATAAGTTACAGTTTTATCGACATAAGTTACCTGAAGGTATTCGTATAGAACAGTTGCGCCAAATGATTATGGATGCGCAGTTCAGTCATAAATAAGCTATAATCTTTCAGATTCCAATATTTGTTCAGTCTATTATATTCAGTGGGCTTACAATATTTAGCTAAATAGGTATAGTAAAAGCAAATAGTAAAGAGGTTCCCAATAGTCAATTAGTGACCATTGGAAACCTCTTTTATTGTGTTTGTATTATATAGTTTTGCAACTATTACAAGATGCTTTTACCCAAAGGGAATACAGTTTTGCCGAATACTTTGTTTACAAGTACCGCACCGGAACCGTAGAAGCCCAAGAGGGAGATGAATAATTCAGACCATGCTGCAAGAGCAAAGAAGCCTGTGCGCCCACCCAAGAATAGATCTGTTGAAAGATCAAAGAATAGGAAGCAAATAAGAACCATAATAGCGAATACAACTTTGTTTGTTTTCAAAGACGCGATGGTACCGAAAATAGAGAAGATCAAGAAGCCCACAAAAGCGAATGCTAATTGCGTTACATCGAAACCTTTTTGAATTTCAGGACCGAAGGAGCCCATTTGGATCAACCAAACACCAGCCATTGCAGACCAGAATAAACCGTATGCACCGAATACAACGGAGCCGAAAGGATTGTTTTTCTTGAAATCAAAATAGCTTGCCATTAATTGGGCCAAAGAACCTAATAAAACAGCCCAAGGTATAATAACGGATGTTGTTGGACCAGACCAGCCTACGCGGGACGTGGATACCACAAAACATACTACAGCGAGACCAAGTAGACTAAGACCAGTAGGATCCGCTACATTTTCGCTCATTTCAACTTTTCTTACTTCGTTTTCCATTTGTTCCTCATTTCTCCGTCAACTAACTACAACTACACAGCCAAATCTTCACATGATTACAAATATTGTCATCTCCTATTAAGTACTGTGTGTACTGAATTGACAGATAACCATTGTGAAAGTACTGCCTCATAAATGTAACATATATCACAGTTTTGAGGCGATAGAGTGAGTCATAGATGTATGCCTAAAATGCACATAAAGAAATACGTTAAAAACATATAAAAAGCGTAGAAATAATGAGGAATAATATTTTAATCTTATATATTTCTACGCTTTTATTAGATTTTGTATCTAATGTATATGAATTTGTTATAGATTAAGGAGGACAATGCTATCTAGGATATCATTTAATGCTTGTCGATGTATTTGGTGCATAGGACCTAGGTACTTCCTAGCTGAGTTCAATTATGAAATTATATTCACATAATCATTTATTAGAATTAGTGATAAATGATGTGTTGATATATGATGTACGCTGAGAAAATCAAAAGGCTTAGCGCATAATTTTTAACATTTTGACAAGCCCTATGTAATAGGCGTACCCTTTAATTAGAAACGTTTGTTATTATGTGATGTATTTTTTGTGTTGTTATGTAAAAGGGGCGTAGAACATGGAAAAGAAAATGGATCAACAGCCAAGCAGATATAAAGCTCTCTTGACTGCTGTTTTAGTAACAAGTACGTGCGGTTGTTTATGGGGTAGTCCTGTTTACGGCGAGACTCCTGTTACTGATGGTAATGGTAATGAGTATTTAGCTAGTGATAATACCAATATTACCGGTAAAAAGAATACGGTAACTAGTGGTAAAAATGCTACTATCGTAGGGGAAAATAACACAATTAGTAAAACCTTTCCAAACGAGAAGGGGAAACCAGTTAACTCCATGGGCAGCGAAGATGTGCGAATTGTAGGTTCAAACAATACCGTTCAAGGCAGTCGCAGACAGCATGTTATTGGCGACAATAATACATTAATTGCTCGTGATAAGGGAACTGTTACGGATTATAAGCATAAAACAGGGCGGGAGCCGAATACGTCTGATTTGACAATCGGTCGAGGCAATTTCCTTCGTGGTAATGACACCTATCGAAATGAATGGGATTCATTGACCGTTATTGGGAACAATAACAAAGCTGAATATAGTGTGGAGTCTGCTGGCGGTCCTGCTGCAGGTATTGTTATCGGGGACAATCAAAATCTTGATACCATAAGAGATTCGGTTGTTATAGGCAGTATGTCTCCGGCGGAACAGGCCGAAAAATCAGAAAGTGATCCGAGGGATAAAAAATATACAGTCGGTAGAAGTAGCACTATTATTGGGTATCACTCAGCCAATTCTTCAGGAGGCAGTGTAGTCATTGGTAATCACTCAAAGGCAAATAGTATTTTTCAAACCCTAACCGGTCATGGTTCCGTTATAGAGGGTGGAACGGAAATGAGCCGTTCATCGGGAGCATTTTCGTCATCCTATGGTAGTTTTAATAGTATTGAAAGTACTTCAACTGAAAATGATGAAGCTGATAGTATCGGTAATACGATAACCGGTAGTTTGAATAGAGCCTCCGGATCAACAGGAACCATGATTGTAGGTTCCGGTAACGAAGTAACAAATTCTAAGGCTTCTGTGATACCTCTTCTAGGACTAGGGACTACTTTAGGGAACTTTCATCTTGAAAGCGCTGAAATAGCTGGCATGGATAAGATAAATGGAAATCATGAAGGAACCGTAGAGGCTGGTCGTAAAAACATGAAGGCCTATATGGCGGACCATGCCGGTGCCGTATCTATTTTAGGCAATAGTAATAGCGTTGATTATACGATGCGTTCCCAAATATCGGGTACTAATAATGCGTTAAAAGGCCAAGAAGGGCACATGAATGTTTATAATAACATGAGTGGATATGGCAATGAAGGTAGTAACATTAGCCGAACTACAATAGTTGGGACAGGTAATAGTCTAAAAAATGGCGAAGACAATGTGGTTATCGGTGACTTTCATAAGCTTGATGGTGGCAAACATAATGTCGTACTAGGCTCTATGGCTTCAGAGGAAAAAGAAGTAACAAAGACCCTTAAAAATTCTTGGGATGGTAGTGAAACTAAATATACGGTTAAGGAAATAGTTCCTACGAGACGCAATACGGCTAATATTGAAAATGCTGTTATGCTCGGATATAATACGGATGTTAAAAATAATGGTGGTGTAGCGTTAGGTAGTGACTCAGTAGCTTCTAGAGATAAAGGGATTGCTGGCTATGATCCTTCTAGAAATGCTACATCTACAGAAGGTTCCCCAACTTGGAAGTCCACCGCAGCAGCCCTTTCGGTAGGAGATTCAACAGGGAATACGGTTTTGACACGCCAAATTACGAATGTTGCAGCCGGTAGTGAAGATACAGATGCGGTCAATGTAGCTCAATTAAAACGGATTGCCACAGAATCTGCATCTACTATGGAACACCGATTCAGTCAAGTGGATACTCATATTAATCAGGTGGATAGTCGAGTTAAGCGTGTAGGGGCAGGCGCGGCAGCACTAGCTGCACTACATCCACAGGAGTTTGATCCATATGATAAATGGAATATTGCTACCGGGTATGGCAATTATCGTGGCGCTAATGTCATGGCGCTTGGTATTTTCTATCGCCCTAATAGTAAAGCTTTATTCTCTATTGGTGGAAGCTTCGGCGGAGGCGAAGATCTCCTTAATCTAGGTGTCAGTCTGAAATTTGGCAAAGGTAATCCTTATGCGGAGTATTCCAAGGCAGGGCTTATTAAGGTTATTAACGACCAAGATGAAAAGCTTAAACAACAAGACGAAAAAATCAATACCATGCAAGAACAAATTAATAAAATGATGGCTAAATTAGATCTTTAATATAGCTTTCTGTATTTATACACAGCCGACTATGTTACAATAATGTAATGTGGTTGGCTGTTGTATTATGCGAGGTAACTTATGACTGAAATTCAACTTGTGACCATCAGGAACCTCTTTTGTCGTGCAAGTAATTTATATAGTTATAAAACTATTACAAAATACTTTTACCCATAGGAAATACAGTTTTGCCAAATACTTTATTAACTAATACAGCACCGGAACTGTAGAATCCCAATAGGGAGATGAATAGTTCAGACCATGCTGCAAGAGCAAAGAATTCTGTGCGACCACCCAAGAATAGATCTGTTGAAAGACCAAAGAATAGGAGGCAGATAAGAACCATAATAGCGAATACAACTTTGTTTGTTTTCAAAGACGCGATGGTACCGAAAATAGAGAAGATCAAGAAGCCCACAAAAGCGAATGCTAATTGCGTTACATCGAAACCTTTTTGAATTTCAGGACCGAAGGAGCCCATTTGGATCAACCAAACACCAGCCATTGCAGACCAGAATAAACCGTATGCACCGAATACAACGGAGCCGAAAGGATTGTTTTTCTTGAAATCAAAATAGCTTGCCATTAATTGGGCCAAAGAACCTAATAAAACAGCCCAAGGTATAATAACGGATGTTGTTGGACCAGACCAGCCTACGCGGGACGTGGATACCACAAAACATACTACAGCGAGACCAAGTAGACTAAGACCAGTAGGATCCGCTACATTTTCGCTCATTTCAACTTTTCTTACTTCGTTTTCCATTTGTTCCTCATTTCTCCGTGGGGAACAACTAACTACAAATATACAGAGACATACTCACATGGTAATCGTCATACTATAATGCATCGAATAAATCAATATATAACCACTGTGAAAGCATTGCCCCATAAATGTAACATACATCACACTTTCAAGGCAATACAATGAGTTATAGTAATAATACGTAAAATGCATAGTTGATACTGTTAGCATTTATATGGTATATTACGATTTCCAGTTTATTTTATAACTGTATTTACGTTATAATTGCCTGTTCTATATGGATTTGTTATAGTTGTTGACCGAAATGAATGCGGTATTAGCGTAATTTTGTATTGCCATATAACTTGCTTATTTTGTTTGTGATATACTACTTATAGAGTATGGGAGGTTATATGGTTTTTCTTACTTCATTACAAAGTATTATCCCCATTGTGTTGCTAATAGCATTAGGGTATATATTAAAAGGGCGCGGTATGTTTAACGATACCTTTAGTTCTAATCTGTCACGCCTCATTATGTCCGTTATTTTACCAGCCGGTGTATTTGTATCGGTCTTGCATCATATGCAAACATCGGATTTATGGAATTTACGATATGGTTTACTCGTAGTTGGTTTGACCTATTTTGTATCGTATATTGTGGCTTTCATTATGATGAAAATATTACGCGTTCCGCCAGGTCGTCGTGGTATTTTTATCAACATGGTAGTAAACGATAATTGCCTATTTATCGGCTTACCAGTACAGATTGTCTTGTTTGGACCAGAGGCACTACCATATTTTCTGTTGTATTACATTGGTAACACCATATCCGTATGGATGGTAGGGGTATTTCTTATCGAAATGGATCCTTTGCCACAGAATTCTAGTGCTACTGGTGAAAGCGTGCGGCCTTCAGGACATAAATTTTCTTGGAAGAAATTATTACCACCGCCACTTATGGGCTTTATCGTGGCTTTGATATTTTTATATGCGCAGATTCCATTGCCTACGATTTTACATAATACCTTAAAGTACTTAGGCGATATGGTTACACCATTATCCTTACTATATATTGGTATTGTGCTTCATGATGCAGGCCTTAAGAGTATGGCTCTTAATAAAGACTCATTAGGTGGTATCTTCGGTCGTTTTGTGATTGCACCACTCATCATGTTTGGTGTTATTATAACGGTTCGTTATATAGGTGGTATTACATTAGAGCCCATTGCGATGATTACATTTATCGTTCAATCCGCCGGTCCTGTCATAGCGGTTTTATCAATCGTAGCTAACGAATCTGGTGCTGATTTACCCTTTGCTACAGGGCTTGTTATGATTAGTACTATTTTATTCGTCTTCGTAATACCACTCATTATGGAACTCTTAACAATGCTTGGTATTGTAGCATAATGGATGGCTTAATTCTTAGTTATCTACAATTTAAAAGACTAGCAGTATAGCGGGTGCTGTACTGCTAGTCTTTTTCAATTTTAAAATTTATATAGAATATATTATAGCTTAAAATATAAGTTGAGCAAATTGAATAGTATTCTATTTATTAATGTTGTTGACAAATGTATTTTTTAGGTATAGTGTTAAAATAGTTAGTTATATAAATTATGTTAATCTTTTTGTTTTTTATGTGATGGAGTGGGGCAGAGTATGAAAAAGAAAACGAAAACGAATAAACATTGTAAGGTTAGCACTTTGTTAACGGCTGTTTTGGTAACGAGTACTTGTAGTTGTTTATGGGGGGGCTCTGTATATGGGGAAACTCCAATTACTGATGCGAATGGCAACACGTATCTGGCTAGTGATAACACTAATATTACTGGTAAAAGTAATTCAGTGCCGAGTGGTAAAAATGCTACTATTGTGGGGGATAATAATACAATTACAAAGAAATTCCCTAGAGACAATGGCTCTCTTGTAAATGCCGTTGGTAATGAAGATGTACGGATAGTGGGGTCTAATAATACAGTTCAAGGTAGCCGGAGACAACATGTGATTGGTGATAATAACCAAATCATCGCTCGTGATGCTGGGACGGTTACTGATTATGGACATCCATCTGGTCGTGAACCGAATGCATCAGATTTGACAATTGGTAGAGGGAATTTTATACGCGGTACTGACACATATCGAAATGAGTGGGATTCCTTAACTGTTATCGGTAATAACAACAAAGCCGAGTACAGCACAGAATCTGCTGGTGGCCCTTCAGCAGGTATTGTCATTGGGGATAATCAAAATATTGATACAATAGGTGAGTCTGTTGTGATTGGTAGTATGTCGCCTGCCGAGCAAGCCCAAAAATCAGATCAAGATCCAAGCGATAAAAAATATACGGTTGGTGAGTATAGTACGATTATTGGATATCATACATCTAACACTTCAGGCGGTAGTGTAGTGGTAGGCAACCATTCAAAATCGGGGCAAATATTACAAACTATTACTGGTCATGGAACTACAATTGAAGGCGGGAATAATTGGAATAATTTATCGGGTTTGTACTCTTCCTCTTATGGGGCTCTAAATACGCTTGAAAGTACTGCTACTGATACGGAGGAAGCTGATAATGTTGCTAACTCTGTAACAGGTAGTTTAAACCGAACAGCTGGAACTACTGGTACCATGATTGTTGGTTCTGGTAACGTGGTGACAAATTCTAAAACCCCAATGATAAATGTTCCTGCATTAGGTACAACCATTAGTGATATTTCTCTTCAAAATATAGGTATAGTCGGGAGCGATAAACTCAGCGATAAAACAGATACTACAGTAGAAGTTGGTCGACATTACATGAAAGAGTATATGGCTTTGAATGCTGGTGCAGTATCCATTATAGGTAGTAGTAATACAGCTGATTATGCTATTCGCTCTCAAATTTCAGGTACTAATAATATTCTAAAAGGTCAAGCTAGTAGTGTAAGCACTTTCAATACTGTTAGTGGGTATGGTAATGAAGGTACTAATATTAGCCGATCCACCATAGTGGGTACTAGAAATGACCTTAAAAATGGTGAAGATAATGTAGTAATTGGGGATTTCCATAACTTTGATGGTGGAAAGCATAATGTTGTACTTGGCTCCATGGCAGCTGAGGAGCAAGATGTAACGAAATCATTTACAAATTCATCTGGTAGTAGTACATATACCTATACAGTGAAGGAATTAGTTGCTACTCGTCGCAATACAGCAAATGTTGAAAATGCTGTAATGCTTGGGTACAATACGGACGTTACTCGAAATGGTGGTGTAGCATTAGGCAGTGAATCGATTGCCTCTGTAGATAAAGGGATTGCTGGTTATGATCCTACTACAAAAGCAGCATCTACTGATGGTTCTCCAACTTGGAAATCTACGGCAGCCGCTATTTCTGTTGGTGATTCCACAGGAACAACTGTTCTTACACGCCAAATTACAAATGTTGCAGCTGGTTCAGAAGATACTGATGCTGTCAATGTAGCACAGTTAAAACGAATTACAGCAGATTCCACATCTACTATTAATAATCAATTAACTCAAGTTAATAATCGTATTGATGCTGTAGATGGTCGTGTTAAACGTGTAGGTGCTGGTGCGGCAGCATTGGCTGCATTGCATCCTCAAGAGTTTGACCCTAATGATCAATGGACTTTTGCTGCTGGGTATGGTCATTACCGTGGTGCTAATGCTATGGCTCTTGGTGCATTCTATCGTCCTAATAATAAGATGTTATATTCTATTGGTGCTAGCTTAGGCGGCGGAGAGGACCTCTTTAACTTAGGCGTTAGTCTCAAATTTGGTAAGAGTGAACCTTATGCAGACTACTCCAAAGCAGGACTTGTTAAGGTTATCAATGACCAAGATGCAAAAATTAAAGAGCAAGATGAAAAGATTAATGCTATGCAAGAACAAATTGAAAAAATGATGGCTAAGTTGAATTTATAATATCGATTTTTAAGTGTATATACAGCCAACTATGTTACAATAGTAATGTAGTTGGCTGTTGTTTTATAATGAGGTAGTTATGACTGAAATACAAGCTCTTTTATTATTGAAAGCGTCTCTAGAGTCCTCAGATCTTCACGGTGTTGAATCATTACTCGCCGAAGATTGTGTGTATGTATCTACGGGACGTGGTACCATAGCGCGTAATAAAATTGAAAGCATAGAGTTTTTATCGGCTATGACCGATTCTATTAAAGTCGATCGCGTGCCTGTCATCTGTCGTGTAATGCATATTGCTGAAGTTTATGAAGATGATGCATTGTTCCGCGAAGGCCGTGTAGGTCTTACGGTGTCCTATGATGAAGGTGATGCATATGCGTATATGTTATTTGTAGACCTTAATGACGATGGTCGTATTGAGCGCATCGTGTCTAGCCAAGAAAACTATACCATCGAATATGATGATCTTCGACTGTCTTTGGATGAGTCACCATATCGCTTTATGACCGTGCCCCATACGGTGAAAGACTGGATTGCAGCACTTAGTATATGGCTTGAAACAGACAATCTAGATGTAGACGATTTCTACAAATATATTGCAGAGGATACAAAGGTAGTATTCCAAAAAGGTGATGCCGAATCCATTACCCTTGAAAATGGTCTCGATGTAGAGGACTATTTTGATCAGTTGATGAATCAACATTTTGCTGCTGTGCCGCATATTATTCGCGATGAAGAGGATAAACTCATCTTAACATATGGACCTATGAGTCTCATTGTGAGCCTTAACGAAGAAGGTGAGTTGGCCTTAATCAGTATGTACATAGATACTCGTGATGAAGATGAGGCCCTTGACGATATAGGCTATATTGAAGAGGACTTAGTAGAACTAGCAGAAGAAAATATAGACGAAGAGTTTTAATAGAACGTATAAAGAGGCAGGAGATTGCTCCTGCCTCTTTGCTGTATTATTTTGTTGTAGCATTTATAAATGCTTTAAATAAGTGCTTTGCTTTTTCGTCATTTATTGTCATCATTTCTGGATGGAACTGGCAAGCTACAAGCCATGGATAGTTATCATCCTCTAAGCCCTCCACAGTGCCGTCTTTGGCATGGGCCGTAATATGCAAACTATCGCCCACATCCTTTACCGATTGATGGTGATGTGAGTTCGTTACCCAATTAGTATGTCCAATAGCGTTGGCTAATTTTGACTTACTATCAATTGCTATTGTATGGGTTCCAAGGGCTGGCGTTTGATTTTGTGAATGTTTTAAGGAGCAGGATGTATCATATTTTAAATCCTGATATAATGTGCCACCACGATATACGTTAAGGATTTGAAGACCCCGACAGATGGCAAAGATCGGAATTTGTTTTTCTTCGGCAGCTTTTAGTAAAGCAAAATCGAATTGATCACGCTCTGGCCAAACATCTCCGATGCCTTGTAAAGGTTCTTCACCATAGTGCAGAGGGTACACATCGTGACCACCAGTAAGGAGGAGCCCATCTAAACGAGAGAGTGATTCTCGGGCAACCTCTAAATTTTTTGTGAAAGGAATAATAACTGGAATTCCACCAGCTTCTTCGATAGAGCGAGCATAATCATCGTTTACAAAAGCTCTTAACACATCTGCAAAAGGCGCTTCATTTGTACGCAATATGCTGCCAGAAATACCGATACATGGTTTAGTCATCGTATCACCTCATATATAAATCATAGTTTCAATTATATAAATTGGTAGTAACCTTATAGGTCTATATCAATACCATATAAAAAGAGAAGGTCTAACAAGAAGCCTTAATCCTATACACTAGTCATTAATACTATGTATTAGTATATAGCATATATTTTTAATAGACTATAACATAATGCACAAGTACTATTTCTATGCTAACAATTCTATATATTAAGACACTGTCATACTCATGAAAAACAAAAATTTAAAGAAAATTGATAAATATTTAATAATTAGGTATAATAATGGTTAGTTTAAGAGATAGAAGTATAGAGGAGCGTATTTATGAATTTGAAACGACTGATAGCATTAGGTTTTCTTGGTATGACATTAGGTATGGGACAGGCCTATGGGATTTCTGTCAATATTCCTGGTGCCGATGCGACAGTATCTGTGGATGAATATCAGAATTATCGTAAGAATACAGCAGAGTCTCGTCGAATGGAACAAAAAATAGTAGAGCGTGTTACAAAGGCTGATGAGGCGATTCCTAATTATGATATGTCTAGATTACCAGCAGATATTTATCATAATACGGAATTGAATCATGGTATTAAATACTCTAGTACAGTGTTTATTTTAAAAGATCATGGGGCGGATATAAAATTTACTGTTCCTGAAGCGAGTATCGTAGGGCATACTGATGAGAGTTCCGGTAAGCATAAAGAGATAACACGCAGTGGTGGTATCTTGAGTTACGATGGTGAATGGTCTTATGAGTTAAGACCACAACCAAAGAGTGAGAATTGGGAAGACACTAATATAGCCTATAATAAATTGAATTCAGAATCTATGAAAGACGTATTTTATAAGAAACGTAATCCTATATCGAATGAAGATAAACGTAGTATAAAGGTTTTAGGTGCCAATCCTTTTACATATACAACTGTTAACAAGGCTACATGGGATGTGTTTGAATATAAAAATAACCGAATAGTAGGTACCATAAACTTTACAATGCCTAAACAGCCAACAATCTCTTATCATCTTGGTTATATACCTTCTAAGAGTGTTTCAAAAAAGTTAAGTGCTCAAGGTGAAGATACAGTAGTACGGACTATAATGGCTCCATTGGCCAATATTGTATTGCCATCTGTTAAGCCTGCTAGTGATATACTAGAGTACACCTCTGAGGTACATAGAGGGCCTTTCACATTTAGAACTCTAAAAAATAGTAAATCTAAGGGAACGAAGATTACTAAAACTGGTAAGCAAATAGAGTATTTCCAATCAGGTAAAATTAAAGAGTCTATTTCAGTAGGCCCTCTTCATAAAAGGGATGACGTAAAAGCACAAAATCTTTTATACAATTCTTTAATGGACTTTGTAGGTGTAGATTCATTAAATGAAGGCAAGCCAATTCAATATGCGACCGTATGGAATGATGGGTTGCCTGGCATATATTTTGAAGTTAAAGGCGAAAAAGATACTATATTTATTATGACTGTGTTTGATGATACACATCGTTATTCTCACTATATATTAAAGCCTCATGATGTTCATGTTAGTAACTTTAAGCTTCGTGATATTGTGCAATATGTAGATTATAAGCAAAACAAAGAGAATTACAGTAAGTATAAGGCGGGTTTAGGTATGCCATCGTATTTATTGGAAGAAAAACTGCTAGAAAAAATAGCTAATAAAAAATAAATGTCTTTTCATAGGGCATAATCATATAGAGATCATATATAGAGTATTTTATATTGTTCGATACAAGAAAGAGGACTGACTCGCATAGGTCAGTCCTCTTGTTGTTATATGTAATTATCTAAAGAATCTACCAATCAACGGCATATTAGCCCCGTCATTTTTATTGATTCCTTTTAATAGAACCATAATGATAACATAGAGGACTAACCCTTCGATACCTGTGAGTATAAAGTTACCCCACATTGGTAAGATATCTGTTAAGTAGTGGTAACTCATAAAGATGAGTATACCCATGACACCGGCACTGACCACGTTTTTCCATAGAAGGGAAATGTCGAGGAAGTAGCCTGTGTATTTTTTGATATAAATCAAGTTTAGTAAGGCTGCAAAGCCGATATCGGCTACGGTTGCCCAAGCGGCACCGCCAATACCAAGCCAAGGGATTGCAGTTAATGTCCAGTTAAGGATAACCTTAATGACAAGGGAAATACCCATGTTGATAACAGGAATGCGCGGCTTGTTAAGGCCTTGTAAGATACCCGTTGTTACTTGGTGCACGCCGAGAAAGAAGATGGAGAACGCAGTGATTTGCGTTGCTAGTTCTGCCTTAGGTGCATTGTAAATCAATGTAACGGTTGGGGCAGCGAGTACATATAATAGCACCGTAAATGGTACGGTTGCCATAAATGTTAAGCGCATAGAACCTGCGGTACGTTCGTAAATACCTTGGTGATCTTGTTTAGCAAAGGCATGGGAGATAGCCGGCACGATGCTCGTAGCAAGGGCCGCCGTAATGATGGTTGCCAAGTTGATGAGCGGAACCGCCATACCTGTAAGGTAACCGAATAGTTCTGTTACTTCGTTCATCGGGAAACCAGCGTCTAATAGACGACGTGGTACGATGAGCAAATCAAGATTTGCCGTTAACGGCAACATAATACTAGCTAAGGAAATTGGAATGGATAACGATAACAATCGTGACAAAATTTCTTTAGCCGATTCGCGCGGACCATTGTAGCTTTCACCAGTACTACTAGCCTTAGGCAATTTGTAGTAATAGTACAAGAGTACGAGGAAGGCACCAAAGGCTCCGACGCCAG
>ERZ773022.538-NODE-538-length-30215-cov-6.426293_pt1 | contig 30215 bp, 25 predicted proteins | sample MGYA00580839_ERZ773022 | MGnify/ENA primary metagenome ERZ773022 (study PRJEB29015, sample SAMEA2738020) | human oral metagenome | biome: human oral; feature: human-associated habitat; material: dental | place: China | collected 2044 ... | reverse complement strand
TTTCAGTCGCTTTTTTCTCAAGCTCCTTAATTTTCTCAGTCAGCTTCTCTATCTCGGGGCTCGCTATCGAGCAGATGGAGTACTATAAGCCCGAGCTTATCGAGAGCTTCAAGGAGCTCGTCGCTACGGGACGTGTAGAGCTGATCGCTGAGCCCTATGCGCACTCCCTCTCCTCGCTGTTTGACCCAGTAGAGTTCCGCAGTCAGGTACGTATGCAGCAGGCTAAGCTCCGTGAACTCTTCGGAGTGGAGCGCTCACGTGTCCTCTGCAATACCGAACTGATCTACTCCGATGAGATCGCCTCTGAGATCGCAGCCATGGGCTACGAGGGGATCATCACCGAGGGAGCAAAGCACGTCCTCGGGTGGAAGAGCCCTAACTACCTCTACGAAGCTGTCTCTGCCCCCAAGACCAAGCTACTCCTCCGCAATGCTCAGCTCTCAGAGCTCGTCACCAACCACTTCTCTGACTACGGATCACCCGAGTATCCCGTCACCGCCGACAAGCTCCTTGGGCGAGTCAAGTGGCTACCCGAAGGAGAGGACTTCACCCTGCTGTACATGAACTATGAAGTGCTAGGCTCTATGAATAGACCTGAGACGGGTATCTTCGAGTTCTTCAAGGCGCTTCCTCTCCTAGCACCAAGCTATGATGTGAGCTTCACTACTCCCTCTGGCCTTCTCGATGAGCACAAGAGTGTCGCTCCCCTCTCTGTAGCCTATCCCATCAGCTGGGCGGGCGAAGAGAAGAGCACCAATGAATGGACGGGGAATATCCTCCAGCAGGGAGCTATCGAGAAGCTCCGTCTGTGGGGAGAGCGTGTACATGCTCTGGAGGATCGTCGCCTGCTTCAGGATTGGCTCTACCTGCAGAGTGCTGACCACTTCTACTATATGAATACCATCAACTGGGGAGGTCATCCCTTCAGCCCCTATACCTCGCCCTACGATGCATTCAATAACTATATGAATGTCCTGAGTGACCTACTTCTCCGAGTCGAAGAGCAGGCACCTAGTAGCATCGAGACTGAGGAGCTCAACTCCTACCAACAGACCATCCATGCTCAGGATGAGCGCATAGCCCTCCTAGAGCAAGAACTATCCAAGCTGAAAGCGGCGAAGGGGTAATCTACTCCCCTTCGCTCTAAATACCTATCCCTATGTCTAAGGATCTCCATCTGGAGAATATACGGCGAGAGTATTCCTCTAGGAGCTTGAGCCGAAAGGATCTACCCAAGGATCCTATAGATCTAGCTAGCTCCTGGATCGACCAAGCCATCGCTGCTCAGGTCAACGAGCCAACAGCCGTCATCGTCGGGACTGCTACACCCGAGGGACACCCCAGCATGCGTACGGTCCTCCTGAAGGAAGTACTGGAGGGGAAGTTCGTCTTCTACTCCAACTACGATAGCCGTAAGGGGAGACAGATCGCAGCGAATCCCCATGTAGCGCTGACCTTCCTCTGGCACGAACTAGAGCGTCAGATCCATGTCGAGGGGACGATCAAGCACCTGTCCCCCGAAGAGAGTGACGCCTACTTCGCCATGCGTCCCTACAAGAGTCGTGTAGGAGCACGTATCTCTCCACAGAGCCAGCCCATCCCATCACGTGAGTACATCATGATGCGCTTCGCCGCCGAGAGCCTACGCTTCGTCGGGAGAGAAGTGCCTCGCCCAGACAACTGGGGAGGCTTCGCTGTGACGCCCTCACGGATAGAGTTCTGGCAGGGGCGAGACAGCCGTCTGCATGACCGCTTCCTCTACGAGCTTCAGGAGGACGGCTCCTGGAGCATCCACCGCTTAGCCCCCTAAGCCTAGAGAGGTCGATGTCCGAGCGCTCCAACTACCTTCAGACCTTCCTCGACTATCTGAGCTATGAGGCGGATGCTTCACCTCTGACGGTCAGCACCTACCAAGCGGATCTACAGAGCTACTTAGCCTATGTCGAGGAGCGTCTGGGCGAAGCCTTCGTCCCCACGGAGGGAGACCTTGACCTCGTCCGAGGGTGGCTCTCCCATAAGATGGATCAGGGAGTCAAGGCCTCTACCGTAGGGAGATGCCTGACCTCGCTCAAGAGCTACTACCGCTACCTGCTGAAGACCGAGCGCATCAAGTCCAATCCCATCCAGGCACTACGCCCCCCGAAGGCAGCTAAGCCCCTCCCCGTCTACGTTCCTACGGAGGAGATGGATCAGATGCTGAGCCCCGAGATCGATGAGCATGACTGGCGGGCGGTACGTGACCGCCTCATCCTCGTGATGCTCTACGAGTGCGGGCTACGACGCTCCGAGCTTGCGGGGCTCAAGGACCAAGCAGTAGACACCCAAGCACGCCAACTCAAAGTCCTCGGTAAAGGGCGGAAAGAGCGTATCGTCCCCTTTGGGGAAGGGCTGGCCTCTTCGATCGAAGCCTGGCGACATCTACGCACCTCGGTCTTCGGCCTTACCGAGAGCTTCCTCGTCAATACGGAGGGCAAGGCCATGACACCTCAGGCGGTCTATGCCGTCGCTCACGAAGCACTATCTGCGGTGCCCAACCTCGCTCGTCGTGGGGCTCACGTCCTACGCCACACCTTCGCTACCGATATGCTCAACTCGGGAGCTGACCTGATGCTTCTCAAGGAGCTCCTCGGGCACAACTCGGTCTCTACCACTGTACGCTACACACACACTTCCTTCGAGCAGCTGAAGAAACTCTACGCCGCCCATCCTCGAGCCGCACGCACCCCTCGAGAGCAGGATACGGACGACGACTGATCCCCCCTTGCCCCAAGGATGCTCACCAAACGCCCTATGATCTCCTTGCGCACCTTCCTTCTCTCCCTCCTTTTCCTTAGTCTACATATCCCCACCTTACTCCGAGCCCAATCCTGGCAAGCCGACTTCTCTTCGGAAGGTGTCCCTTCCGAAGAAGTATGGCGCTACGACCGCTCCTACTTCGTCATGCATGAGGGCTGGCTCCAGCTTCAGGCACCCGAACCTGAGACTTCGGACCAAGCGACCATCATGACGAACGTCCACCTACCCGCTTTGCCCGTATGGACAGGACGTGTGCGTCTCGATCTAGAGCCCACGAGTCGCAACTACAGCTATGTCCTTCTGGCCGCGAGTAAGGTGATCGACGCCCAGACCTTCGAATACATAGCTCTGGACTTCGGGGGCTACCGTAGGGGTTGCCTAGCACTCCTCCGGATCGTACTCACCCGTCACCCTTCGCTCACCCACCCTCAGATCACCTACCGCTCCCCCAGCTCTGTCCTCATCTCAAGCAAGGAAGTCCTCTCCCAAGGGCACACCTACGACTATAGGGTCAGCTATAGCCCATCCTCGGGCTGGGAACTAGCACTAAGGGACGTGACCCGTGGGGAGAAGTTCGAGTCCGTGGGCACGAATGAGGCCTTCCTCCCAGAGCTCGTGCATAAGAATACCTTCGGACTGAGCTGTACCTTCACCATGCGTCATACCAAGGACTGGGCCTTCAGGGATCTCAGGATCTACCCAGCAGGCGAAGGGACTCCCGACGAGGGTGAAGCACCCCAGCCTCCCCACGATCCCAATGAGGGAGATCAGTCAGCCCCTACCCTCCTGCTCTCCGAGGTCATGCCCCATCCCAAGGCCAAGAGCCCCGAGTACATCGAGCTATATAATGTAGCCGATACGGACTGTGAACTATCGGACTTCCTCCTTGCTGTCGGCCGTGATGAGCAGTCCTACCACACCATTGCCCTCCCTCAGAAGACCATCTCAGCGAAGAGCTACATCGTCATCACTAAAGATCCCGATGCACTTGCCTCGACCTACCCTCAAGCCCCTCGGGAGAAGTTCGTCCAAGCCCCTCTTCCCCGTCTACTAAATAAGTCCGGCCTCATAGCGCTCGTCAAGGGAGAAGACCAGGTCATCGACCTCCTCCACTACAGCGAGGCTCTCCTTCCTCGTGGGCTGAAGACCAAGGCGGGAGTTGCCCTAGAGCGAAGGGACTACACGAAGGCGGAAGAAGAGGGAAACTGGAAGGCCGCCTCTGCTTCCTCGGGCTATGCTACCCCAGGGATGCCTAACTCTCTAGAGAGCTCTTCGGATACCTCCACCTCGGGCAAGGGCGAGCGTACTACCCTAGCCGACCTACTCCAGGCACTCGAAGCTTCTCCCCTGGCTACCTGCTCCTTCGGCGTATACACGATGACGGGGATCCTCCTTGCCCGAGGTAACTCCCTAGCGAAGGACTCCTGGCTGAAGAACCTACGCACTACACCTCTCGAATCGCTACGTCTCCTCGTTCGCTCAGCCTCTGGACCCTTCATCCTGCACGTGACTCTCCACCCCAAGGACGGGGAGAAGATCGAGAGAAGTCTAGTCTTCCGTCTCCCTCCGAACTAGCCCCTTCCTCTACCCTTCGCTCCTATCCCCTTTCTCCTCAGTGAAAGGTAGGCTCATTGACAGCCCTCCTTATCCCCCAAAAACAACCCTATGGTAGGTCGTCGAAAAAACCTACCGTAGGTCGTGATGACGACCTACCGTAGGTCGCAAGAGCGATCCACGGTAGGTCGTTTTTGTACCCTCTGAAGGGACACTCAGGTCCCCCTACCAGACGAGGCAAGAGATCGGCCGTTCATCTTCCCCAGAGCATCCCCTTCAGCTACTTGATTTGTATGGTAGAAACCCCTAAATTTGCTCTACACAATCAATAGTAACGCAAGAGATCAACATATAGTGATATATCTGACCTTAATCCGACGGACACCATGCCAGATCCCATCATCGCACACACAAGAGAAGACGGGAGCATCCAGACCCTCCCCGAGCATATACAAGGTGTAGCCCACCACTGTGCCCTCTTCCTAGAGGAGGCCGGATTACCCGAGCTCGCTCCCCTAGGGAGGCTACTAGCCCAGCTCCATGATGCAGGGAAGGCTCAACCAGCCTTCCAGCGCTATATCCAAGGAAAGAGTGACCAAAAAGCTCCGCATAGTGGTGCGGGGGCGCTCCTAGCCACCTGTATGCTGTACGAGCTCTCCAAGGAACTTCAGCTGAAGAAACTACCCCGTACCTCCCAGCTCCTAGCCTATGCCATCAGTGGACACCATCGAGGACTGTACGACTACATCGAGCTACGAAAGGAGCTTGAAAAGAAAGAGATCGAGGAGCGCTGTACTAAGACTAAAGAAGAGCTCCCCAACATTAAGTCGGAGCTACAAACTTGGGTCGAAGAGCATGCTGAGGCAACAGAGACTTCACTCAAAGAACTAGCTAAGCAAGTAGGTGAGACAGAGCAGGCTCAAGCCTTGATCCGACTGCTCTTCTCCTGCCTTGTGGATGCTGACTTCCTCGACACCGAAGCCTTCATGGACGAAGAGCGAAAAGGGCGCCGTCAGGAGGCTACCAGCGGATATGCCCCACTCGAGACCTTGAGGGATCGGCTGATCAAGCACATGGAGGGCTTCTCGACAGAGGGTAAGATCAACGAGGCTCGTAGAGCCTTCCTCGACCGATGCAGAGCACACGGACGCACCTGCCCGAAGGGCTATTACTCACTCTTCCTCCCCACAGGTGGCGGGAAGACGCTCTCCTCAATGGCTTGGGCGCTAGAGACAGCTCTGAAGCACGAAGCTAAGCGTATCATCTACGTCATCCCCTATACTTCGATCATCACCCAGACTGCGGGGATCTTCCGTGAGATCTTCGGGGAGGAGAATGTGCTGGAGCACCACTCAGATATCTCCTTCTCAGGGGGTAAAACCAGCCAAGAGGCAGAGCGCTACGAGCGCACCCGTCTACTAGCGGAGAACTGGGACGCTCCTATTACCGTGACGACGAACGTACAATTCTTCGAGAGCCTCTTCTCCCACAAGGTATCGCGGAGCAGAAAGGTGCACAGCATAGCGAACTCTGTTGTCGTCTTCGACGAGGTACAGATGTTCCCGACCGAGTTCCTGCATCCGATGCTTCGCCTCCTCGAGGATCTAAGGTGGATCTACGGCACACAGCTCCTCTTCTGCTCAGCTACACTCCCTCCCTTCGACAAGGACCATAGTAGCCCCTTCAAGAAGGTAAATGACTTCCATCAGCTCAGCGATGCTATTCAGCCGATCGTCCCCGAAGATCCCGAGTTCTTCAAGGTATTCGACCGAGTCGTCTACCACCTTGAGGAGAAGAAGTACACGACGAAGGAACTGGCCGAAGAGCTAGCTCAGCACGACTCTGCCCTCTGTATCGTCAATTCCCGCCGAGATGCCTCACAGCTCTACCAAGCACTACTAGAAGAGGGGAAGGAGGCTCAGGATGTCATCCATCTGTCTCGCAATATGTGCTCGGCTCATCTGAAGGAGCGCATCGCAGAGGTACGTCAGCGTCTGAAGGCCGGCATCCCTACGATCGTCATCAGCACCCAGCTGATAGAGGCAGGGGTCGATATCGACCTCCCCATCGTCTACCGTGCTATGAGTGGTCTTGACTCGATCGTCCAAGCAGGTGGGCGCTGTAACAGAGAAGGCAAGCGACAAGCCCCAGGGGAAGTCTATGTCTTCTCCCTAAGTGATGGAGGTAAAGCCGTCGGTGCTATAGCCCAAGGACAGAATGCTACACGCTTCCTCCTAGACAACGACAAGGAGCATACCCGACCCAACATACCTCTGGAGCTCATCGAAGCGTACTACAACCGCTACTACGCCTCGATTGAAAGCTTTGACACCAAGGGTATTGCGGAGAGCCTATATGATGAGGACGAGGCTAAGCGCTGGCGATTCGACTTTGAGCAGGCCTCCAAAGACTTCCAGCTCATAGACAATGTAGATCGTGATCTCTTCGTCCCCTACGGCAGGGGGAAGGAGCTCCTAGAGGGGCTTGAGAAGCATACCCTCTACCTCAACCACAGGACGATGAGGGAGCTCCAGCAGTACCATGTATCGATCTCTAAGTGGAGATATGAGGAGCTCGAGGAAGCTCGCCTTCTCTCCGAGATCATTGTCGATAGAGAGACGGGGAAGAGCATCCTAGTGCTTGAGCCCCAAGGCTACGATGAGGCTCTCGGGGTCTGCACTACGAATCCCCTCCTCGACGAGCCTCTCTTCGGCTAAATGAACAAGCAACAAATACAATCAGCAACTATGGATAAGACAAACCCTAAACTCTATTGCTTAGAGATACGTGGTGACTTTGCCTGCTTCACACGACCCGAGCTCAAGGTCGAGCGTGTCAGCTACGATGTCATCACCCCCTCGGCAGCACGCAACATCTTCCAGTGTATCTTCTGGAAGCCAGCCATCCAATGGCACGTCCGTAGGATCGAGGTTCTCAAGCCCATCCGACGCACCTCTATCCGTCGCAATGAGGTAGGATCTACGATGAGCCACAAGGCTACAAAGCCTCTCTTCATCGAGGAGAATCGTCAGCAGCGTACATCCTATATCCTCCGTGATGTAGCCTACCGCATCTATGCCGAGATGGAGTTCATCCCCTACGAGATGCGCCCCCTAAAACAGCAAAAAGAATGTAAGGATCCTAAAGCGGAGACACCCGAGAAGTATGATGCGATCTTCTTAGAGCGAGCTACCAAGGGGCAGTGCTTCACACAGCCCTACCTAGGTTGTCGTGAATTCACCTGTTCCTTTGAGTATATTCCACGAGGTCAGGAGCAAGACTTACCCATTGACGAATCCCGAGATCTAGGGATCATGCTCTTCGACATGGACTTTGAGAAGAATCTCCAGTGTCCTCCTCCCCTCTTCTTCCATGCCAAGATGGAGCATGGTGTGATCGAAGTTCCCCACAAATCAAGTAAGGAGATACTCAGATGATACTCAAAGCACTCTACGACTACTACCAAGCGATGGCCAAGCTGGGGAAGGTAGCTCCCTCTGGCATGGAATGGAAAGCTATTCCCTTCATCATCGTCATTGATGAGGATGGTACATTCAGACGGGTGATTGATACCCGAGATAAAGAGAATAAGCAAGGCTGTGAGTACCTCGTAGCCAAAGCTAAAGGTCGCTCGGGATCTAAGAGCTATGCAATCTCCCAAATCCTCTGGGATCACTCTGGCTATGTGCTGGGTATCCCCACAGATGATAGTGAAGAGAAGCAGGTCATGGCTCCCAAACAGCATGAAGCCTTCAAGCAAGAGCTAGCTAAGCTCCGAGAGCTCTTCCCAGAGAACAAAGGCTTCAAGGCTATAGAACTCTTCTACGAGAAGTATGAAGAGAAAAAGGAGGAAGAGCCTTCAGACCTATTTGTAGAGGAGGTAAAAGACCTTTCGAACATCATCCCTGAAGACATCTTGCAGGAGATCAAGAAAAAGGTCGGGGCAAATATCTCATTCCTACTGAGCACAGAGAGTAATCCCAATAAGCTGATCTCCTCCCATGAAGATATTCAGTCGTACCAAGCAGGGGGCTCTGAGGAGGAAGGAGGAGACAAGGGACGATGCTTAGTCACAGGAGAGCAGGGCCCCATCGCTAGACTACATGGTGGGATCAGTCTCTTCGGAGCTCAAGCCAATGCCACGCTCATCAGCTTCCAAAAATCCTCGGGCTATGATTCCTATGGCAAGGAGCAGGGGCTCAATTCCCCGATCTCTCAGACGGCATCCGATGCCATCATCTCAGGGCTCAACATGCTCCTCGGGAAGGATAAGAACACGAACTACCGCATAGGAGAGACTACATTCGTATTCTGGAATACCCTACAGGACGATGAACTCCTAAAGAACTATCAGGAAGCCACCTTCACAGGGCTTCCCTTCGATGGTGACTTTGAGGAGGAGGAAGCCACTTCAACCTCTAAGAAGAAAGCAGCTGAGAAGAGCGACCCCGAGAAAGAAACCAAGGTGGTGATCCAGGCTCTTCGGTCAGCACTGAGCAGTAAAAATGCATATATCGATCGGGAGCACTCGGATCGCTTCTACATCTTAGCACTGGCCCCCAACGCCAAGCGTGTCAGTGTCAAGCTCTGGATGGAGGGCACAGTCAGCGAGATCGTCGGTAATACCCTCGCACACCTCGATGATATGAATATCGTCCGCATCGATGGCCTTCTGGATGAAGAGATACCTCCCCTTCGCCCGATCTACCGGATCATGAAGGCTATCTACACGGCGACAGATAGCACTAAGTGGCCGAGACAGGTAGTGCAAGAGCTACTTGAGAGCATCATCAAGGGACTCCCCTATCCTCCAGCTCTCCAGATGGCATGCCTCGAGCGGATCCATCATGACCACACCAGCAAATATCCCGTCACGGAGCTCCGAGCAGCCCTACTCAAGGCATACCTCAACCGCAAGCACAGAAAGAATCCTCAAATAAAACAGCTAACTATGGCACTAGACAAGTCCAACTCCAACCCAGCCTACTTAGCCGGGCGACTCTTTGCGCTTCTGGAGCGCATCCAAGAGAAAGCTATCCCCGGCGTCAAGGCGAACATCACCGATCGCTACTTCCGTACAGCCTCAGCGACACCAGGGATTATCTTCGGCCGTCTCCTACAGCTCTCTGCCTTCCACCTATCGAAGATTAAGAAGGAGCACGGAGGTCTCGGCTTCTACTTCGATCGACAGATACAGGAGGTACTAAAGCTCCTCCCTGGAGGACAGGCTACCTTCGATAAGTTCTTCTCCCCTGACCAGCAGAGCATCTTCGCTGTGGGCTACTATCATCAGAAGGCCTACCGCGATCAGAAGGCAGAGGCCGAAGCTAACGAAGAAGAACAAGAAACAGAAAATTAACTCAACCAAATATCCATACAATCATGAGTAAGCAACCTATCCAAAACAGGTACGACTTCATCTATCTCTTCGACGTACAAGATGGCAACCCCAACGGAGACCCTGATGCAGGGAACCTCCCTCGTATAGACTTCGAGACGGGACAAGGCCTCGTCACCGATGTCTGCCTCAAGCGCAAGGTTCGTAACTATGTGCAGACCAAGGTGGGAGGTGATCCACTCAGCCAGATCTTCGTCAAGGAGGCTGCAGTCCTCAACGGCGAGATCGACAAAGCTTATATAGCTCTTGACCTCGATGCCAAGGATAAGACTAAGGAGTCAGAGAATAAGGGCAAGGCACGCCAGTACATGTGCGAGCACTACTATGACATCCGCACCTTCGGAGCTGTGATGACTACGGGGAAGAACGCTGGGCGAAGCGCATCGCCGCATTCATCGCAGCGGCGCGGCAGGAAAAGCCCATCGAGACGACGGGCGAACTCGTTGACATCGTCTGCCGCGCCGTGCCCAAGGGCGTGCGCCGCGCGGCGGGCGGCCATCCGGCGAAGCGCATCTTCCAGGCGATCCGCATCGAGGTGAACGACGAACTCGGCATCCTGCAGGCAAGCGTTGAGAATGCGGTGCACGCGCTCGCACCCGGCGGCAGAATCGCCGTCCTCACGTTTCACTCGCTCGAAGACCGCATCGTCAAGCAGACATTCAAGGAACTCGCACGCGGCTGTATCTGCCCGCCCGAGCTTCCCGTCTGCGTTTGCGGTCACGAGCCTAAGGTCAGGCTCTTGGGCAAGGCGCAGAAGCCGAGCGCTGCAGAATCTGCAGAAAATCCACGCGCCAAGAGCGCGAAATTGCGCGTGGCTGAGAAATTATAGGAAGCCGCTCTTCGGCGGAGGGCGCATGAGGAAGCAGGCGGAGGCCGCAGGAAGCGGCAGCACCGCTATCAAGGAGGGATCGACAGATGCTCGCAAGACAAAGGGAGTATGAGTATTATGAGGAGGAGCTGCAGCCGCAGCGGATCGAGAAGCCCGCGCCGCCTCCTAAGAGGCGGCCGACGCTCAACACGCATCTGCGCTCCCGCTGCTTCTTGCTGCTCGCGCTGGTCTCTATCATGGCGATGGCGGTGACGATCCGAAGCGGCATCACGGCGAGCCGCGGCTACGATCTCGTGAAGATCCAGCAGCAGGCGGAAACGCTCGAAAAGGAAAATGAGCATCTGAAGATCGAGATCGCACAGATGAAATCGCCCGAGCGCGTGCGCCGCATCGCGACGGAAAAGCTCGGCATGAGCACGCCGAAGACGGTCTACTTTGCGACAGGTGCGAAGGAATAGGTCCGATAAATTTCATGGAGGGATGGCAATGAAGACGCTTGCCGAGTTGGCGGCGCTCGTCGAGGGCGCTGAAATCAAGGGAGATGCAGCTGCGAAGATCGCGGACATCGTGCACGATTCGCGCGAGGTGACGGAGGGGACGCTCTTCGTCGCCATCGAGGGGCTGCATGTCGACGGCCATTCCTTCATCGCGCAGGCGGTCGAGAAGGGCGCGTGCGCGATTCTGACGGAGCGCGGGATCGAGATTCCCGAGGGTGCGGCGGCGGTTCTTCGCGTGCCGAACCTTGCGGCGGCGCTTGAGGTCATCGTGCCGTTTTTCCATGACTATCCGTCGCGGAAGATGCGCATCATCGGCATCACGGGCACGAACGGCAAGACGACGACGAGCTACATGACGCGTGCCATCCTGCGCGAGGCGGGGTACAAGGTCGGACTCATCGGCACGATTCAGATCCTCGTCGAGGATGAGGCTCTGCCGATTCACAATACGACGCCCGACGTCGTCGTCCTGGAGCGAACGCTCGCCTATATGGCGCGGCGCGGCATGGATTTCGTCGTCATGGAGGTGTCTTCGCACGCGCTCGATCAGAACCGCGTGGCGGGCATCGAGTTCGATACGGCGGTATTCACGAACCTCACGCAGGATCATCTCGACTACCATAAGACGCTCGAAAACTACAAGCGCGCGAAAGCGCGCCTTTTCGACCTTGTGAGCCGCAAGGGCGCGAAGGAGGGCAAGACGGCTGTCGTCAATATCGACGATGCGGCGGGCGAGACGATGCTCGCCCATGCGAAGTGTGCGCATCTCACGTATGCCGTGAAGAAGGAAGCCGCCCTTCGCGCCGAGAACATCCGCGTCCATGCGCGGGGCATGGAGCTGACGCTTGCAGGCACTTTCGGCAGGATGGATCTTTCGCTCGGCGTCACGGGAATCTTCAATGTCTACAACGTCATGAGCGCCGTCGGCGCGGCGCTCGCGGAAAGGATCGCGCCCGAGGCGATCAAGAGGGCGCTCGAAGCTTTCAAGAGCGTGCCCGGGCGCTTCGAGCTCGTCGATGCGGGGCAGGCGTTCTCCATCATCGTCGACTATGCGCATACGCCTGACGGCTTGGAGAACATCCTGAATACGGCGCGGGAGATTGCGGCGGGACGCATCCTCACGGTGTTCGGCTGCGGCGGCGACCGCGACCGCACGAAGCGGCCGATCATGGGGCGCATCGCGGCGGCGCTTTCCGATGTCGTGCTCGTGACTTCGGACAATCCGCGCACGGAAGATCCCGCTCGCATCCTTGATGAGGTCGAGGTCGGCGTGCTTGAGAAGATTGGCGACAAGCGCCATGAAAAGATCGCCGACCGCCGCACGGCGATCGTGCGTGCCGTGGCGCTCGCCGAAAAGGACGACATCGTCATCATCGCGGGCAAGGGGCACGAGAATTACCAGATCTTGAAGGACAAGACAATCCACTTCGACGACAAGGAAGTCGCACGCGAGGCCATCGCCGCGCGGGAGCAAAGCTATGCGATGCGCTTTTCGCTCGCCGACGTCGAGCGTGCGGTAAAGGCCGAAGTCGTGCGCACGGCGGCGGACATCGCATTTTCCGACATCGTGACGGATACGCGAAAGATTGCGGCGGGATCGCTCTTCGTCGCGCTTCAAGGCGAGCGCTTTGACGGCGCGGACTTCGCGGCGCAGGCGGTCGAAAAGGGCGCGGCGGGCGTGCTCGTAGCGGCTGATACGCCCGAGGCGAAGCTGCCGAAGACGGGCGTCGTGCTCAAGGCGAAGGACACCCTGCTCGCCTATCAGCAGATCGCCGCCGCGTGGCGCAGGAAGTTTTCCATCCCCGTCGTCGCCATCACGGGATCGAACGGCAAGACGACGACCAAAGACTTGACGGCCGCCGTGCTCGGCGCACGCCTTCTTGTGCAGAAGACGGCGGCGAACTACAACAACGAGATCGGCCTGCCGCTGACGCTCCTTGGCCTTCGCGCCGCGCACGAGGCGGCTGTCGTCGAGATCGGCATGAGAGGGATCGGACAGATAGCCGCGCTTGCGCCGCTCGCCGCGCCGACCGTCGCCATCGTGACGAACGTCGGCGAGGTGCACATGGAGCTTCTCGGCTCGATCGAGAACATCGCGAGGGCGAAGGCGGAGCTTGTCGAGGCTGTGGAGCCGGGCGGCACGGTCATACTGAACGCCGACGATGCGCGCGTCCTCGCGATGCGCGAGAAGGCGAAGGCGGGCGTGCGCGTCGTGACCTTCGGGCTTTCGCGCGATGCCGATGTGCGTGCCGTCGCTGTCGGCAAGGCCGAAGGCGGCATGAGATTCATGCTGGAATGGAAAAACGAGCGCGGGCGACTGGAACGGCACGAGCTCTTCCTGCCGATGCCCGGCCGACACAACGTGTCGAATGCGCTCGCCGCCATCGCTGCGGCCCGCGTGCTCGGCCTTTCGCTCGCGGATGTCCGGCGCGGACTCGCCGTGCCGCCTGCGCAGAAGATGCGCTTTGCCGTCGAGAAGTGCGGCGCATACACCTTCGTCAACGACGCCTACAATGCGAGTCCCGCATCGACACGCGCGTCCTTGAAGACGCTCGCCGAGATGTTCGCGGGCAGGAAGATCGCCGTTCTCGGCGACATGCTCGAACTCGGCAGCGCGTCGAAGAGCGGCCACGCGAGCGTGGGCGAGGAGGCGGCGCATCTGGGCTTTGCCGCCGTCCTCTCGCGCGGCGAGGAGAGCCGCTTCATCGCGGAGGCCGCAAAGGCGGGCGGTGTGCCGCTCGTCGAGCGCATGGCGTCGCACGAGGCGGCGGCGGCAAGGCTCAAGGAGATCCTGCAGCCGGGCGACGCCGTGCTCTTCAAAGGCTCGCGCGGCATGAAGATGGATGAGATCATCCCCGTGTTGAAGAAGGCGCTGGAGGCAGGCAAATGATGGATGTGAATACGACGGCGCTTTCTCTTGCAGGAGCGGCGGCGCTCGCCGCCGTCCTCGTGCTCGCGGCCGGCCCCTTCGTGATTCCCGAGCTGCACAAGCTGAAGTTCGGGCAGAGCATACGCGAGGAAGGGCCGAAGAGCCATCAGGCGAAGAGCGGCACGCCGACGATGGGCGGCGTCATGATCATCGCCGCCATCACGCTCGCGACGCTTGCCGCCGCGCCCTTGACGGCGGGCGTATGGCTCGCGCTCTTCGTGATGCTCGGGCACTTCGCGCTCGGCTTCCTCGATGACTACATCAAGGTCGTGAAGAAGCGCAACCTTGGCCTCAAGGCGCGGCAGAAGCTCTTGGGGCAGATCGTCATCGCCGTCGTCGTCATTTTTTTCGCACAGCATGAACTCGGCATTGCGACGACGGTCTGGCTGCCGCTCGTGCACGCGGAGCTTGACATCGGGCTCTTCTACTACCCGCTCGTGCTCTTCGTGCTCGTCGGCACGAGCAACGCCGTGAACCTCACGGACGGCCTCGACGGCCTCGCTGCGGGCACGGTCACGGTCGCCGCGCTCGCCTACATGGCGGTCGCACTCGCCTTCAGCGCGACGGGGCTTGCCGTGTTCGCGGCGGCGATTGCGGGCGCTTCGTGCGCCTTTTTGCGCTTCAATCATCATCCGGCTCGCGTCTTCATGGGCGATACGGGATCCTTGGCGCTCGGCGGCGCGATCGCCGCGCTCGGCATTCTCACGCATACGGAAATTTTGCTCGCCGTCATCGGCATCGTCTTCGTCGCCGAGGCGCTTTCCGTCATCATCCAGGTCATCTCCTTCAAGACGACGGGAAAACGCGTCTTCCTCATGAGTCCGATTCATCACCACTTCGAGCTCAAGGGGTGGCAGGAGACGCGCGTCGTCCATACGTTTTGGCTCGTCGGCGTCGTCTTTGCGGCGCTCGGCGCATGGCTTGCATATTGACGCGGGCAGACGTTTGACATCTTGGGACGCCTCCCTCGGCTGCGGGGAAGAGATAAAGCGAGGAGGAAGCATATTGCATCTTGATACGGATTTCAAAGGAAAGAAGGTTCTCGTCGTCGGCGCCGGGATCAGCGGCTTTGCGGCGGCGAAGGTTCTCAAGAGGCTCGGCGCGAAGGTCACGCTTTCCGATGCGAAGGACGAGGCGGCGATCAAAGAAGACGTCTCGGAGCTTCGCGAACTCGGCATCGGGCTGATCTTCGGCGCACAGGAAGCCGCGCTCCTGGACGGCTGCGATCTTCTCGTGCTCTCGCCCGCCGTTCCCGTCGCCATCCCGCTCGCCGAGGAGGCGAAGCGGCGCGGCATCCGCATCACGAGCGAAGTGGAGTTGGCGGCGGCACTTGCCAAGTCGCCGATCTTCGCCGTGACGGGGACGAACGGCAAGACGACGACGACGACGCTCCTGGGGCTGCTGCTCGCCGAGAAGTTCGGCAAGGAGAAGACGCGCGTCGGCGGCAACATCGGCTATCCGCTGTCGGAGGCGGTGCTGGAGGCGGGCGAGGGCGGCGCGGTCGCCGCCGAGATTTCGAGCTACCAGATGGAGGCGACGGAGCACTTCCGTCCGAAGGTAGCCGCCGTCCTCAACGTGACGCCCGACCACATCAAGCGCCACGGCTCGATGGAAGTCTATCAGGCGATGAAGGAACGGCTTTTCCGCGAAATGGCAAAAGGCGATTGGCTCGTCCTGAACTACGACGACGAGAGGACGCGCTCGATGAAGGAGCGTGCCGCGTGCCCCGTATTTTTCTTCAGCCGCAGGGAGGCGCTCGAAGAGGGCGCTTTGCTCTTGGGCGACAAGCTCGTCCTGCGCCAGGGCGGCGAGGAGATCGCGCTCGTGACGACGGCGGAGCTTGGCATCAAGGGGGCGCACAACGTCGAGAACGCGCTCGCGGCGGCGGCGATGGCGCACCTCGCGGGCGTCGAGGCTGAGGCGATTCGCCGCGTGCTGCGCTCCTTCAAGGGCGTCGAGCACCGCATCGAGCATTTTCTCGATCTCGCGGGCGTCGCCTGGTACAACGATTCCAAGGCGACGAATACGGACTCGGCGATCAAGGCGCTCGAATCCTTCTCGGACGGCATCGTGCTCATTGCGGGCGGCGACGACAAGATGACGGATCTGACGGACTTCATGCATCTCGTTTCGGAGCGCTGCACGGAACTGATCCTCGTCGGCGACGCCGCCGTTCGCTTCGCCGAAGCCGCGCGCGCAGCGGGCTTTCCCGCCGCGCACATCCACGACGCCGCGTACTCGATGAAGACGGCGGTCTACATCGCTGCGCGGCTCGCGAAGCCGCCTGCCGTCGTGCTCTTGTCGCCCGCGTGCGCGAGCTTCGACATGTTCGACGGCTTCGAGGAGCGCGGCGAGGTGTTCAAGCGCTTGGCACGCGAGCTGGCATAGGAGTTTGCAGAAAAACGCAGAAATGGCAGGCAAAGGGGAACAGGCATGAAGATCATCGTTTCGGGCGGCGGCACGGGCGGCCACATATATCCGGCGCTGACGCTCGTGAGCGCTCTCGCCAAGAAGGAGCGCACGGCGGAATTTCTCTACGTCGGCACGCAGAAAGGCCTGGAAGCCGACATCATACCGAAGGAAGGCATCCCCTTTGAAACCGTCGATATCGAGGGGCTCAAGCGCAGTTTCTCGCCCGCGAACATCGTGCGGCTCGGACGCGCCATGCACGGCGTTGCGGAGGCGGCGGCCATCGTGCGCCGCTTCCGCCCCGACGTCGTGATCGGCACGGGCGGCTACGTCTGCGGGCCGATTCTCATGGCGGCGAGCCTCGCGCATGTGCCGACGCTCATTCAGGAGCAGAACGTCGTGCCCGGCGTGACGAACAAGATCTTGTCGAAGTTCGTGACGAAGATCGCCGTCGGCACGGAAGAGGCTCTGTGCCGCTTCCCGCGCAAGAAGGCGGTCTTTACGGGAAATCCCATCCGCCGCGAGGTCATGACGGCGAGCCGCGAGAAGGCGCTCGAAACGTTCGGCTTCGATGCGGCAAAGCGCACGGTGCTCGTCTCGGGCGGCAGCCGCGGCGCGAGGAGCATCGACCGCGCGATGGTCGGCGTCCTGCAGGCGGCGCAGAAGTATTCCAAGGTGCAGTTCCTTCTCGTCACGGGAAAGGGCGAGTATGAGGACGTCATGCGCCGTCTGGAGGAAGTGGGCGTGGATCTCGCCGCCGCGCCGCACATCAAGGTCGAGCCTTACCTCTACAATATGCCCGAGGCGATGGCGATGGCGGATCTCGCCGTCTTCCGCGCAGGTGCGACGGGGCTTGCCGAGCTCACGGCACGCGGCGTGCCCGCGATCTTGGTGCCGTATCCGTACGCGGCGGAGAACCATCAGGAGTACAATGCACGCGCCTTGGAGCGAGCGGGCGCGGCGCGCGTGATCTTGGATCGCGATCTCACGGACAAGACGCTTTCGGCGCTGCTTGGCGAGCTTTTGTCGGAAGAAGGAAAGCTTCGCCGCATGGCAGAGAAGAGCCGTGCGCTCGGGCGCCCCGAGGCGGCCGATGAGATTGCCGATCTCGTGCTGGAGATTGCGAAGGATTAGGAGGAGAGAGAGTTGCTGAAGGACATCCATAAGATACATTTTGTCGGTATCGGCGGTGCGGGCATGAGTGCGCTCGCGCACATTTTGCTGGAAAAGGGCTATGAGGTGACAGGCTCCGATCTCGGCTCTTCCGCGCTGATCGAGCAGCTCAAGGGTCTCGGTGCGCACATCCATCACGGGCATCGCTCAGAGAACGTGCATGGGGCAGAAGCCATCGTCGTCTCGACGGCGATTCCTGAGACGAATCCCGAGATCGTTGAGGCGGCGCGGCTTGGCCTGCGTCGCTTCCATCGCTCGGACATCAATGCCGCGCTCCTCAATACGGCGAAGGGCATCGCTGTGGCGGGAGCGCACGGCAAGACGACGACGACCTCGATGCTCGGCGTCGCGCTCGACCATGCGGGCATCTCGCCGACGATCATCATCGGCGGCGAGGTCGATGTCCTCGGCGGCAACGCGAAGCTCGGCAAGGGCGAGTATCTCGTCTCCGAAGCCGATGAGAGCGACGGCTCGTTCCTGAAGCTCCGGCCGCACATCGCCGTCGTCACGAACATCGAGGACGATCATCTCGATCACTACGGCACGCTCGCGAACATTCGCAAGGCATTTCGCGAATTTCTGGAAAACATCAAGCCCGGCGGCCACGCCGTCCTGTGCTTTGACAACGAGAACGTGCGAGACATCGCTCAGACGCTCGGCCGCAAGGTCATCTCCTACGCCATCGACCATGAGGCGGACTACCGCGCGGGCAAGATCGAGATGCACGGCGCGGGCGTTGATTTCTCCGTGCTGCACAAAGGAAAAGATCTCGGCCGCGTGCGCCTCAATCTGCCCGGCAGGCACAACGTGCTCGACGCACTCGCGACCGTCGTCACGGGTCTGTCCATTGGCTTGACGGTCGAGCAGATGGCGGCGGGACTGGCGCTCTTTCACGGCGCGAAGCGGCGCTTCCAGACGAAGGGGCGCGTGCAGGACGTATGGGTCGTCGACGACTACGCGCATCATCCGACGGAGATCGCGACGACGCTCCTCGCGGCGCGTCAGACGAAGCCGCGCCGCATCATCTGCGCCTTTCAGCCGCATCGCTACTCGCGCACGAAGCTTCTTGCCGCTGAATTCGGCGGCGCTTTCCGCGAGGCGGACGTGCTCGTACTGACGGATATTTATTCGGCGGGAGAAGCGCCGATCGAGGGCGTGTCGGGGCGCACGATCCTCGACGCCGTGCGGCAGACGACGGGGCAGGACGCAGTCTATATTCCGCAGCGGGAAGATATTGCCGCGCACCTCGCCGCCATCGCACAGTCCGGCGACATCGTCCTCACGATGGGCGCGGGCGATATATGGAAGACGGGCGAGGAACTGGTCGCCCTTTTGGAGGGGAAGTAATTTCATGAAGCAGGGAAAGATCGTCGTCGTCATGGGCGGGCCGTCGAGCGAGGCGGAAGTCTCGCGCCGCACGGGCGCCGCCATCGTCAGCGCCTTGGAGTCGAAGGGCTATGCGGTCGAGGGCATGGAACTCGATCCGCCGCACTTTGCCGAGGCGATAAGAAAGAGCGACTGCGCCATCGTCTTCAACGCGCTGCATGGCAGGTACGGCGAGGACGGCGTGCTGCAGGGCACGCTCGACATGCTCGGCATCCCCTATACGGGTTCGGGCGTCCTCGCCGCCGCCGTCACGATGGACAAGGTCATGTCAAAGCGCGTGTTCCTCGGCGCCGGCATCTCGACGCCGCGCTCCGAGACGTTTCATCGCTTCGAATTTGACGCGGAGCTTCCCTTACGCATCCGCAAGGCGTTCTCCCTGCCCGTCGTCATCAAGGCATCGTCGCAGGGATCGAGCATCGGCGTTGCCATCGTCGAAAAGGAGGAGGAGCTTGAGGCGGCGCTCAAGGACGCCTTCCGTTACGATGAGGAAGTGCTCGTCGAGGAGTTCATTCGCGGCAAGGAGCTGACCGTCGCCGTCTGGGGTGACGCGAGAGAAGCGCAGGCCTTTCCCGTCATCGAGATCACGACCGTTTCGGGACGCTACGACTACGCGAGCAAGTACACGAAGGGCGCTTCGACGCACATCATTCCCGCACGCATTCCCGCAGATGTGACGGAGCGCGTGCAGCAGCTCGCCGTCGACGCTTTCCGCGCCTGCGGCTGCCGCGGCGTGGCGCGTGCCGACATGATGCTCGGCGAGGACATGACGCCCTATGTGATCGAGATCAACTCGATGCCCGGCATGACGGAGACCTCGCTCGTGCCCGATGCGGGACGCGCCATGGGCGTCGAGTTCCCCGAACTCTGCGAAAGGATTTTGGAAATGGCAGGGTATGAGAAGTAAGAAATGAGCGAAGGTACGGAAAGGAGGCGGGACGATGGCAGAGGAAAGGCAGGAGAATCTCGGCTTTACCGAGCCCGGCGCATTGCCGGGCGAGACGCATATCGTGCGCCGCCGCAGCCCGCGCCGCGTCCTCAAGGGATTCCTGTTCCTCGTCGTCTCGGGCGCGCTCCTCGCCGTCGCCGTCTACTCGCCGCTCTTTTCCGTGCGCGATGTGCGCATCATCGGCAACCACTACATGCCAGCCGATGACATCCGACGCGTCGCCGGCGTCTACCCGGGCGTGCCGCTCTTCCAGGTGAAGACGGCGGAGATGGCGCAGCTCCTGATGAAGGATCTGCGCGTCGAGCAGGCGAGCGTGCGCCGCTCCTTGCCATCGACGCTTGAGATTCAGATCGTCGAGCGCCGCCCCGTCGCCACCGTCGACTGCGACTTTGGCTACGTCGATCTCGACCGCGAAGGCACGGTCATCGACGCCTACAAGACGCTGAAGAAGATGGCGATTCCCATGGTCACGGGCATCAAGCTCAAGGACATCTACATCGGCGACAAAACGACGGATGAAAATCTCAAGGCGGCGCTCGTCTATCTCAATGCCCTGAAGCCTGAGACGAATGCGCAGATCTCCGAGGTGTCGCTGAAGAAGCCGGACGACGTCATGGCGTACACGACGGGCGGCGTGCAGATTCGCCTCGGTGCGCTCGACCGCTTGGAAGAAAAGGCGCATCTGACGGACAGCTTCATCGTCGATCAGGAGGTCAAGCAGCGTCCCGTCGAGTACGTCGACTTCAAGTACACGGCGCCGTTCATCAAGCTCAAGCAGTGATTCCTTTACATTCTCGAAATGCGGCAGTATAATAACCTTGAAGAGGTGTGAGACGGTGCTTCGATGGAAGCCTTTTGCTGTGTGAATCGGAAGGGTGGCTGTCATGGCGACAAAGAGTTTCTTGAAGAGCGTGAATATCAAAGAGGACAAGCAGATTCGGGTATTTGCGAATGCCTTGGAAAAGGCGGAGCAATACCGTGCCAAGAATTTGGGGCAGCCTGTATATGAGGTTCCGCAGGAGAAGATGCGCGTCTTGTTGTCGAAGTATCGAAATGCGTAGGGCTTCATAATGCTCGGTACACCGATTGTCAATTTGCTGGATTTGATCGAGGGCGGCGAAGAAGAGGCGCTCAACAACATCCTCGTGGAGTTTTCATGTCCCTGCAATAAAGATGTGGAGAACTTTCTCAAGGAAAAGGCGGTTGCTTTTTCAAAGCAGAGAATAGCCGCCACATATCTTGTCTTTAAGCAATATAAAGGCGAAGATGTTGTGGTCGGCTATTTTTCTATCGCACAGAAGTATTTTCATATTGATTTGAAGCGAGGGGCATTAAGCAAGACTTTGCGAAAAAGGATCAACAAGTTTGCCGTATGGGAAGAGTCGCTGCATAGATATATCGTTTCCGCCATCTTGATCGGACAGCTAGGGAAGAATTATGCGCATGGTTACGATCGACTGATTCGCGGCGATGAACTTCTGGAGATCGCCTGTGACAAGGCAGCGCAGATTCAGCGTATATCCAGCGGAAAGGTCGTGTATTTGGAGTGTGAGGAAAAGCCTGCCCTCGTAGAATTTTATGAACGCAATGGGTTTCATACTTTTGGTAGACGTATGCTCGATAGGGATGAGGCAGATGTTTTGGAAGGCGGCTGCCTGGTGCAGTTGTTTAGATATTTGTGATTTCCCGCATGGTAGAGCGGCGGGGGTATTCTATTGGCAGATAAGATCTTTTGCGTTATAATTCCTTTATTATCTCATTTTAGCAATAGCTCGGGAGGCATTTTATGATCAATTTCAAGCAGGGGCGGTGGTCCATCGCCTTTGTCTGCATGGTTTTGGGCTTCATGCTCGCCGTGCAGTTTCGCGCGACGGAGGACATGCGCCAGTCCGTATCGCAGCAGCGCGTGGAGGAGCTTGCCACGCGTCTTCTGGAGACGGAGAAGGAGCGCGACCGTCTGCAGGAAGAACTGAAGGATACGAAGGACGCAGCGTCAGAGGGGCCGAGCAACGATTACCAACGCATGAAGGGCGGCTTCACGGCGCTCGCGGGACCGGGCGTCATCGTCACGCTCGACGACAGCAAGGCGACGTCGAAGGCGGGCGAGAATCCGAACCTCTACCTCATTCATGACGACGATCTCCTGCGCGTCATCAACGAACTGCGCGCCGCAGGCGCAGAAGCCGTGTCCATCAATGGGCAGAGGCTCACGGGCACGTCGGAGATCCGCTGCGCGGGGCCGACGCTCTCCGTCAACAACGTGCGTTCGGCGCCGCCCTACAAGATTCATGCCATCGGCGACCCCGACAGTTTGGAGAAGTCGATCAAGATGCGCGGCGGCGTCGAGGACACGCTGAAGGTCTGGGGCATACAGATCGACGTCAAGAAGGAAGAGCATGTCGAGGTGCCCGCTTACAAGGGCGCGGCGTCGTTCAAGTACGCGAAAGCCATCGAAGCGCTTTCGGATGAAAAGGAGGGGGCAAGATGATCCTGCCTGTTCTCGGACTTCTCGTCGGCGTTGCCGTCGGCATGCTCTCGCCGATCACCGTGCCGCTCGCCTACGCAAAGCTCTCCTCCGTCGCCCTGCTCGCCTCGCTCGATTCCGTTTTCGGCGGCCTTCGGGCGGCGTCGGAAAACCACTTCGACAATGCCGTATTCATCTCGGGCTTCTTTATGAACGCCCTCATGGCGGCATTCCTCGTCTACATCGGCGACCGCCTCGGCATCGACCTCTACTATGTGGCGCTTCTGGCGTTTGGCTTGCGTGTCTTCCAGAATCTGGCGATTCTGCGCCGTCATTTCTTTGAAAAGCATAATTAGGGCGGCAAAAAGAGAAAAAAGCAAGCATTTTCATAATTTTTTTATGGCGCACGTATTAAAATAATGATAGAATGGTAGGGAAACTTTTGAGGACGACTGCCGTACTCCCTCTAGTGGGACGAAAGGCGGACTATGCTATATTTTGGGGGTTGCTATCGTGTTTGAATTGGATGATATGGGTTTGGACCAGTTCGCCAAGATCAAGGTCATTGGTGTGGGAGGCGGCGGCAGCAATGCTGTGAACCGCATGATTTCAGCGGGATTGCAGGGCGTGGAGTTCATCGCTGTCAACACGGACGCGCAGGCTCTTTTGCACGCGATGGCGCCGAAACGCATCCAGATCGGCGAGAAACTTACGCGCGGCCTCGGTGCAGGTGCGCGTCCCGAAATTGGTGAGCAGGCGGCGGAAGAGAGCCGCGATGACATCCTGCAGTCGCTGCAGGGCGCGGACATGGTCTTCGTGACCGCCGGCATGGGCGGCGGCACGGGCACGGGAGCGGCGCCCGTCGTCGCCGAGTGTGCGCGTGAGATCGGCGCTCTGACCGTCGGGGTCGTCACACGCCCCTTCACGTTTGAAGGACGTCTGCGCCAGAAGAAGGCGGAGGCGGGCATCGAGAAGCTGCAGCAGCACGTCGACACGATCATCACGATTCCGAATGACCGCCTGCTGCAGGTCGTCGACAAGAAGACCTCGATCACGGATGCGTTCAGCTTCGCCGACGATGTCCTGCGCCAGGGCGTCAAGGGCATCTCCGACCTCATCGCCGTGCCGGGACTGATCAACCTCGACTTCGCCGACGTCAAGTCCATCATGAGCAATGCAGGCTCGGCGCTCATGGGCATCGGCGAGGCGACGGGCGAGAACGCCGCCGTCACCGCCGCCAAGTACGCGATCGAGTCGCCGCTCTTGGAGACGAGCATCGAAGGGGCGCACGGCGTTCTCCTCAACATCTCCAGCTCGGCGGAGAACCTCAGCATGTACGAGGTCAACGAAGCCTCTTCGACGATTCAGGAGGCCGTCAACGTCGATGCGAACATCATTTTCGGCGCGTCCCTCGATGAAACGCTCGGAGATACCGTGCGCGTGACCGTCATCGCGACGGGCTTCGACAACGATACGGTAGGCATCCAGCGTCCCGCTGCGACGGCTGCCCAGGGAAAGCCCGCGCAGCCCGGCGCAAAGCCCGTCCCCCAGGCCGACACGCCGCTGCCGAAAGCGCCGAGCTTCAGCAACTTCGACATCCCTGAGTGGATGAACCGAAAGCGCGATTGAGGGCAGGCAGAAAAATATTGCGAAAAATGACAGGCATCCTTTCGATGATGGAAGGGTGCCTGTTTTGCGTGTGCATGATGCGGCGCATGTTCTGTTCCTCCGTTAAAGGATTTTCAGTCAAAGATTTTCCACCGATTCGCTTGGATTCGTGCTATAATAATCTTCACTAGATGGATTTTGAGGGGATGGCGAGAGTATGAGGAAGATGGCGCTGAGTCTGGCTTTGGCTCTGGCGGTGGCCTTGGGAACAGATGCCGTTTCTTTTGCGGCACTGCCGCAAACGCAGGCTCGTGTGCAGGTGCAGCAGCAAGCGGCGAAGACTCTGACGGGCGTGCGCTTTGGCACGAACGATGAGCGTGAGCGCGTCGTGTTCGACTTGACGACGCTGCCCGTCTACGAAGTCCATACGGAAAACGACGGACAGAGGATCGTGCTTTTCCTTGCAGGCGCACGCAGTCAGGCCGCACAGCCGGAGATTTCGGGCAGCATGGTCGAGAGCGTGCGCGTATCGGCTGTGCCGCAGGGCGTCAAGGTCATCATAGATCTTGCGGCGCCGGCATCTTACGAGGTCAAGACGCTGGCGAATCCGACGCGCCTCTTCATCGATGTGCAGAAGGAGTATGAGGTCGTTTCCGAGGAGACGCCTGCGCCCGGTTTGAAGCTCTCGACGCTCAAGCGGCTCGACGCTCGCGGCCGCCTGACGGGATGGGTGCTGGAAGCCGATCCCGCCCGCTATCGCGCCGTGCCTGTGCTCGCCAAGGGGGCTGTGCCGGGACGCGCTTCGGTCAGTGCGATGTCGGATATGGCAGGGGCCGACGCGGCGATCAATGCGTCCTACTTTGCACCGAACGGCGAGATCCTTGGCCTTTTGAAGCTGGACGGCACGATCGTCGGCACGACGTACTTTCGGCGCAGTGCTGTGGGGTTTGCCGCTGACGGCAGGGCATATTTCGGCCCTGTCGATTACAGCGGAACGGTGACGCTCGGCAAGAGAAGCTGGCCCGTGGGCGGCGTCGATGCGGAGCGCGGCGAGGACAGTCTCGTGATTTACAATCATTACTATGGCTCGACGACGCGCACGAATGAATATGGACAGGAGTACATTGTTCGAGGCGGCAGGGTCGCTGCGGTCAACTTGTCGGACAGCCCAATTCCGAAAGACGGCCTCGTCATCTCAGTGCACGGCAAGGCGAAGGACGCCTTCGCCCAAGTGAAGGTCGGCGACGCCGTACGTGTGGAGGAGGTGATCGGTGCGCCTTGGGAGAGCCTGCCGACAGTCATCGGCGCAGGCCCGATGCTTGTCAAGGACGGCATCGCTCATGTGACGGCGGAGGAGGAGGAATTTCCTCCCGACATCGCACGCGGCCGTGCGCCGCGCACGGCGTTCGGCGTGACGGCGGCCGGGCACTACCTGCTCGCCGTCGTTGACGGACGCCAGTCGCACAGCATTGGCTGCACGCTGCAGGAGATGGCGGAGTTCATGCTGCAGTTCGGCGCCGTTCAGGCGATCAACTTCGATGGCGGCGGTTCGAGTGCGCTCGTCGTCGGTGGCGAACTCGAAAACAGTCCGTCCGACGGGCAGGAGCGTGCCGTCGGCTCGGCGCTCGCGCTCTTGCCGCGCTGACGACGGCATTTTCCCGAGTTTTGTTGGCACATCGGAAAGAATCCGTTATAATGGAGGGGATGAGATGAGAAAAGCACTGGTGTTTGGCATTTTTCTTGCCATTATGATGTTTGCTGTCCATGCGCTGACGGCAGAGGCGGCGGTGGACGCGAAGTCCGGCATTGCCGGTACGGTCACATGGCGGGCTGAGCCGGGAAGCGCGCTTGCGGCGGGTGCGGAGATCGTGCGCGTGCGCACATTGACGGGCGAGGTCGCGGCGGCGCGTGCCGAGGAGGACTGCAGCGTGAGCGAGATATTCGTCTCTGTCGGCGATGACATCACTGCGGGACAGGTCGTCGCGCGCTTGAAAAAACAGGATGAATGACTGCGAGGGAAGACTCCCTCTTTTGTGCCGCTCTCCAATCTGTACGAGGTGATATATTTGCGTAATTTCAAGAAGAAGATGCTCGCGCTCGGTCTGTCCCTGTCTCTTTCCATGGGAGTGGCGGCAGCGGCTTCCCTGCCGCCGACGCTGCCGCTTTCGGAGGTATACCCGGGCATGGAGGGGACGGCGTACACCGTGGTCGACGAGTCGGGCGAGATCGTGCCGTTCCATGTCGATGTCGTCGGCACATACGATGAAGGCTCGTCGACGAACCGCATCATGGCGAAGGCGTCAGGCCCTGTCGTCGAGCGCACGGGCGGCACGCTGCAGGGCATGAGCGGCAGCCCCGTCTATGTGGACGGGGCGCTTGTCGGCGCGCTTTCGGCGGGCATCAAGGGCATGAGCCTCTATACGTTCTTCATCACGCCGATTGAGGAGATGCTGCCGATCTGGGATATGCCCGACTACAAGGCGGTTCATCTGAAGAAAGAAAAAAAGGAAAAGGCGGCGGACGCCGACGAGTCGATGGGCGAGGACATCAGTGAAGGCGCCGGCGAAGGCGGAAAAGGCGGGACGGAGCAGGCGGCAGGAAAGCGCGCCAAGCTCGAAAAGGAAGGACTGCCGGAGCTAGCCGAGGCCACGGCGGAAAAGCCCGATAAGAAGCCGACAGGAAAGCAGGGAAAGGACTCCGAAAAGAGAAAGAAAGCGGAGAAAGAAAAGCCTGCAGCAGCTGAGGAGAAGAAGGACAAGGCAGAGAAGAAGCCCTCGGCTGCAGAAGAAAAGAAGGCAAAAGCAGAGAAGAAACCTGCGGCTGAGAAGGAAGAGTCTGCAAAAGCGGAAAAGAAGCCTGCGGGAGAAAAGAAAAAGCCTGCAGAAGCGGAGAAGAAGCCTGCAGTGGAAAGAGAAAGATCCGAAGAAGCGAGGAAGAAGCCTGCCAAGGCGAAGGGAGATCCTGCTGAGACAGAGAAGCAACCCGCCGAGGCGATGAAAGAGCCAGTGAAGGAGACGAAAGAACCGGCAGAGGCGTCAAAGAAACCGGCGGAGAAGAAGCCCGTGGCTGAAGAAGGCGCGAAGCCAGCAGCGAAGAAGCACGAGACGCAGGCGAAGTCGGCGCTCTATCTCGCAGGATTCGGCAGAAGCGGCTCCGCCTATATGGAGGAGAAGCTCTCCGCCCTCGGGTTCAAGGCGGGCGAGATGCCGGCCTTCGGCACACCGACGCCAGGTGCACATGTCGTCTATGATGCGGCTCTCGCGCCCGGGAGCGCCGTCGGCGTCGCCGTTTCCTACGGCGATTTTTCCGTCGGCGCGACGGGGACGGTGACGGCAGTCGACGGAAAGCGCGTGCTCGCCTTTGGTCATCCGTTCCTGCACAAGGGAAATGTCAACTACTTCATGACGGATGCCAAGGTCGTCGGCACGATCAGCGGCCCGACGGACGGCATGAAGATTGCGAGCATCGGCAACATCATCGGGCGTATCAATCAGGATCGGGAGGCGGGCGTCGCCGGCATCATCGGCGCATTTCCCGAGAGCGTGCCGATGCGCGTGCGCGTGAAGGACACTTCGCTCGGCTACGACAGGAAGTTTGCGGCGCAGATCGCCTATGACGAGGATTTTCTGCCGGTTCTCGTGCCTGGCATCGCTTACGCGGCGATGGGCAAGACGTCGGATACGCTCGGCGAGGCGACGGCGAACCTCAAGTTCACGATTCGCACGACGGCGGGCGAGGATGGCAAAATCGAGCGCTCGAACATGTACTATACGGCCTCGGACGTCGGACAGGCTTCCGTGGGCGAGTTGGCGCAGGTCATGACGCTCCTCTGTCAGAATGCGGAGGAGGAGGCCGACGTGACCTCTGTTGACGTCGACATCGAGATGGAAAGTACGCGCAAGACGGCCTCTTTGATTTCCGCTGTGCCCGAAAAGCCCTCGGCAAAACCGGGCGAGACGGTGAATTTCCGCACGACGATCAAGCCCTTCCGCAGGGAGAAGGAAGAGCTGCTGATTCCCTACCATGTGCCGGAGAGCCAAGCGCCGGGCGTCCTGAGTCTCGATGTGCGCGGCGGCAGCTTCGTCCCCGTGACGGCGGCTCTCCTGCAGAATGCGCTCGGCATCGATACGAGCGCCGAGGAGGACAAGACGCAGACGACGGCGGACAAGCTCAAGCAGTTCCTGCAGCTCGGCAGGAACAATGAGATCATCGTAGCGCCTGCGATCGCGCCCAAGCTGCCTCTTTCGGCGGAGGAGAAGAAGGAAGCGAAGAAGCGCCTGAAGAAGCAGGAGAACGCACCGCGGAAGAAGCAGGAGAAGCGCATTGACCTCCTCGGGCAGAAGGCGAAGAAGCAGGGCAATCCTTTTGAAGCGAGGTTTGAGACGGGGTATGTCATAGACAATGTGATCCATGCCTCGCTGCTGATCGAGGAAGAGGACAAGAGATGATGACGCGGCTGTTGGAGAAAATCGGTTCGTTCGTGCTCGAAAGATTCGAGTGGGTCGGCTCCGTCATTTTGCTCCTCGCCGCCGCCCTCAAAGAGATGCGCCGCCCCTTGCGCTTCCGACACATCTTCGCGCAGATGTCGCATCTCGGCGTAGATTCGCTCGCCATCGTCTCCTTGACGATGCTCTTCACGGGCATGGTCATGACGCTGCAGGTCGCGCATGAGTTCATCCGCTTCGGCGCACAGTCGACGATCGGCGGCGTCATAGCCATCGCCGTCGGGCGCGAGCTTGGCCCCGTGCTCGTTGGCGTCGTCTGCGCGGGGCGCGTGGGGTCTGCCATCACGGCGGAGATCAGCACGATGAAGGTCACGGAGCAGATCGACGCCCTGCGCGTCATGGCGACGAGTCCCATCGGCTACCTCGTCGTGCCGCGCATGATCGCGTGCATGTGCATGGTGCCGCTCCTGACGGTCTTCGGCGATGTCATCGGCGTCTTCGGCGGCTGGTTCGTCGCTGTGCACTATGCGGGCATCGCCTCCTATACCTTCACGAACTCCATCCATGTCTTTGCTGTGCCGCACGACGTCACGGGCGGACTCATCAAGGCGGCGGTGTTCGGCGTCGTCATCGCCGTCCTCGGCGCATGGTACGGGCTTCATGCGCCCGAAGGGGCGGAGGGCGTGGGACGCGCCACGACGAAGAGCGTCGTGGCGGCGATCGTCTGCATTTTCTTTTTGAATGTGTTCCTGTCGTTCTTGCTTTATTGACGGGCTGAGGTGGAAGATATGATACGGCTGGAAGGTGTGACGAAGAGCTTCGCTTCCCATGAGGTGCTGCATCCTCTCGATCTCTGCGTCGAAGACGGCGAGACGCTCGCCGTCATCGGCGGCTCGGGCTCGGGAAAGAGCACGCTCCTTCGGCTCATCATCGGGCTGATCCGCCCGACCTCGGGCAGGATCTGGATCGATGACGCCGAAATCTCACAGATGACGGAAACCGAGCTTGACCGGGTGCGCCTGAGGATGGGCATGGTCTTCCAGTATTCGGCGCTCTTCGACTCCATGACCGTAGGGGAGAACGTCGCCTTCGGGCTTCGCGAGCACAAGCGCCTCAAGGAGACGGAGATTATGCGCATCGTGCGCGAGAAGCTGCATCTCGTCGGCCTCGACGGCAGCGAGCGCATGATGCCGGGGGAATTGTCGGGCGGCATGAAGAAGCGCGTGAGCTTGGCGCGCGCCATCGCCATCGACCCGTCCATCATCCTCTACGATGAGCCGAGTTCGGGACTCGATCCCCTGACGTCGGCGAAGATCGACGACCTCATCATCGAGACGCAGAGGAAGCTTGGCGTGACGAGCGTCGTCGTGACGCATGACATGGCGAGCGCCTGCCGCATCGCCGACCGCATCGCCATGCTGCACAAGGGATCGCTCATCGCGCTCGATACGGTCGAAGAATTCAGAAAGCTCGAAGATCCGCGCGTCCGCGCGTTTTTTCGCGCGGTGGAGACGGAAGAGAAGGAGGCGGGTTTATGACGACGGAAGCGAAGGTGGGAGCGTTCACGCTTCTCGGCATCGCGATTTTGACGGCAGTGCTCCTGCAGCTTCAAGGATTTTCTTTTTCGACGAGCCGCAATTATACGATTTATGTAGGCTTTACGCAGGTCGTGGGGCTTGCTCCAGAAGCGGACGTGCGCTATGCGGGCGTGCCCGCGGGCAAGGTCAAAGCCATTGAGCCGGAGGGAACGGGCGTGCGCGTGACGCTCTCCGTCCATCCCG
>ERZ773022.537-NODE-537-length-30280-cov-25.324069_pt1 | contig 30280 bp, 17 predicted proteins | sample MGYA00580839_ERZ773022 | MGnify/ENA primary metagenome ERZ773022 (study PRJEB29015, sample SAMEA2738020) | human oral metagenome | biome: human oral; feature: human-associated habitat; material: dental | place: China | collected 2044 ... | reverse complement strand
TGGCGGTATCCAGACAGCCCAAGATATTCATCAGCGTCGATTTGCCTGAACCGGATGCTCCTACAAAAGCAGATACACTATTTTCATCTATTTCTAAAGAAATATCTTTAATAACCTTATTATCTTCATCATATGAAAATTCAACATTTTTAAGAGCTATGTCATAACTCTTAACATCTTCTTTTTTATCTTTATTCTCTAACTCTCTGGAATCTAGAATTTTACCTATTTCACCTGTTATAGTAGATATTCTTGATAAATCATCCATATAATTCATAATCTTAACAAGGCTAGATACGGTAGCAAAAGATAAAACAACTAATGTTATTAAACTAGGTAAAGATATACTTCCATGAATATAAAAGAAAACACCAAAAGGAATTACTGTCAGAATCCCCATAGGAGAAAGCAATCTTCCTATAGCTACTTTTGTCATAGATTCTCCCATCCAGTTATAGAAAAACTTGGCATTATCATAAACTGAATCTGAATATTTCTTGTAGGAATTTTCACTTTGGTTAAATGTCTTTATAACCTCTATTCCACCTATATACTCCACAATGGAATTATTCATTTTTTGTCCTATTTTGACGGATTTAGCGTACATTTCTTTATAATGCTCGTTCATTGTCCCCATCATAATGGACATTCCAATTGCAAATGGTACTAAAGATAAAAGTGCTAATCTCCAATCTAATATAAACATATAGATTAGTAATAAGACTGGTCCTACTAAGTTTGCAGTAAATTCTGGAACCAAGTGTGCCAAAGATGTTTCCATGCTATCTACTTGTTCTATAATAATATTTTTTAATTCTCCCGATGATCTTGACAATATCTCCCCAAGAGGCATTCTAAATAATTTTTTTGAAATATCCTCTCTTATTTCTTCTAAAGAATGAAATGTAGCTGTATGGGACACTGTTGTTGATATACCTGCTGCGATTTCTTTCAATACGTACATACATAAAATTATCATGCAACAATCAAAATAAAAACTTATATCTTTTATTTCTTCAATCAAAGCCACTATGATTTTCGCCAAATAAATATAAGAAAAGAGATTCGCAACAACACTAAAAATTGCCAATGTTACAGAGACAAAATATTGTCCTTTTCTTTTTTTTACATATTTTTTTATTAAATCCATAGTTTTAATCTCCTTTCCTATTGCCGGTTCTGAATACCTTATCCTTTACCATACTATTAAAAAAATCTATGATTTTAGTTTCATTGCCTAGAACATTTATTTTTTCACTTCCATTTTTTGAAATTAAATACGCAGTATTACATATTTTAAACATGAGTTCTATATCATGTGTAATCAGCATAACGGGAGTGCTTTCTATTTTCTCTTGGATTACATTTGCTACTAATTGCATTCTTCTGTAATCCAACCCTGCTGTAGGCTCGTCTAAAATAATAAATTTTGATTCTTTTAGCAGAGCAATTAGAAGTGCTAATCTTTGTTTTTCACCCCCCGATAAATCATGTGGATTTAACATCCTCTTTTCCCATAATTCCAGATTAAGAAGATAATGTTTTACTTTGGATAAATAAGATTCATCTTTACTCTTATCCTTAGGTATCAATTCTTTTTCAACAGTTTCACAAAAAAACATATTACTGCAATTCTGAAGACTTATTGCTGTATTAGACAATCTACTTTTAATTGAATTTCCATAATTCGTTGTTCCTTTTTGCATCGGAAGCAAACCTACTAATTCTTTTGCTAAGGTCGTCTTTCCAATACCATTTTCACCAATTAGTGCCATGCATTCCCCACGATGCAATCTAAAATTTATAGGTGAGTCTAATCTATATCCGTTATTAGATATATAAATGTTTTCTACTTTAATCATCTGCTCTCTGTCTGGCATCTTCATTGTTGACTTTAATTCCTGATGATTAAAGCAACGCAAGTCATTTTCTCTTTCAATTTCGCCATTCAGTTCTTTCGATGAAAAAATCGCCTTAATACTTCCATCTTTTAGAAGAATCAGGCGATCCAATAACTTACTTAAATATGATAATCTATGCTCTGCAATAACAATTGTCTTCCCCTGTTCTTTTAAATTTTTTAATATACTTTCAAGCTCCATTGTTGATTTATGGTCTAAATTGGCTGATGGTTCATCTAAGAAAATAATCTCACTATCAAATACTAAAGTTGAAGCAATTGCCACTTTTTGTTTTTGTCCTCCAGACAATTCCCTTACATTTTTAGTTTTCAAATTTGAAATGCCAATTTCATTTAGTGAGCTTCTAACTCTTGTATGTAATTGATGAAAATCCATTCCCATATTCTCGCCAATTAAAGCCACTTCATTTTCAACTTCTTTTGCAAAGAATTGCTCATTTGGATTTTGAAATACATTGCCAACATATCTTGCAAGTTCACCTGTTTCATAATCAGGAATAGATTTTTCTAATATCTTTATATTTCCACATAAATCCCCATCATATACAGTCGGAATCAATCCATTTAACAACCTTAGCAAACTGGTTTTACCACATCCCGACAAACCTGTAATAACAACACATTCTCCCTTTTCCACTGAAAAATGTATATCTTTTAAAATAGTTTCCTCATTATATGAAAATTTTTCTATATCTACTTCTATATTTTTTGCCATATCGTAATCCCCATAAATATTAGTCCAATGAAAATAACACTATAGTCCTTCCAAGTGAAAGAAAGATCCTCATATGATGTTTTTTTACAATCATATTCAATCCCTTTTGTTATCAATGCACATGTTAAAATTTCACCTGTTTCAAAAGCCTTATAAATCATAGGAACCAAATAAATTTCCAAACTATGTATTGGTCTCATAATACTGAAACCCATACCTCTAACCTTTAAGCCTTCTCTTATTTCAAATAAATATTCTCTGTATTCAGGAATAAAGCGAAAAAAAATAGATACCCCAATACATAAAGCGTTCGGCAAATGAAGTTTTCGTAATGAGTAAATCATAATTGACGTCCCAAAACTTGATAACACTACAGCTAAAATCCATAACGGAAAAAGTTTCAGTATAATCAATCCCATTGTGTAAAGAGAACCTATCCAACCGGTAATTACACATTTATTTGAAACTATCATAATTAAACCAAACAATAATATATAAAATAGAGCAACGGACATAGCTTTTTTCTTTTTCATAACTACAAGTAAAAGGAAACTAAATGCAAGCATCAACCAGTACACAAGCATTGTGCTAAAAAACACAATGCTTGTGTACATAATCATTAAAATGCCAATTGAAATCGGTTTGATTTGTATCTCTCTTTTACTTCTATCCGTAAAACTCAAGATAGCATTCCTTCTCTCTTGATATTTTTGTCAAAAAACTTATTATAGATAAATTTACCAAGTAAAGTTCCTAAAATAGCGGCAACAGTTTCCACCACTAAAATAATTGTCATAGTTTTAGGGTCGAAGAATGTATCTTTTACCATTTGAGCTTTTTCTACCGTAAATAAATTAGGGAAAGTTTTTACCAACCCATTTACTCCAAATACCAAAATAAAAAAGAAACCATGAAGTGCATATATCAATTGAGATACGACATAAGAAACACTGATTCTTTTATCATTTTCAAAGTTTTCTTTATTTCCTACACAAAGTTCACCAAGTAAACCCGCAGCAGCCATTATTGGAAGCATTGGTACAAATCCCATAATTGAGTAAATAATGCCTGCTAAAAGGTAATAAATAAAAATAGATCCGTGTTTAGGAATCTTATGACACATAACGAAATAAATCGGTGCGCATAATAAACTACCAATTGACACATGAACAAAAACTCCATATGTTCCAAATATCTGGGTGATTGTGGATGAAAACATACTCAAAATAAATCCTACAACCCCTAACAAACTAACAATAATTACATCCTTTAACTTTAACTGCATTTCAGTTTCCTCCTTGATTTTTATTGATTTTCTTTAAATAAGATATAATAATTTCTTTTATAAACCCTTTATTATCTTTGAACACTTCTTTAGAACCTAATGGAGCAAAAGATTCATAACCTAGCATAAGTGAATGTACGAAAAATACTAAAAATTCATCATCTAACAAACTACTAGAAACATCACTATTTTTAAAGTCGTTATGAAGCTTATCTGCATATTTTAAATTTAATTCCATATACATCTTTCTTAATTCTTCATTTCTTGCAATCCCCTGCAACAATATAGAAAATAGAGATTTATACTCATTGTCATCGTATATTTTTGCCAACTGATATTCAACGAATGTCTGAATGCTATTTTCTGAATTCAAAAAACTTCTTTCTTCTCCGTAATCTAAGCCTTCAGACATAATATCGTAAAAAATTTCGTATACGCTTTTATAGTAATGATAAACTCCACCAGTAGACATTCCAGATTTCTCTATTACTTCGTCCATGGTTGTGTTTTCATATCCCTTTTCCAAAATAATACCTTTTGCAGCCTCCTGAATCTGATGTTTTCTTTCTGGTTTGGATAATCTTTTCCTTACCAAATCAAATATCCTCCTTTTTTATCGACTATTTCCTCGATAACTATGTTAGCATTGTCTAACCTAAAAGTCAATTATAAATTCTACTTGACTATATACTGATTTACTCATTGCATTAATTTCTTTCTAAAAAATACAATACACATGCTGACATACATTATTTCTATTGGTATAATATTATAAAAATTAAAGGACAACTTAATGCTTGCTATCTTAAATCATTCTTTTGTAGCTTTTGTAGCAAGCACAGTAAGTGTACGGACACTTACGGAAAAATTGATGAAGCAGCCCTTCGGGATCTGCTTCTTTTTTTATCAATTTTTAGCTTGTTAGGGAGACCCTAAAACCCCGAAATACATCTAAAGGAGGAACTATCTATGGCAAATAGGATACGAAATGAACGACTTGAAATTAAGTTGACTAAGGAAGAAAAAACTCTTTTTGAGGAGAAAAGAAAACTTGCGAAGTGTAGAAATATGAGCCATTTTATCCGCAAATGCGTTTTAGAAAAGGAAATTTATCAAGTCGATTTAGAGCCTTTTAGGGATTTACAAGGCTTACTTTCCAACGCAACAAACAACATCAATCAGATTGCAAATCGTGTAAATTCGACCGGTGTTATCTACAAAGAGGACATAGGCGATATGAAACAAGAGATTGAACATTTTTCAAAAGAACTGTGGCAAATTCATTCCTTGCTTCTAAACAGGACTTCCGGAGGTGATTAAAATTTATGGCGATTACAAAAATACATCCTATAAAATCAACCCTTCATCTTGCTATTGACTATATTGTTAATGGAGATAAAACAGATGAACAGCTTTTAGTCAGTACGCATAAATGCCATCAGTCAACTGCTCATACTCAGTTTTTAAGGACAAGAGGGGAGGCAGGAACTAAGGGAACTGTCCTTGCAAGACATCTGATTCAATCATTTTTACCGGGAGAAACAAGCCCTGAAATGGCACATCAAATCGGTCTTGAGTTATGTAAAAAGATACTCAAAGATGAGTATGAGTTTGTGTTATCGACGCACATAGATAAAGGACATATCCATAATCATATCATCTTCAACAATGTGAATATGGTTAGTGGCAAGTGCTATCAGTCGAACAAGAAAAGCTACCATAAAATAAGGTATCAGAGTGATAAGCTATGCAAAGAAAACAACCTTTCCGTCATTGATGAACACTACGAAAGTTATAAGAAAAAGTATAGGACAAACGGTAAGTCTTGGTATGAAAATGAACAGACAAAGAAAGGTACTTCTTGGAAAAGCAGGCTTCAATTTGATATTGACAGAATGATAAAACAGTCTAAGGATTGGGACGAATTTCTAAAGAAAATGGCTGAGCTTTGCTATGAAATAAAGCATGGAAAACATATAGCCTTTAAGCCAAAAGATAAACTAAAGTTTACGAGAGCGAAGACGATTGGCGAAGATTATACCGAAGAACGATTAAAAGAACGCATAGCAGAAAAAGAAATGATTAAGACTCCTCCTGTTAAAAAACGCATCGGAAATATCATTGATATGAACACCAATGCAAAGGTAAAAGAGAGCAAAGGCTATGAATATTGGGCAACGAAACATAACCTTAATACAATGGCAGAATCCGTTATCTTTATCAGAGAACATGGCATAAAATCCGTTCAGCAACTTGATGAATTTATCAAGAAAAGTGCTGATGAAAGACAAAATTTACAGGATAAAATCAAGGCGATTGATAAGGAAATGGAACAGTTATCCACTACGATGGAGCAAGTTCATATTGTCAAAAAATATCGTGCCTATTACAAGGAATATAAGGCGAATCCGTCTGATAGGGCATTTTTTGAGGAATATAAATCTCAGATTATCCTCTATGAAAATGCTCTTTCCGAGCTTAAAAAGTCTTATTCCAAGCTTCCAAATTCAAAGGATATTTTATACAGACTTGATAAATTACAAGAAAAAAAGAACACCCTTATGCAAGAGTATTCTTCTACAAAATCTATTATGGACGAGCTTTATCAAATACGAAAGAATTATGGAATTTACATGGGTAAGGAGATGGAAAGATAGATACCATCTCCTTACAAACTATTTACAGCAAATAATCATCTAGCTTTGTCTTATTTTGCCTCCTCAAAAGCATGATTCTAGGATAATCTTTATTTTTGCGTAGTTTAACATAGCCAAATTTTATTAATGCCTGCCCCACTTTAGCCTTGTAAGAATTATCCAACAAAGGCTGTTTACTCTTCCAAACATTGGATAAGTCTGAGATTTCTTTTACAGAGGATATATAGCCTTCCAAAACATTAACACTCAATCCATTTTTAATTTTAGTTAAAATCAGAGATACTTTGGTACTTAATTCGATATCCGAAGAGACTAGTATATATTGCATGAAATCTTCATTTAGATTTTCGTCTTTCAAATCATCCAATTTGCCCTCATTATCTAATGATTCTATAAACTCATCTTTTAACTCAAACATCTTAAAGGATTTACATATATAGTCAATATTTGCCGAAGATAAACCTCCCTTTATAATATATTCAATAATAGTTTTTTTAGTTGGATTTATCCTTTCAACTAAGACACTCTCTTTTATTGAATCTATTAACTTCATAGAATTTCCATCTGCAATTTCACTATTAACTAACCCATATATCAACTCATCAGGAAGCTCATATTCTAATAACGTATTTATAACAATTTCTTCTGCCTCATCGTCATCATAATTTGCCAGCAAAATCAATTCGGCATAATATGAGTTATTCCATAACGTTTCAATATTCTTTTCTGTCACTTCAATCAATCTCTGCTGAACTAAAGTATTTACTCTATTTTGTATTAGTTTATGATCGACATTACTTATTGGTTCATCCGCATATTTTATGACAAATGCAAAAATTTTATCACTCACAAATGGACTATTTATAAAGGTATTGCAAACAGAAATATTATTTTTTAATATATCTTCATTATTATCTTCATCCAAGTTGTTGTCGAGGTATTCTACAAAATCATCACTATATTCTTCATTCATATTCCAATATGAAGCTATATTATCCGAGCAGAACTTTACCTTATTTTTTCGTAATAAACAATCAAGTATTCTAGTCGTTACAGAGTTATCTTGTAGATCAGTTAACTTTGAAATCACTGTTTCATTCTTCTCTACATACCCTAATTTATATTTATCAGAAATATCAGAATTAAGAATCCTTAATAGTATCTCCTCACTGTTAGTATAGTTTTTTTCACTCTTGTTTTCATCTATATAATCAGATATAACGATTGAAAAATTATCCTCAATATACTCTTTGCTTGACGATAATTGCGAAGAATTATAAATCTCACTCAACAAACTACCGTAGTTTATAGTCTTTTCTAATATCACTTCGGTTATAAACAATAAATTTCTAACACTTAGCTTATATGCATGAACCTGCTCAACACAGGCTAATCTCACTTTATCACAATTTGCTTCAGATACATCTTCAAACTCGATGCCCGCAGAACGAATATTATCGATAAAAACATCAAATTCTTCCTCGGGTATTAAAGGTATTATGTTCTCATTTTGTTCTATATATGTCTTAAATACATCTAAATTAACTAAATCTATAGTCTTATTTGTTAAAACTGAAATCAGTATGTTTTTAAAGGTATCAATATTTTCATCTCTGCAAAATTCCAAAGTATTAACAAGCCCATCCACATTATTTTTCAATAATATATTAGAATAAATTCTTACTATATTTAAGTCAAACTCGTCTAAAATTTTTAGCAAATCATTATACTTGTCATTTATATAAACTGAATCAACAATAGCTACTATATTTTCAGTTTGTTTTTTCTCCAAACAAGTCTTTAATACTTTCTTATTCAATATATTGAAACGACTAAAATCAGATAGTTTTAAGCGGTTTACTATCTCATTAGGTGTTTCGACATCCAAAAAAATATCAAGAGATTTGCCTTCTTTCAATCCTTTCATATATATCATGTCATTTCTCTTTAATATATTTGACGTATCTACATTAAAATTGCCCTTATAATACCAGTATGTTTCATCCAATAATCCCTCTACAATTAAAAATCTAATTAGAGGGAAATAATGACTTTCTACAATGTCAAATCCATCAATTGAAAATAATTCATCCCTTTGTTCAGCAGTCAACTTAGAGATTATTTCTTTATAACTATATATCTCAATATCTTTGACTTGTTTTTTTATTTTTTCTCTATCTAAGTTAAGTTTATTTATTTCAACAGAGAAGTCTTCTGGGAATTTTTCAACTAATGCCTTTTTTTCATCATCAGTTAAAACATATCTATTTAAAAAATCATTATAAGTAAAATATTGACTACCACTTGGATAAGAAACTGGTTGCCTATGGAGAAACACCGAGCTTAGGTGGATTTGACAAAACGAAATCAGGGTTTTGACTCCAATCTTTTAGAAATTGTGACATTGTTTTAGATTGATTATTATATGGTCTTACATCAGTAGAAATCATCAATGCCATTGCTTCAAACTTATCATTTGCAATTCTACTATTTATAAATTTAATATTCTCATCTATTTTTTCCAGCTTCTGTTTAAGATTGCTAACAACTTTTTTCTTATTGTACTCTAACTCATCAAATATAGTTCTTATAAATCCTTTATCTTCCTGCAAAAGATCAAACTCATTTGGGAATATGTTTTTTAAAGTAATAAGTGCAAATAGCTTATTACTCTCCAAGTCAATCTTTCCTAATGGGATAATCTTAGAATACACAATATACTCATTAACTATATTTTTTAGAAGCCTCATATCATCTACATATAAAGAAATATCCGCCAGTAAACTCCTATCAGGAGAATTCTCTACTTCTTTCAACAATTCAATAAGTTCATTTTCTGATGTTTTTGAATCTACCACAGGAACTATCGGTAAAATGAAATCGAAGAATTTGGTTCTATTTTTAGAGAAAAACAAACTGTCTTTAAGCATATATATAAATCTTACTGGCTTTTCCTTCTCATCATTTATTTTCACATATTTATTTAACAGGAAGTTGAGTTCTCGCAACTTTGTGTAAATAGATGCATTATCATATCTATCTAAATCTTCAAAAACAACAATCTTTGAATTAGAACTTCTCAGCAAGTAAACTAACTCCTTAATATCTCTGTCTAATACTGATTCATCGCTATTATTATCATTAATATTTGCTTCTGTACCTTTGAATGTTATTTTAGAAATTTTAAATTTATTTCCTCTATTGAATATATATAAATAATAAAACAGTGGTACAAATAACAATAGAGAACATAAAAGTATTAAAGATGTCCCATCGAAATTTTTATGCAACTCATTAACAAAAGGTAAAAAAGTATCTCTCGTTATCCAAAGAAGCATTGAACATATTATTGATAGAAATGCCAATGATTGTACGCATATATTCGGAATGCTTTTATTTGATTTAAACCCATATTTACTAAGTGGTATTTTCTTTGATGCTATCTGAGATAGAATCTGATTAATGAGCTGTCTTTCCACTCTATTGTCATCATCTATATCCACTGTTTTTCGATTTTCATTTATAAGTTTGCCCTCAATACCATCAGTTTCTGAGTTGGCAAGTTCAGTCACCGATACTTCTTTTAGACTATCGTCATCACTAATATTATTTTTATATTTACCCAAAGAAACAGTAATTACATTGCTTAATCCCTTTTGATGAACATAAGTGTTCCACACGGTACTTTTCCCAGCACCATATATGCCAGTAATAGCAATATTTTTTATGTCGTCATTACTGAAAGCATAATCAAGTGCTTCCGTATATATTTGCTTATTTTCTTTTAATACTTCCGGAGTTAGTGCATTGAATTTATTATGTTTTATTTCGTCCGCCATTTACATCACCTATCTTTCTTTATCAATACAAATCAAATCTCCAATATCTGCACCCAGTTCATCACAAATCTTTCCAAGAATAGATAGTGATACTGGCTCACCTTTAGCCATCTTTGCTACTGTTGTTGGTGAAATGCCTGTCCCATCAATTAAGTCTTTCTTTTTCATATTATTGTCTATCAATAATTTCCACAAACCATTATAATTAAATTTCATTATTACGCCCCTTTACTCCATGTATATGGATTTTTCATATATTATTATAGCACGTTTTATGAGCAACTATAACTTTAAAATAAAAAAAGAGTCGGTGCAGTCCTAAGACCACACCGACCGTAAATTTATCTCTCAGCTTCTTTGTTTGCTTCTTTCTTTTCTTTTGGCTTTTCCTTATCTTCCGCCTGATATTTCTTGATAGCTCCAAGTACAGATTCTTTCTTTTCTTCTTGTCCTTTCATTTGTTCCTTTGCCTTTAGTAGCTTTGAAGAAAGTATCCTGATGTTGCTATGCTCCTTGCCGTTATCATCAATGGATGTTCTGATTTGTCCAAAGAGCTTAACAAAATCTCCCTGCTTAAAGTCCTTTGGAATATCGCTTTTTTCTCCGTATGCCGAACAATTATGATATACCTTATTCCCTTCATCGTCTTTGGATACTACGGAGAAATTCGCTACCTTAAAGGCTTCTCCGTTTTTATTTTCCCTTTCAACTACATCGACCTCTCCAACGATATTTCCTACAATATTTACAAGGTTATCCTTTTCTTCCTGAACATAAGGCAGGTCTTTTATCTGCCCCTGTTCTCTTAAATCCTCAATCATATAGTCAAATTCCTCATGCAGCAAATTAAGGCTGTCATTGTCCATATAAGCGTCATAGAGCTTATCTAAAGCACTTTCATTGTTGATACCTTTTTCTAGGCTTATAATCGCCTTTACAAAGTCCTTGTGGTTATCATTTACCATATCTTCTATTTGATTTCTCATTGTTTTGTAATCCATGTTTTTATCTCCTTTCATGGCAAAAGGGAGGTTACCCTCCCCTTATCTTAAAAATTCCTGTTCTTTTGTTTTTTGCTTTTCTTCAGTTTTGCTTTCATTTTGATAAGCTCTTATCTGTCCTAAAATAGATGGCTTATCCTCAGATTTTTGTGCGGTTTCTTCTTTGCTATGAAGATTGTCCTCCACATCATAAGTTGACTCAAAATAATCACTGTCCTTAAAGTCATTGTCATATCTGTCAGGAATACCGTCATTATCGAGGTCTTTGGAAAGCGGATCATAGAAGTTGCCTTCATCATCAATTTCAAGCCCTGTTGCTGCTTTTAAATCTTCAGAATCAACATAGACTAAATCACTAAAAGAGGACATTTCCATTTCATTTTTCATATTCCTTAGAGCTTCATTTTCTCCTTTACTCTCGTAATCAAAGCTCTCTGTTTTGATAGGAGTATCATCAATGTACTGTGTCCAAGTTTTCTCCTCTAAGTTCAGTTCATACTGAATCCCATGCCTTTCATCTGGTGTATTGGTATAGGCGATCCCGATATGCTTTAAGTCAGGATACAAGGTATTAAATTCATCATAGCTGTGATTTTCTTCGTACTCTCTGTTACAGAAGTCAATGATTGCCCTTTTTACATCTTCTACAAGTGGATTGTCATTTCTCTTTTCTTCCACTTCTCCCATATCAAGGAGCTTATTCAGTTCTGCAAGTCTTAATACCTTAGTTTTCAGCTCATCAGCTTTTTCAAAAGGCTTTTTGAGTTCTTCTTTGGCATTTTCAAGTTGTTCCTTTGTGCTGATAAGTTTTTCTTCAAGCCTATTTAATTTCTCAGGCATTTTCTCAAGAGCGTTATCAAGTCTTGTAATGTTACCGTCCACACTTGTTCCAAGCTCTCCTGAATGCTTTGCAGCACCGTTTAAGCTAAAGTTATGCTCATTGGTAAAGAAGTTATAGCTTACCTCTAAATCCATATTTCTATACCTTCCTATAACCTTGCTTTCATTGATTTTAACCTTTGAAATTGCTTCAAGCAGTCTTTCTCCGGCTAATTTCTTATCGGTAATCTTTTCTCCTGCAATAGTAATAGAAGTAAACTTTTCCTCACCTTCCGCTTTAGGTTCTACACTTGCTATATCTTTCTTAACAGCTTCTATGAGCTTTTCCGTTCTTGCGATTTCTTCAGGATAGTTTTTCGCCACTTTATCCTCTAATCTGTAACGGTTAGACTTATAGTTTGCTTCAAGCATTTTAAGTTTTGTAACCTCGTTGTCCAAATCCATCTTCTCTTTAATCTTTGGATCACCCGTTGCAAGAGCTTTAATCTCTGCATAGTTAAGAGAGCTTTCGTCCACATCTTCCGCAACACGAACAGGAGTCTTTGAAGTCATAATCTGAGAAATGAATTTCTGCTTATTCTCTATCGTCTGCCATAAGTAGCTGTCAAATGTATTCTCTGTAACATAACGATAGATATTTACTTTCTCATTTTCGTTTCCCTGTCTTACAATTCTCCCTGCTCTTTGCTCTAAGTCAGCAGGTCTCCATGGTACGTCTAAATCATGCATTGCAATTAGTTTATTTTGCACATTTGTACCAGCACCCATCTTCTGTATCGAACCCATTAAGATACGAACTTCGCCTTTTCTTACCTTTGCAAAGAGTTCATCTTTTTGCTTATCGGAATTCGCTTCATGGATAAAGGCGATTTCTTCTTTCGGTATTCCCATAGATACGAGCTTTTCTCTAATATCATCATAGATGTTAAATTCTCCATCTCCTTTTGGAGTAGACATATCGGAAAAAAGTAGCTGTGTTGACCTGTTTTCTTTTGTCTTATCCCAAATAGCAAATACATTTTTCACGCATACATTGACCTTGCTATCAGGATTATCAGGAAGAAGTGGATTGATTAAACGCTGATCTAAGGCAAGTTTCTTACCATCGTTGGTAATCTTAAGCATATTATCAACATCTGGCTCTACAACCCTATTTCTGACATCATCTGCTCTTTCAGAGAGGCTCTTTAGAATTTCCTTTTGTTCCTCACTTGGCTCTGTCTTAATAACCTCGTAGTTAGCTTCAGGTGTAGGAAGATTAAGCATATCTGCCGTCTGAATATCAGCAACTTCCTTAAACATAGACATAAGCTCAGGCAAGTTATAGAACTTTGAAAATCTCGTTTTCACCCTATATCCTGTACCTTCAGGCGATAATTCAAAGGAGGATTGTGTTTCTCCAAAAGTGGAAGCCCAAGAGTCAAAATGCTCCAGATTATTTTTCTTTAAGCTCTCATACTGAAGATAACGCTGCATGGTATAAAGCTCGGTCATTGAGTTACTTACAGGCGTTCCTGTGGCAAAGACCACGCCTTTGCCGCCTGTCATTTCGTCCATATATCTGCATTTCATAAACATATCGGAGGACTTAAAGGCTTCTGACTGCCCTATACCTGCAACATTTCTCATTTTGGTATAGAGATAAAGGTTTTTAAAGCCATGTGCTTCGTCAACAAAGAGCTTATCAACTCCCAGCTCCTCAAAGGTAATCACATCGTCTTTCTTAAAATCATCATTTAATTTTTCAAGCCTTGTTTCCAGTTTTTTCTTTGTCTTTTCAAGCTGTTTTACGGTAAAGTTCTGATTTCTATCATGCTTGTATTCTTCTACATAGTTTACGATTTCATCAATCTGATCTTGAATATGCTTTTCCTGATATTCCTTACTCATCGGGATTTTTTCAAACTGCGTATGTCCGATAACAACCGCATCATATTCCCCTGTGGCAATCTTACCAATAAATCTCTTTCTGTTTTTCGGCTCAAAATCTTTCTTATCAGCCACCATAATGTTAGCCGATGGATATAGCTGCATAAACTCACGCCCGATTTGCCCTGTTAAATGATTTGGTACAACAAACAAGGACTTACTGCACATTCCAAGCCTTTTACTCTCCATTGCGGAAGCTACCATTTCAAAGGTCTTTCCACTTCCTACTACATGGGCAAGCAAGGTATTTCCTCCATAAAGGCTTCTTGCTATGGCATTTCTTTGATGAGGTCTTAAGTCAATCTCTGTATTCATTCCCTCAAAAGAGAGATTGCTTCCGTCATATTCTCTGTTGCGGATTGAGTTAAAACGCTCATTATACAGTTTTACAAGACGGTTTCTTCTTTCCTGATCGTTAAATATCCAGTTCTTAAATTCTTCTTTTAATAACTCCTGCTTTTGTCCTGCAAGCATGGTTTCTTTTTTATTTAAGACAGAAGTTTTAGAGCCATCCGGATTTACAATCTGGTCAAATACCTTTGTTTCTTTTAGGTTTAAGGCATCTTCAATCAGCTTATAGGCATTAACTCTATTTGTACCAAAGGTCATTTCTGCAAGGTCATTTCCTCTGTCCTTGCTTTTTCCTTCTACATTCCATTCGCTTGTAAGGTTGGAAAATTTTACCTTAATATCCCATTTGGCATATCCCGGAGTTTTTAGCGTTTCAAAAATAAATTTCTCAATATCTTTAATAGGTATCCAAGTTGCACCAAGACGCACATTGATTTCACTTGCTTCCAATTCCTTTGGAAGAACTTTTGTAAGCTCTGTTTTTTGATATTCCAAACGGTTCATTTCATAGCTTATCAGCTCTTTTTCTTTGCCATTTTCTTCATAGCCAAGATGAGGAAGTTCTCTTTCCGTTTGTCTTAGCTTTGATAAGTAGCTGTCTACTATGACAATCTTATCCCTGATATTTCCACTCAAATATTCATCTTTTGTTACATAGCCATATTTATATGAATTACTGCCATTAGCACAGGCAAAAGGTAAATCGCCATCTTCTAAGTTAAAGGAAAGTGGTCTGTAAAAGTTTTGTTCTTCTCTGATGTTTAGATAGATTTCCCCTCGAAGCTCCTCAATTAAAGTTGGTCTGTCTTTTCCGGTAAGACTTCCCATATAGTCAAAGTCCACATATCCTTTTTCAGATACCGATAAAACAAGAGCTTCTAAAGAGGTATCCACATGGTCTATGATTTTGGCTTTTGTAATGGTTCTTTTGGAGAAAATATCTCCCTTTGCCTTGAAATTTTCTTCTTCATCAAGGATTTCTATGGAGGAAACAAGCGGGAAGTTGCTATCCTCTTTTAAGGCTCTGGTATTGCTTAGGTTATTGACAAAGCCATGCTTTTTAGAAAAGTTGTCATATACTTCATTTAGTTTTTCCTGTGAAGCCTTGATTTCTTCTTCGTTAAAATCTTCTTTCTGCTTGTAAATCACATCTTTTAAGGCAGCATTCAGCTCAAGGTAATCCTTGATTTTTTCTTTATTCTTGTCTGATACTTCCTTTTTGATAAAAAGTGAGTTTTCTCTGTAATAGACTTCATCGTCAATCAAGGTATAAGAGAAGTTCTTTACATCATCGGTTGCAGGGATAGAAGTTATTTCATCATCAAGTAGCTCTATTTCTTCATACTTGGCTTCTTTTGAAATTCTTTCTCCTGCAATCTCGATACGCTCCTTTAATGAAGCCATGTTTATCTCTGTACCTAAATAAGCTATCGGCTCACAAGTGAGTGTTTTCCCAAACCTTCCGCTAACTTCACGCATAGAACCAAGCACCTGCTCAGGATGATCGACAAAGTATTTGTTATATGAAAGTCCATTTTCATCTTCCGCAAGGTGTATCCAATCTTCATCTCGCTCTAATACACTATCTCTTTTCTTTAAGAAGATAATATCCGAAGTTACTTCTGTGCCGGCAACACCCTTAAAGGTATCGTTTGGAAGTCTGATTGCTCCTATAAATTCGGTTCTTGCTGCAAGATATCTTCTTACACTTTCGTCTTTTTTATCCATTGTTCCTGAAGATGTAATAAAGGCGATAACACCGCCGTTTCTTACCTTATCAATGGACTTGGCAAAGAAATAATCGTGGATAAGAAAGTTATTACGATTGTATTCCCTGTCATTTACCTTATACTCTCCAAATGGAACATTTCCGATTGCTACATCGAAGAAGTTATTGGAAAATCCCGTTTCTTCAAGTCCCTTTACCTGTATATCACTTTCAGGGTATAGCAGCTTTCCAATACGACCGCTTACCGAATCAAGCTCTACTCCATAAAACTTTGACTGATTCATTTCATCAGGTAAATTACCGATAAAGTTCCCGATACCCATTGACGGTTCAAGGATATTTCCCTGTTTAAATCCCATACCTGAAAGCGTCTTATATACGCCATCTATAACGGTTTTCGGTGTGTAAAAGCTCGTTAAGGTTGATTCTCTTGCAGCTTCATATTCTGATGACGATAGATTTTCCTTTAAGAAGGCTCTTGCCTCTTTCCACTGTCCATCCTTACTTTCATCAAAGACATCAGCAAGTCCACCCCAACCAACATATTTCGCTAAAACTTCCTGAGCTGTAATATCAAGCTCTCGTTCTCCACTTTCCACCCTGTTGAGCATAGAGATTGCTTCAAGGTTATTGTTTAACCTCTCACTTGGAAATAACTTTGAAGGAAGCGTTTCTTCTGTAATCTTGAAATTGTGAGCCTGATTTTTCTTTATCTCTGCTTCCTCAAAAGTCTTTTCAGGTTTCGCATAAGTCAAATTTTCAAAGATTTTACCAATCTCACTTTCCTTACGATAAGGAATAACATCGGAGCCTGTAATCATGCCTCCAAGATATTCGGTATTATCCTTAATCGTTACTGTCTTTAGGTTATTTCCCATATCATCAAATCTTGTGATGGTATAGTCTTTTCCCTTATATTTCACTTCATCACCTATGATAAAGTCAGGTCTTTCAAGACTTACTTGTCTTAATAAATCCTCATTATCAGTAAAGGCTACAATCGGTATTTGATGATTACCTTGCCTTGCAGGATCAAGCCACAAATCATTTCTTCCTGTGATTGGATTTTTGGAAATCTCTCTTACTTTGTACTCCTCATGATTAAAATAGACGGTATCATCTTCTTTAACTGCAAACTCATCTGAAGATCTGTCCTCTTTTTCATTAAGCTCTACTTCTTCTTTTTCCTTTAGATAATCTAATAAGGTAGCCTGAAAAGGTTCTGCCTGTATGCTTTCTTCTACTTCTTCAGGTGCTTCAAGGTCTGCAATATTCTCCTCAAAGCTAAGTTCTCCGTTAAATACATTGTGAAGCTCCTGCTCATCCATCTGCTTTTTAAGCTCACTGTCTCTAAGTTCTCTAAAGGTCTTTGGAAAATCCTCTAAAATGAGCCTTTGTGCATTTAGTTCCTTTAGCTCTTCAAGATTAAAATATCCCCATTCAGGCTCTATTCCAAGCACAAGTCCAAAAGCGTCTTTACTTTCCCTGTCATATTCCGTCATATACCAAGTCCAGTTACTTCTAAATGGAATGATATATGCTGCATGAACCTGTTTATCCGCTAAAGCTACATCCTCTTGTGCATAAAGTTCAGGAACTTTCTCAAGCATTTCATCAGTCATTAGATTATATGGATCGCCTTTAGAGTAATAACTTGGCTCTTTTTGTTCTTCTATCGCTGTCTTGCTTTCAATTTTATTCTCTTCAAGATAAATATTTTTAGAAAGCAGCTCATCTATATGCTTTGCTACATTTGACCATGTAAGAAAAACATCGTTACAATGATTCTTCTGTAATTTCAGTCCCTTTGCATCATGCCATTCATCACTTCCCTTTGCTCCTGAAACAGCATGAGAACCTCCACCGATTCCATACTCATCTTTTAAGAAATTCGCTTTTTCCTGCAAGGTATGATTTTCTTTGAAAAACTTAATAATTCGCTCTTTTCCTCTATCAAAGCCGCTTCCTCTTGAAATCGTAGCAAGGACTTCATCTTCTGTAATAAAGCCTTGTACCTTTGGAGGTTCGATAAGGTTAGAAGTATATTCCTTTCTTGTAAGTTCAAGCTCCTGCAATTTTTGATAAAGGCTATCTACCTTGTGATAATGAAACCTTAGTACATCTCTATTTTCTTTGTATCCTGCTAAAAAACGGCTGTACTCGGAAATAACATTTTTTAGATAGTCAGGATTTTTAAGAGCTTCCGATAACTGTCTTGTTTCTTTAGGAAACTCACCTCCTCTTTCCATAAAGTCAAAATATCCCTGTGCTTTCCCTTCTTCACTTAAATCGTGATATAAATACCATAAGGATTCTGAAACTCTATCTCTTTCATAGTCATGTGCTTCCAAAAGCTCTACATTTGTGGCAAACTCTCCATTTTCCAAAAGCTCATTGATTCTTCTTACAGCATCACTCCAGCTTAAAATTTGCGTCATATCTTCTCTTGCAGAAGTTCCATAAGCTAAATGAATACCTTTATCCGAATACCAGGAAGATACTTCTGCTCCATTAAGAAATAAACCGTTTCCGCCTCTAAAGGTATCTTTAAGGTATTCTCCTAATTCTTCTACTGTTTTCCCTTTGGAAAATTCAGCAATGATAGGAAGTCTTTCGCCCTCATGGTTTCCACCGTTTACAAGAATACTGTCAATATCATTTTGTGTAAGAGGTATTGTAAGTTTAATCTGTCCTGATCTGTTTTCGGGTAAAGAAAAAGAAGCCTTGTCAGCTTCTCTTATCTCTTTATCCGTATTTTCTTTTAGATTTCCACTATTTCCTTGATTGTCATCTCTTTGAGGGCTGAAATCATCGCTTTGTACTGCGGATGGCTCTCGTCCTCTATCTCCCAAGCTGCCATCAGTTTCGGCTTCTCTGCTCTCATAAATTCTATTGCTTGTTTCTGCGTATCCATCAGATGCCCTATCAGTTTCTTCTCCTTGTATAGATCCACTAACATCTCGAAGTTGCTCTGCTCCTCGCTGTTTGAAAGATAATCCAGTCTCATCACTGCGTATGTCGGATTCGGATATTCCCTCATAAAGTCCATCTCTTCCTCCAACTGATTCAGTGTATTCTCTTTGATTTTCTCTATTATCTCGTCCGTACTCTCCATTTCGGAAAATTCGCTCGTTTTCACTAATTCTTTCCTGATCATCTCGTCGAAGTACATTTTCTTCTACCTCCTCTAATTTTTCTTTTATTTTATTATATCCTGCTTCTTTACCTCTTAAAACTTCTTTTTGAAGCTCTAATTCTTTGCTTTTTTGAATGGTTGCATCAATGACTGTTCCGCTAATATCCGATACAGTTTCTCCAAGGCTCATAAGAGAAATGCTGTCAAGCATTGCAAAGTTTTCCTTTAACAGCTCCTTATCCATTGGATAGTCTAACTTAAATCTTGAAGCTACTGCATAACTTACCGAGTCCCTTGCAAACTTGGTAAAGGATATTCTGTCCTCATCAGATATTCTAAGTTCATTCATCAAGCTATCTATTTTTTCATCTCCGTAAAGCCTACTTAAAGAAAAGATATTTTCCAAGGTGCTTTCACTTTCTTCATAGCCTTCAGCTTTTATCATTTCTTTTAATACATCTCTATGAGCTTCTTTATCAAATCTCCAAAGATTTACCTCATTGACATCTCTGTTTTTGGAAACTGTCTGACTAATATCAAAGATATAGTCCACCTTTTTGTATGTGCCATAGTCCTCTAAAATGGGAATACCCTTTTGACCTCGCATGACAGTTCGGTTAAAGTGTTCTCTCCAGTAGTCAAACTTGGCACAAGCTGTCGCTTCAGGATTTTTATCATAAATACTTAACTGACTTCTAAAATCGTACTTCTGATTGTTCCCGACAACTTTTAAGAGCTTCAGATACTCTGCTTCACTCTGCAGAACATCTTGTTTTATCAGCTCCAAAATGTTATGAAAATCATTTATTCGCATGTTTACCTCCTTCTTTTTTTACAAACAAAAAAGGCGGTTAGATTTTACTCTAATCACCTTTAAATTCTGTGTGCTACAACTTACTGCTATTCATTCAGTTCCCAATGACCATTACTTCCACTTCCTACATATTGTAGATTATCCATTTCTTTAATGGTTCTTTCTATAGTCTTTACACTAACTCCAGCTTCATCTGCAATTGCTTTTCTTGTAATCTTGTTGTTTCCTCTTATTTTTTCTTTTATAAACTCTGCAAGAGCTATCTTATCGTGAGCGACATCCTGAGCGACACTGTGAGCGACATCCTGAGCGACACCGCTTCCTCCAACTTTTTGAGTCGCTATTTTCTTCAAAGGAATAATCGTTCTAAATATATCTCCCTCCTCAAACAGAGGATCAACACCTGAATATAGCCTTGTATATTTATAGGTGTTTCTCATACCTGAACCAAGCTCATCAGCAAGTCCTATTTCTCTAAATACTTTTGAAATAGCCGGATTTTTAGGAAAAGGTTCAAACTTTTGTAAATCCAATGCTCCCATGCCATGAGCTAAGTTACTGTTTTCAATCATAATCTTCTCATCGTCAATAATCATTTTTGCAGGGAAACCACTTGAATAATCTCTGTGAGCCAATGTATTAGAAACAATTTCTCTAAGTATTCTATCCCTTGCATTGACATTTACAATTCCGTCTAAGACAAATAAGTCATTCAAATGCTTCTGTCCAAACGCAATAAGCCTATCGTAGCTATCAATCAGATTTGTTATGACAACATCTCTATCGTCATACCTATCCTTGTTTTCAACTCTAAATATTGCATCAGTTTTATGCTGTGGGAGAACTGACATAATAGAGTTGTCTTTTCCAAATAACAAAATTGCCGCTAATGTAATGCCCTCATGCTTTGTTTCAGGATCTGTCAGAATGAGATTTGCACTTCGGAGCAGTTCCTCATAACTCATATTTTCCCAGACATGATTTTTATTTCTTGCTACTGCCATTCTCTTGGCTTTATCAATAACATCAGTATCAAGAAATTCTATATCGAGGTTTGGATACACCTTATTCACAAAATAGCTTCCCTGTTTCCTCGCATATAGCTTATAAACAAGTTCTGCATGGTCTGTGATATTGATGTCTCCTTCATAAGACCTGTCCCATATTCTTCCGTTATGCCTGCATACCTGATAACCTTCAGGTACTCGGATATAAATCACTTTTTTACTGTCAAGCTCAAATACTTCCGGTAATAAATAAAGTGGTGGGTACATCTTCTGCGAATTGTTGATAGATGTTGTAAATTCTTTAATAATCTTGTCAACTTTATCTTCACTAACACCAACAATATCTCTTTTATCATTTACACCAAGTAAAATATGTCCTCCATTTCTATTGTTGAAAGAGCATACTGTATCAAAGACATCTTTGGTTAGAGCATTCCTCGATTCTTTAAATTCAACATCTATCTTTTCTCCATTTTGAATTAACTTTTTTATTTCATCTATAGTCATCTTTGTTGTTTCACCACCTTTATTTATCAATGTTTTCTTCAATAAAAGTCTTGGAGTTTTGAATTTGCACTTTATCTTTATTGACTACAAAAGTAACATAATCTCCATTTTGTAAGTCCAAAAGTTCTCTTATCCTTTTTGGAATAGTAACCTGCCCTTTTGACATAACTTTTGCAGTATCCATAAATGTATCTTTCATACCTGTTTCCTTTCTCCCTACTTTTCCTACAAAAGATTATATCATTTTTAGGGCATTTTTTCCACCTTGAAATTAGTGGCATCTTACTTGGTATAAGTGGAAACCACTTCTTTTATCTCATTTTCAATCGCTTCTAAAAAGTTTTCCTCTGAAGATTGCCCCTGTGCAATATCCGATAACTCCATTTCCCACTTTGCTGTTGTTTCTGCTGATTTAAAAGTATCGGCTACAATCGTTACAAGGCTGATTCCCTTATGTGTAGCAATAAGGTTCTTTTTATCTCTTTCTACAAATCCCTTGAAAATCAGATTTTCAATAATCCCTGCTCTTGTTGCAGGTGTTCCAAGTCCTTTTCGCTCAACTTCTACACCTTTTTCCAATGCGTCATTTCCTGCAAGCTCCATCGCCTTTAGGAGAAGATCTTCCGTAAAATGCTTAGCTGGTTGAGTGTATTTTTCTTTTATCTCTTTATCTTTAATATCAAGACTATAACCAATCTTTACATCCGGAAGCACTGTATCTTCATTTTTCTTTTTCGCATATTCGTTTAGGTATTTGGTAAAGCCATCATCTACAATCACCTTTCCACTACTTGTAAATTCAAATCCATCAAATTCAGCCACAATCTTCGTTGTATTCTCAATTAAAGGATAGCCTACACTTGCATGTAGCTTATTTAAAATAAGTTCATATACCTTCAATTCACTTTCCGGAAGAGAAGTTAAGTTCTCATTCATACTGCTTGCTGTCGGTATAATCGCATGATGGTCTGTAACCTTTTTAGAATTAAATACCGTCTTGATACGCTCTGTGTCAAAATCATTCTTTCCTAAAATGTTATTAACCGTACTTACAATCATATCTTCCGTAAGGCATCTGCTGTCTGTTCTTGGATAGGTAATCAGTTTCTTTTCGTAAAGACTTTGAGCATAATCAAGTGTCTGCTTAGCTGAGTATCCAAAATATTTATTGCACTCTCTTTGAAGCGTCGTCAGGTCAAATGGCAGCTCAGGCTTTGTTATCTTTTCCTTTTGAATAACATCGGTAATTTCTATCTTATCGCCTACTAAATTTAAGAGCTGTTCCGCTGTTATTTCATCATCAATTCTATCTGTTGATAGTGTAAAGCCATTAAGGCTTAATTCCACTGTAAAATATTTTTCTTTCTTGAAATTGGCTATCTCACCATCTCTTTTTACAATCATTGCAAGGGTAGGTGTCTGCACTCTGCCCACACTGTAATTTTGCTTGTATAGACACGAATACAGTCTGCTTAAATTCATTCCCACAAGCCAATCTGCTATTGCTCTTGCTTGTGCAGACTCAAATAGATTATCGTAAGAACTTCCATCTTTTAGGTTATCAAAGCCCTCTTTTATGGCACTATCTTCCATTGATGAAATCCAAAGACGCTTCATTCTCTTTTTACAATTTGCCTGATTATATACAAGCCTGAAGATGGCTTCTCCTTCACGCCCTGCATCGCAGGCATTTATCACGATGTCTATATCCTTATCATTCATCAGCTTTTTAAGAATCGTAAATTGTTTCTTTGTAGACTTTGCAATCTCATACTTATATTCCTTTGGAATAATCGGTAAATCCGCCATATTCCACTTAGCATACTTTTCATCATAGCTTTCCGGATTTGCCATTTTAATTAAATGTCCAACACACCAGCTTACCTTATATCCGTTTCCTTCATAATATCCGTCTTTCTTCTTTGTTGCTCCGATCACTTTTGCAATAGAAATTGCAACACTTGGCTTTTCAGCAATTACTAAATTCATCTATTTTTTCCTCCTGTTTTTCAAAATAATAGGGCGGAAGATGTTACTCTCCCGCCCTGTCTTTTGCACCAAATATTGTATAGTTTTGGGTGCAAATTTATTCCAATTCATCTTCTTTATCTTCTGTTTCTGTTTCATCTACTTCATTTTCACTTTCTTCTGCCTCTGAAAAGAAATCATCATCTTCCTCCTCAAAGCCTTCAAGCTCCTTATCTTCTTTTTTCTTAACGACCTTGAAATAATATCCTGCACCTAATGCTCCTGCTACTACAAGAATGAGAATTAAGTAGGTTCCCATATTGCTGCTTTCTTCTTTTTTTACTGGCTTAGGTTCTTCTTTTTCAGGTTCTTCCTTTGTAATTTCCTGTTTTGGAGCTTCTTTCTTTTCAACCATATTAAGAAGATCATCTTCGGATACTTCTGTTAGGAGCATGACATTTTCGCTATCCTCATCGTGATTGATGATTAAATGAAAGGTCTTGCCATTCTTAGTAGTAAAGGTAACAAACTGTCTTGCATCCGCTGAATACATATCCGTTTCTTTATTATCTTTACTGTCATTATGGTGTATTGGATAATCCTTGTTCGCATTATCCTTATTTTCCGTAACAGTTCCTCTTGCCTTTGATGGTGCTGACGCAACTCCTTTATTGGTATTTACATTCTTACTTGAACCATCCATAGAGGAATCCTGACTGCTGTTATTGGCAGGCTGTTTCGGTGTCAGCTTATTGGGATAACGAACTTCTTTTTCTTTGTCATTATTCTTACCAATATTTGTGTCCTTTGTAATCTTTCCTGTATTATCCTGTGATGATGAGCCTTTACCCGTATCACTTACAGATGTTTGAGGAAAGTTTCCTGTTCCTGTTTTCATTCCGGAGATAGGGCTGATTGGTGTTACAGTAGGATTATGCGTAACTGTAGCCTTGCCAACCTCATTCGTCTTTTTCTCAAGCTCCTTAATTTTCTCAGTTAGCTTCTCAATCTCCTTTTTAATATCCGCCGATAAATCCTTATCGTCTTTGCCCTTTTCAAGTTTTTCCTTCAGCTTATCTATTTTTTCCTCAAGGTCTTTGATTTTCTCCTTTTGCTTGTCGCTTAATTTATCCTTGTCCTTAATCTCCTGATTTAGCTTATCAAGTTTTTCCTGAAGTTCCTTAGATTCCTTTTCCATTTTGGAAATGTCATCTTTGCTAAGCTCTGTTTGAATTCCCTTATCTTCAGTTTTTGGCTTTTCTGTCTGCGTCTGAGCATTACTTTCTAACTTCTTTACAATTCGGATAATACTATCGCTTCCATCACCTTTTACTGTGTAGCTTACAAAATCGTCATTAAAACTCATATTATCCGGAAGCATTTCAAGATCAGACGCATCAATCATCTGATTTTTGTCAAAGGAAGCTGAATACTCCTTATATACATTTCCGTCCTGATATTGATATTTGATCTTTACTTCACTTTTTGTCTGACTTTCCTCATCCTTAGTATCCTTATTGTCTGTTTGAGCTGACGCATTCGCTACCCTCTTATATAAATCCTCTAAAGGTAATTCAAGGTAGGGTACACCAGTATGAAATCTATTCCATGTTTCAATAATCAGCTTGTCCTTAACAATCTTAATTTCTTTTACATTGTTGATATTGGGATTTGCTTCTTTTACTCTGCCAATAATAGAATTCTTTGTTTCCTCTTTAAACTCTCCCTCATAGTCAACAGTTACTTTCTCAATATTTCTATTTAACTGTAGAACAGGGCAGGTATAGACAATGACATTTGCTTTCTTTCCTTTTACGGTTCGTTCTTCTGCATTTTCTGTAATATCTCCAATATAGTAATTATCCTTATCTCTTGGAGAAACGATACTTGTAAAAGCACCTGTCCCTATATTATGAATTCGATAATATGGATAGGGTTTCTTTGTCATATATCTTAGATCATCTAACTGATTTACCTTGTCCATATTCTCATTGGTAAAGGTTTCATTATACTTATCGACAACTACACCGCCCTTTTCTTCAAAGGATTTTGATAAGGAAAATTTAAAGTTCAATGGCTGACCTTCCTTATTTCCTTTTCCGAGATGATAAAATCCTCTAAAGGTGTCATCTGAAGTATGATCCTCAAATTTCAGTTCATAATATGTTTCATATTTTTCAGGCGGTTCATTTGATGCAAATACTGTCTTTGCACCAACTTTTAACACCCCTAAAACTCCACCCATTAGCAGGGTAAAAGCTACAACAATGGCTGTAATTCTTTTATTTTTCAAACTGGTTTTCATTTGTTTTCTCCTTTTTCACTTCTGCTTTTTCTCTGTTTACTTTTGCCATTAAATCACTGATTGTAATGTTGTTCTTTCTGCAAATGGCAATAATTTCTTCGTTTTCAAGTTCTTCCTCACGAATGAACAAAGGCTCCAATTCTTCATCAATCAGAGCCTTTTTATCTTTTAATTTCTTTATTCTGTTTTTTACTGCTGTAAGTTCTTTTTTCAAATTGTGTCCTCCTTATCTGTTTACATTTGGCGGAAAGCCGAAGCCTACTGGATGATGCTGACAAAAAGATGCTATCCAATCATCTAAAGTTGTTACTCTGATTCGACCGATATTATCTATTACTTTGCCATCGCCTATATAAATGCCTACATGACCATAAGTAAGTCCTGCTGTACTTCCGCTGCTACTACTTTCCACCGCAACAAGCATTCCCACCTTGAGTTTTGATTTGTCCGATGTAAAGGTGTAGTTTCGATACATATCACAGGCATTTCCGCCAATATATCCAAGTCCTGCATTTTGATAGACCTGTGATACCCACATGGCACACCAGCCTGCCCCCGGAGATGGCGTAATGTATGCAGCATTTACAATCTTCTTTTGAACTTCCGTAGAAGCCTCATACTCTTTTCCGCCTCCGATACCTCCATTGGAAGCAATAAGGTCGCTATTACCAAAGGCTTCTCCCATATTGCCTTGAGCAAGGAATAGGGCTTCATAGTGCTTCAGATTGTCAGGATAGTTTGCAAAAACCTTTCTGATAATGCTATCCATCTCTTTTTTATGAAGCGTTACAATCAGTTTCTTGTACTCGTAAGGTTCTTCATGGCTTTCGGTATATTCATTTCCATCTTCATCGGTATAAGTTTCTGTAACTGTCCTATATCTGATTTCCACTTCTTCCTTATACTCAAGGTCATACATGGACTTAAAAAGCTCATTTAATACGGAGCTTACTTCCGATGCATTCTTTACTTCCCCGCACCTTGATGTAATGTAGGATAAAAGCTCGTGGACATTATGACCGATGTACTCTGTGTTATTTAGGATGTACTCATCATATCCGGGATAATTTTCTTCTACATTGTCAACCTCACTTTGAAGCTCCTTTTCCATCTCCGAAAAATTCTCATTGATTTCACTTAGGACATTTGGCTTTGACAAATAGCTTGTTGTAAGAACAGAACTTGTGGAGTTCATAAAGCCTGTCATTCCTGTTCCTGCAAAGTTGATAAAGAAAGTTCCCAAAATAATAAGACCTATGAAAATAATCATAAGTCCCTTCGCTTTTCTTAATATAACTTCCTTTGAACTTTTAAGACTTCCTATAAGCCCTTCCTTAATGCGATCTCTAAGCCTTGACTTATTCTTCCTTTTAATGGAATCTTTCATCTGCTTTCGCTTCTGAAATCGCTTAAAGTTATTTGCTTTTTGATACTCCTGTGTCTTTTTCAGCTCCTCTTTGGCATCTCGAAACTCAAGTTTGGATTTTCTCTTTCTGATTTTATAGTCCTTATTCGTAAGGTCATATCCTTTTTTTGCTTTTTTCTTATCCGAGTAGTTCTTAATGCCATGAATGAGCTTTGAGCTTGTATCTGCTGTCTTCTCTCCTGCCTCTACCCCTTGATTTTCATCGCTTCCATGAGATAGGTAATCTCTTACGGTTTCACTTCCTTTAGCAAGTCCTGATAAAGCGGACACTTTAGAAGTCTTATTCTTAAAGGCTCTTTCCTGTTCTTTAGAAAGCCTGTTTTTCTTTTCTCTATCAAGAATGGCTTCTTTTCCGCTTTTTTTACTATCCGCCTTTTCCTCTTTGGCTTCTTTATCCTTTTTTCTGGTATAGAGCTTATCAGAATAGTTTTTTCTCTTATAATTTTTCTTTTGAGCTTTTTGGCTTTTTGAAAAGCCTTTTGTATCTTCTACTTTATGTTGCAGATTATCCTCTACATCATAGGTTGACTCAAAATAGTCGCTGTCCCTAAAGTCATTGTCATATCTGTCTATGATTCCGTCATTGTCGAGGTCTTTTCCTAAAGGATCATAGATTTTTCCATCCTTAACCTCAGTATCATAATCCGCTTTCCCGATTTCTTCCTGACTTACACTTCCTGTTTCAGGACTTCTATACCTTGCATTTCTTTTAGAAGTTTTTCCGTTTAATTCAGTTTCTGCACTTCTCTTACTGACCTTTTCATGAACCTTATCTTGAAATCTGTCTTTGTCATGGACGATTTTCCCTCTGTAATCATCGTTATGCTTTAGCTTATTTTCTTCAGGCTCTATGCTGCTATTACTTTGCAGCCTTTCCTTTTCAATCCTTGCCCTTTGCCTTTCCTTAAAGTCCTTTTTCAGTTTCTTTCCCATAAGCCTACCTCACTTCTTCAGGCTTGGTTGTCATTTTCTGATAAAGGATTGTGTCTTTCGGGAATTTATCAAGGAAAGGGACAATGGTATTTCCAAAGAACAAAAGTCCTTCTCCTGCATTGGAATTGGTTACATATTTTAGCTGTGGCTGTGAGATTTTAAGTTTCCTTGCTAAAATCTCTCTATCTCCTGAAGCCTGATTAAGCATTAAAACAAAGTCCGTATTATCAAAGATATTTTCAATTTCCTTGCTCATAAGTAAGTCTTTGACATTTTGTGTAATGCCTGTCGGGATTCCTCCCCACTTACGAAATCTTTTCCAAATTTCTACGGAATAGGAAGCTGTCTGCTCATCTTTTAACAATAAGTGAAACTCGTCGATATAGTACCTTGTAGCCTTATTTCCTCTGTTTTGCGATACCTTATTCCACACCTGATCCTGAATAACAAGCATTCCGATTTTTTTAAGCTGTGAGCCTAACTCCTTAATATCAAAACAAAGTAGCTGCTTATTTAAGTCCACATTGGACTGATGGTTAAATACATTTAAGGATCCTGTTACATAAATCTCCATTTCCGTTGCCAGCTTTTTACCGACTTTTTCTTCCTGATTTTTGAGCATATCATACAGGTTTTGAAGAATCGGCATATTACAAGGCTTTGGATTTTCAAAATACTTTTCATAAATCTTAGGAAGGCATCTGTCTATAACCGACTTTTCTTCTGCTGTAAGACCACTACCGCCAACTACTAATTCAAGCATCGACATAATGAAGTTTGCTTTATCTTTCAGTGGTGCGTCCCCATCGCCATAGTTCATATTTATATCTAAAGGATTAAGGTAGTCTTTTGACTTACTGCTGACCTTTATTACTTCTCCTTTAAACTGACGAACAAGGTTTCCGTACTCGCCTTCCGGATCGCAGATAATAACGTCATCATCCGTTGTAAGAATGGCATTTGCCATTTCTCTTTTTGCACTAAAGGATTTACCACTTCCCGGAGTTCCGAGAATTAAACCGTTCGGGTTTTTCAATTTCTTTCTATCAGCCATAATCAGGTTATGGCTTAGGGCATTTAGTCCATAATACAAACTGTTCGCCGAATTTATGAAAAGCTCCTCTGTGGTAAAAGGCATAAATACTGCCGTAGATGATGAGGTTAGTCCTCTGTCAATTTCAATCTTATTTACCCCAAGTGGAAGTACACTGATTAAGCCCTGCTCCTGTGAGTGATCAAGTCTTTTTAACTTGCAATTATGCTTATTGGCAATGGAGCTGATTTGAGAAATGGTATTGTCCAGCCTTTGAATTGTCCTTGCAAAGTTCATAAAGATGATGGTTACGACAAACATACGCTCATCTCTTGTCTGAAGGTCTTTTAAGAGGCTTTTTACATCTTCCCCATAGGTGATTAAATCACTTGGAAGAATGTCCATATCATAACCGCTTCTTACAGCCTTTTTATTCTCCTCAATCTTCATCTTGTCAATATCGGTATTTTTTCTTTTTACCATCTTGATGGCTTCCGACTGTTCGATTGCCTTGATATGAAAAGAGATATTGATGTTATCGTCTATATCCAAAAACTCTGCAAGCATACGGTCTGAAAGCTCACTTGCAAGGATTTGAAAATGACTTGCTGCTCCGATAAATTTCCCAAACTTAAAATACCTTGACGGTGTAAAGTTAAATTCATCAGGAGCAATATATGTCTTTGTGCTTTCTTTCTTCTTTAAGTCCTTATATGAAAATTCAAAGGTCTTATTGGGATTTAAAACATCATGAAGTATCTTCAGCCTTTCTTCTCCGTTTAGACTTTCTGCTCTTACTCCCATACTTTTAAGACTTGATAATATATCTATCTCCAGTCTTTCAAGTTTTGATGTTGCCTGCTCTAAATTATCCGCTTCCACTG
>ERZ773022.536-NODE-536-length-30290-cov-5.774301_pt1 | contig 30290 bp, 34 predicted proteins | sample MGYA00580839_ERZ773022 | MGnify/ENA primary metagenome ERZ773022 (study PRJEB29015, sample SAMEA2738020) | human oral metagenome | biome: human oral; feature: human-associated habitat; material: dental | place: China | collected 2044 ... | reverse complement strand
ACTTGCTGCAAGTTTGGTTAATCGTGCCCAACTTGCTGCAAGTTTGGCAGCGCTGCTCCAGCAGTACCAACTTGGCGTCATTTTGGCAGCGTCATTCCGGCAGCGCCAAGTGCCAGCACTAAAGCAATCAAAGAGCTTCAGGTATCTCGCGCAAGAATCAAAGCCACCTGCATAACAGGTAGCTTTATATTTCGCATGTCACTTGCACTCAACAGGCTAGAGCCTTGAAAAAAGACGGGAACGCATTTTTGCATTCCCGCCTTCCCCTGTAATTCTGCTAACTGAAAAACTACATCAGTTCAAATAGGCCATATTCACTTTTCTACGCACGCTTACGCAGAGCAATACCGGCAGCAATGCTCCCGATGGAAGCAATGGTAAAACCGGCTACCGTTGAGATGACCGTAGGATCGGACATGTCAGGAATGACGCTCTTCTTGCCCGACTTAACCTTCTTACCGGTCTTCTCGGTCTTCCCAGTCTCGTTCCGCTGCTGGTTGTTGCCTTGGCTACTACCCTGATTGTTGCCCTGTCCGCCAGGTTGGGTAGCCGCCTTGGTAACCTTAAGCGTTCCTGCAACATAGGTAAAGTCATAATCACCTGCAGTGCCTCCTGTTGGGGTCAGCTCGTGATCACCAACGCTCACGTCAGGGGCAGTAAGGGTTGGCGCAGTATACTGATAGGCTGTGTCGGCAGTCTCACCGTTCACAAATCCGGTAACGGTAAGCTTGAGTTTGGGAGCTTTCCCCTCTTCGACGGTCTCGCCCTCATACGTAGCGGTCAAGTGAGCCTTGCGAATGGTCCAACTGCCCGTCTTGGTGCTGGTTGTACCATCCTCCCATGTGTAGTTAACAGGATCGATAAGATCCATCACAACGTCATAGGTACCGGCGTGAGTTGCGGCAATAGTCCCGTTAATAGCCACATTGAGATGAGTGGAGATGTCGTAGCCGTTATGCTCCTGCCCGTCGTAGTCGTAGTTTGTGGCCGTAGGAACGGCAACGGTGCCCTTCTCGACATCCATCATCATGGGAATCGTAAAGTCATAGGAGGTCCCATTTTTGATGGTTGCACGAACGACGCGATTCTTCTGAGCAGTCGTTGGTGTACCGGAAATGGTAGCCGTGCTCTTACGTGCTGCGGCATCATTTTCCATCGGGCTCAACGTTAAGCCATCCGGCAGGTTGGCCATCGTAAACGTATCGTAACCCTTAGAAGCAGCCGCCCACGGAATGGTAACGGGCTCGTTGTAAGCCGCACCAACCTTGGCGGGAGAAATCTTGTTTGAAGGCAAAGTAATCCCGGCGGAATTGTCGGAATTCTGGAATCTCGTGTTTTCAATGTTGAGAACACCGTCATCGGTAGTGGTAAGGTCCTGCTGGACAACAGTTGAGTTCTTGACGGTCGAGGTACCTTTGTTATCAAGACCTTTGTAGAAGGTAACGTTGTCAAAAGTGACGTTCGCGCCCGCCTCAACGCTTACTTCGCCTTCGAAGATCATGTTCGATACTGTTCCATTAAAACCGGCAGGAAATACCACACGCGTTCCCTTTGCAACGTAACTGCTGTAGGGTTGAACGCGTGTACCATTACCTAAATAGCTACTAGAATAAGTGCTGGTAACATTGGTAACGGTGGTAGGAAACACAAAATCCGTCGTGGTCGATGAACTGCCGCCGACAGTCACTCTGGACGTGGTGAACTTCCATGTAGATGCCGCATCCATTGCAGGCTTGTTGTTCTTATAGATTGACTGGAGGCTGCTGGATCCATAGCCGGACAACCAGTCACTAATTTCAAACGAACCGTCTGCCAGCGCTTTTGTGGCAAATGGCGAGAAGAACAAGCAGCAGACAACAACTGCCACCGCAACGGCAAGACGAGCGTGCAGCCCCCTCTGTACGCACTTTTTATGCATATATTCACTCCTAACCTTAGTTGCCCGTTCGCAGACCATATGCTTTGAACGGGACTTTTGCATTTTTATTCCTTTTTTGAGCTGTAGTATCTTATCAAATAAGTTAGCTTAGGAAAACTAAAAGAAGGTACTTTTTGGAAGAAATGTTCAAACCGCTGTTTTTGTTAAAAGAATGGTATCAGGATATCCCAACGGATCGGATATATTCTCATTTTCCTTGCAGTGTTCCTGTCTCATGGTATGATATGTACAACGTACAACATTAGGAGAAGCAATGCCTGATGCAATGGTCACCGCGCGAATGAGCGCACAGAAAAAAGAAACTGGAGCCAAGCTGTTAAAAAGCTTGGGTATATCCGCCTCTGAAGCAATCAACCAACTGTATGATTACATAATCAAGACCGAGCGGCTCCCCTTTGATTTGCCAGAAGACAGCACCTTAACTACAGAAGAAAGACTTGCTCAGGCAGTCAAACGTATCAACGATATTCCCAAGGTGTCAGTAAGCAAAGAATTCTCCGTGCTGAGTGATAACGAGATTCGTCTCGCACGGCTTCATAAAAAAGGACTTAGCCATACCAAAGATGGCAATCAGGAGTACCTATGATGCGCGTCCTTGTTGATACCAATGTGCTTATCGACTTTCTTGCTCAACGAGCTCCTTTCTTTGATGAAGCTCGCAAGCTACTCGTATTTGCGGCAATGGGAGACTACGAACTCTGGGCAAGCGCCTCGCAAATAAGCGATATTTTTTATGTTTTAAGTGAGGGTGGGAAAGCTTCTAAGACAGACGCAGCAAAAGCCGCTCTTATAAGTCTCCGAGGCATAATTAAAATTTGCGCTCCAGGAGGAGAAGAGACAGATAAAGCCCTTGAGTCAACATGGAGCGATTTTGAAGATGCCTTGCTCTATCAAACAGCAATGAGCCTGGGAGCTCGCTGTATTATTACCAGAAACGCTCAAGACTTTACCCTGAGTTCACTTCCCGTATATACCTGTCAGCAATTCTTTACTTGGATGGAACAGAAGCACCATCTTGCATATAAAGAGCTCACCTTTTAATTATGCTCCATTACCACCCTACGACGAGGGAATCGTCTTGACCATAAAGACAAAATAAACAAGGTGAAACATCCAAACGCACAAGAGTACCGCGCAGCCAACCACGATGCCCCTTAGCCCCATCAAAATAAAGCCGATGCTCATGAGTAAGGTAACTGTACTCATGATGCGAACCTTGGCCTTTTTGGTCATACCTCGACCTGCCGTATAATCAGCAAGATTATCCTGATACAGCTTTGTGCCGGTAAACCACGTATTCAGTCTCTCGGAACTTCTCGCAAAGCAAAAGGCTGCAAGAAGCAAAAAAGGAACGGAGGGTAAAAACGGAATGACAGCGCCTATCGCACCCAGCACGACGCTGATGCACCCGACTATCACATACAGAAGCTTTTTGATATTCATACGTCCTTCACCAACCCTTGGGCAAGTCGCTTCTTTTCCCTTTTTGATTCGATTACATGACGGATTGCTTTAATTGGATGGTAAAAAAGCATCCGTGGACCGGAAAATCTCATAACCGTTTTGATTCTTTCTCGCATCTCAGGTGTATAACAATGCACTCTGCAATTTGAACAAAAGGTCTTTGTCGCTATAACGGGACATCGATCAGTCTGCTGACGAACATAGCGGTCAAGCTCGGCACATTCGGCACACAAGGAAGAGTTCCCACGATAACTTTTCCAAAAGTTGCCGTGCTTTTTATGACAGTAAAGCAAGATCATGAGCGAAACGACTTTCTTCTCTCGCTCTCGTTTCGCGCTCACGCGACTGCCTGCTCCCTCTACAGGTACTTGATTTGACCTTGAGCGCCCTGCAAGCGCCTTCTCGCTGGATTTACTCATCACACACATCAGCTGGTTCTCCCGTGTTCAACGGAATAAACCTCATCCGCAATCCCCATGGTTGACGCACGGTGCGACACCAGCACAACGGTTTTACCCGACCTTTCCTCATGGAGCGCCTTCAGAATCACGGCCTCATTAAGACTGTCAAGATTACTGGTTGGCTCGTCGAGCAGCACAAACGGTGCATTATGGAGAAACGCGCGTGCAAGTCCCAAACGCTGACGTTCACCACCGGAAAGCGTGTCTCCCAGCTCACCTACGGACGTATCATAGCCGGCCGGCAATGACATGATGAAGTCATGAACGGACGCTTTCTTACAAGCGGCAATGATTTCATCGTCGGTGGCATCAAGCTTGGCGAGCCTCACATTATTGCGGATTGAATCGTGAAACAGATAGGTCTCCTGCGTCACAAAGCTTTCCATATCGCGTAGGTTGGAAGTATTGATCTCATTGACACTTGTACCGGAAATCTGAATACGTCCCTCTTGAACCTCCCAAAAACGCATAAAAAGTTTAAGCAATGTAGATTTCCCGCTTCCGCTTTTTCCTACAATGCCGATAATCTTATTGGAGGGCACTTCGACGGAAAGGCTATCAAGAATTGTCTCTTCGCCATAAGCAAACGTGACCCGCTCTGCCGCAGCACCTCTAAACTCCACCGAAGCCTTGCCTTCAATCTCTTCCACAACGGGCTCTTCATCAAGAATGGCAAGTACACGGTTACCGGCTGCGAGGGTACTTTGCAAGGTGGCCCCCAGCGCTGCCAGCGCCACAACGGGACCAAAAGAACTCATCAGAGCCAGAGTAGCTATGAGGCATCCATCAAAACTGCACAGAGACGCCGACAACGCAAGCATACCAAGGTCAAACAGAAGGATGATACTGTTTGTCACCGCGCTGTTGCGTCCGGCTATTCGCTTCATCCGTTCCTGGTCGTTGGCAAGCGCGTCGGTCATACGATTCATCTCTGACAAGCGGGCGTCGCCCCGCCCATATTGAATGGTTTCGGAAAGCCCGCGCAAGCTATCAAGCACAAACGATGAAAGCTCTCCTGATTTACAACGAAGCTTCAGACCTTCATTGCCACTGAGCCGAGCCGTCACCAATGGGATAATCGCTCCTACCGTTATATACGCAACGGCTGACAAGACTCCAAGTGCAACATGGAATGAACCGATAAACACCACCATAATGCAGCTGAACACACAAGCAATACAAATCGGCGAAATGGTATGAGCGTAAAACACCTCAAGGAGTTCAATGTCTGAAGTAATGACACTAATCAGATTGCCCTTGTCTTTACCCTCAAGCTTTGCAGGACAGAGTCTTCTGAGGGCGCTAAACACCTTATCGCGGATAAGTGCGAGCAGCTTAAAGGCGATAAAATGGTTACACGCCTGCTCCGCATATCGTAAAAATCCACGAGCTACCGCAAAAATACCCAAGCAGATAAAAATCCCCGTCAGAGAAAGATGTGCACCAAACGACAGCACTGTCTCCTGCTGTAGGGCGACTAAAACCGCATAGCCTCCAAATATCGTAATAAAAGCGGCAAACAGATGGCCGACGACACCCATACATATTGCCAGCACCATATAACCCATAAGCGGTTTGACAAGACCGATGAGCGATGCCATCACCACAAAACCACCCCTATCCTCTTGCTTTGTGTTCCGTTTCATGCAGCATCACCCCCTTGCGCATAACACTCAAGTTCTTGCTGGGCACTCCAGAGTCTTGTGTAGGTTCCACTCTTAGCGAGAAGCTCCGCATGGATACCCTCTTCAACAATGCTCCCTCGATCAAGGACGTAGATCTTATCCGCATCCGTAACGTTTGCAAGTCGGTGGGAAATGAGGATGACCGTCTTTTTTGCTGCCAGCGCATGAATCTGAGTCATAATGTCATTCTCGCTTTCAACGTCAATATTGGACGTTGCTTCATCAAAGATGTAAATGGAACTGTCATGCAAGAGAGCCCTTGCAAGTGCCAGCCGCTGACGCTGCCCGCCGGAGAGATTAGAAGCCGACTCGTCAAGTTTTGTGTCAAGACCCTTCTCGCTTTGTAAAAACCCTGCAAGATTAACCTGCTCAAGGGCACGCCAAAGGTCTTCATCCTGGGCACTCGGACGTGCCATCAGGAGGTTGTCACGAACGGTGCCTTTGAAGAGATAGCTCTGATGACTGACATACGTAATGTTTTTCATAAGGCTTGCTTCGGAAATTTCAGTTAAAAGCATAGTGCCGAAAAGTACTGACCCCTCATAGCCTTTATTGCGCCCCATAAGGATAGAGGCAATGGTAGATTTTCCACAACCTGACTCGCCAACCAACGCCGTAAAACTTCCTTTTGGAAAAGACAGATTAATGCCATGGAGAATCTCGCGCTCTGGCTCATAGGAAAAATGAATGGCCCCGCACGTAATCGTAGCATCCGCGGGAACTTCGCCTGGTTTTTCTTCCGCCTCAGGGAGCGCAAGCAAGCGAAATATCTTGTCGGCTGCCGCCATGCCATTCATGGCAATATGAAAAAAGCTGCCTAACATGCGCATAGGCAAAAAGAAATCGGCCGCCAAAAGGATTATCAATAAGCAGCCCGCCAAATCAACGGCGTTTGCCCGAAATTGTGTCACGGCAAAAACGACGCCAAGCGCTGCACCTCCATAGGCAATCAAATCCATTACAGTAATGGAATTTAGCTGCATGGTCAGCACTTTCATGGTAATGCGCCTAAACTCTTCAGCCTGTTCATTCATTTCTTTGTGCTTGAACTCGTCGGCCTGATAAATCTTGGCAGTTGTCAGACCTTGCAGATTTTCCAAAAACGTATCACCAAGAGCGGTATAACGACCCCAATATTTTGCCAGCAATTTCTTTGCAAAGCGCTGCACTGCCACAATGGTAAGTGGAATGAGCGGCACACAGACAAGCAAAACTACCGCCGACGGCAAATTTACAAAGCTCAGTGCCACAAACAGTGTCAGCGGAGCAAGCATGGCATAAAAGAATTGTGGAAGATACTGACCAAAATACGTTTCAAGTTGATCGACACCCTCAACGGCAACTTGGACGACTTCGCTGGTCTGAACCTGCTCGTTATAGGAGCTACCCAGCCTGAGCAGCTTACCGTAAATCTTCTCACGAAGAATCTTTTTAACCGATTTTGAACTGAGATATGCCATGCGACTTGACAGGGTGCTGCAGAAAAAACGCACCATAACAGCTCCGGCCGCTATGGCAACGACAGAGATTATCTGGTTTTTGCTGACTGTCTTTTCATAAAGGCCTTGCAGCAGATGGGCTATCTCCCACATCATGACAATGTTTGCCAAAAGGGAAATCCACTGCAAGGCAACATGAGCGGCAATGTACTTTTTACTTTCACCAACCATGGCGATAAGTTGCTTATTAAACATCTGAACAAGACTTTCGAGAAGAGTTTACGAATTCTAACTCTTCCATTGTACGTATCGCCGCTAAAAAAGCTACTTTAAACCAGAGGATAACTCCTCAATCTCTTTGATATCCCATTCTCATTGCAATCCTAGATCGCAAACAAGCGCATTGATTCTCAGTCTTTCTCAGGCTCCTCCTGAGCACGTGCAATACCCTGGTAGAACTTTACGGCACCACGAACTTCTTCTGCATTGGGATGGCCTTTTCTCATTCCGCCTATCAACTTCAAAGGACCAAAGGTATCAAATCCTACGCATCCGTACTCGCCAAGAATTTCTGCATGCGTTTCTTCTGCTATCTTTCGAATGTCATTCGTATGTGCTGCGCTTACCCTTCCACAGGTGTAAATAAAAAACACCTTTTTATTTTCGGGAAGATTCTTCTCTGCATATTGAAGCACCAATTTGTGCATCTTTCCGTAATAAATCCCTGATGCAAAACCTATTGCATCATATCCTGACAAGTCATCTATTTCCGGATGTGTCGCATCAATCAAAGTGACTTTATCCTCTTGCGCTATTGCATCAAGCAGCTTTTTTGTATTTTCATGGTGTTTGGAGTAATACACTATCGCAGTCTTCATGCTCTTCTCCCCACTTGTAAACAATACATCTTTACTTTCGGATTGATTATAAGAGACATGCTCGTCATATATCCAATTACTCTGTTCTTAAAGCAAAGATTTCTAGAAAGTTTGAGGATATTAAATTCCCTACATCAGACATACTGGTTAGCATCTATAATCTATTGCCCGAAGGTAGTTTTTGAAGGGTATGGTTAATGACGTCTGGCTCTATACAACACACATTTACAAGCACAACAAACCTCACTTCCAGATCTGCTCATCTGATGGGTGCAACCATTACCATTTCAATCTCACATGGAGAAGCCGACCGACTTTTGGACGATGTCTTTTCACTTCTGCATCTCTATGAAAAGCGCTTTAGTGCCAATGATGAAACATCAGAGCTCATGCAGGTCAACAAAGCGGCTGGGAAAAATCCTGTCTCCGTTCATTCTGATTTGTTTGAGCTCATTAAATTGGGTAAAAAACATAGCCTTGCATCGCAAAGTCATCTCAATATAGCCATTGGTCCTTTGGTCAAAGCTTGGAGAATAGGATTTTTTGACGCGCGGGTTCCCAGCTCGGAAGAAATTGAACAAGCCCTTTTGTTAACAGATCCATCCTGCATTGAATTAGATTCCAAAACTTCCAGTGTTTATCTTACAAAAACAGGGATGTCTCTTGACTTAGGGGCACTTGCAAAGGGTTATATTGCAGATAGAATTGCCGAATTCTTGCACGGAGAAGAAGTTACTTCCGCTCTCATCAATCTTGGCGGCAATATTTTGACGATCGGCATCAACGAACAAACACATCGTCCATGGCGAATCGGTATACAGCACCCACGCTTACCTCGAGGAACCAATGTGGCCGTCTTGCCGATCGAAAATCAGTCCGTTGTCACGTCTGGAATATATGAAAGAAAGCTGCAGGCAAACGGTAAAACCTATCATCATATCCTTGATCGAGATACGGGCTATCCTATCGATACCCAACTCACCAGCCTCACCGTTGTATCAAATCAATCTATCGATGGGGAAATTTGGACGACGCGCCTTTTTGGCGAAAGTCCTAACTCAATTCTCGAACAAGTTGAAAAAGAAACAGGTATCGATGCGCTCGTTATTACGAAAAATAATCACATTCGTTACTCATCTGGTCTCATTCCAGAATTTCTCTTCTAGGTCTAGAAAGGATCTTGCTATGCTCAACCTTATCGGCATCGTCGGTACAAACTCAAAAGAGTCAACCAACCGCTTACTTCTTAAATACATGCAAAAGCACTTTGCAGATAAAGCGAATATTGAGCTTATTGAGGTAGATAATATTCCGCTTTTTAATAAACCAGCTGACATGCAAGTTCCCAAAGTCATCACTGAAATTGCGCAGAAAATTGAAGCCGCAGACGGTGTCATTATCGCAACCCCTGAATATGACCATTCTATCCCCGCTGCTCTTATGAACATCTTGGCATGGCTTTCCTATGGTATTTATCCCATGGTCAATAAGCCCGTTATGATTGTCGGTGCTTCCCACGGCGCACTTGGCTCTTCCCGAGCACAACTACACTTGCGCCAAATCCTGGATGCACCGGAACTTAAGGCATCAGTTATGCCGGGCTCTGAATTTTTACTCCCTCGTTCGCTCCAGGCTTTTGATGAAAACGGCGATTTAAGAGATTTAACGACAGTAAAAAAATTGAATGTACTCTTTGATGACTTTCGTCTGTTTGTCAAAATTGCCGAAAAATTGTCCGCATCACAAGCGCTTCTCCATAAAGAAGCCGAGAACTTCAACTGGGAAAATCTATAGGAATTGGAAGGGACACCTGTTATGAAGTTTGTTGGAATCGTTGGCTCGAACGCAGAGCTTTCATATAATCGCAAGTTACTGCACTTCATCAAAAAACACTTCGAGGAACAATTTGAATTAGAAATTTTAGAGATTGATGAGATTCCTCTTTTTAATCCTGACGGAAACTGGCATGATTCTTTCCAGCTACGTCTTCTCTACAACAAGATTACACGTGCAGATGGCGTTATCATTGCAACTCCCGAGCATAACCACACTATCTCTGCGGCTCTCAAAAGTACTATTGAATGGCTCTCCTATGATGTACATCCGTTTGTGGATAAGCCCGTTATGGTTGTCGGCGCTTCTTACTACGACCAAGGAACTTCTCGCGCGCAAATTCATCTGAGGAAAATTCTCGACGCTCCGGGGGTCAACGCCTATGTACTTCCGGGAAACGAGTTTTTATTGGGGAAAGCAAAACAGGCCTTTAACGACAAGGGCGACATTGTCGATACGGGCACTGTCAATTTCCTCGAATTCTGTATGAATAACTTCATTAAATATGTAGAGGTAGTTTCTAAATTGAAAAAACCAAAACCACTTGCACCTGAGGATCTTGATGTCACAGGTTCTATTTCAACTACTATCGAAGGCATCGATCCTGACGATCCGGATTGGGTCGAGAAGGCCGCGGAAAAAGTCGGAGCGGTCTCAGGAGATACGTATGTCAAGTTGGACCACGGCATTCTAACCGTTAACCAGATTGATATGTTCCTGAAAGCCATGCCATTTGAGCTAACTTATGCAGACGACAATAATCAATTCCTCTACTACAATAACGCTCATGAAAATCCAGATAGCATGCTTGCAAAGCGTGTACCCTCGCAATCGGGCAATCGTCTGTCTACCGTTCACAATTCTCTTCCTCCAGCACGTATCAAAAACGTCGAACGAGTCATCGGAGTTTTAAGAAACGGCGACCAAGAATATGTTCGCGCCATTGTCCCAAGCCCTGAAGGTATTATTAACACCCATAATTATCAGGCAATGTATTATCCAGACGGATCATATGCCGGCATCAACGAAATTGTCTTCAACTTCCAAGAGTGGCTTGATTGGTATCTACAGGCTACTGGTCAGCACCTTGTTGGAGGCAATACACCAACAATGCCTGGAACCGGTGTACCGAGTGCAGGAGGTCCCAGCGCAAGCGGTCCAAGTGCAAGCGTAGACGCAACATCAGGTGCAAGCGCGTAAGACAAACCAAATTATGCACGTCAAAGAACGCACGTAACTGTCTTTCACGAAGATATGAGCCAAATATCGCCCTATGACACCACACGTACCATAGGGCGATATTGCATATATCCAAATAACAATTAATAGAGTAAGAGAAGAAAATCCGCGCCCTTCTAAACGACATTTACTCCGGCATCACGCAGGTCATGCTTGGTGTCTTCAAACGCCTTCTCATTTTTTGAAACAACCGCGCGCACATTGACTGTTGCCTTCAGGCCGTTTTTCAAAGCACCGAGAGCGGTCTCTTTAATACAAAAATTACCGTCGAGGCCAATAATCTCAACTTCATCAGCGTTTAGTTCTTGAAGCCTCTGCAACAGTTTGGGATTTGAAAAAGCATCGCCTTCACGCTTGTCAAATACGTAATCAGAGACAACCGAAAGTCCGGCACCAAATTCTTTCTTTTTTGAAGCACGTTCCCAAGGAAGCTTATGCACAACGTATATAATCTGTTCGGGTTCATACTGGCTGATTATGTCATTACATGCTTCAATAAGGCCTTCGGTATTACGACGTTTCATAACATTGGTTTGAACATCAACGACAAGCAAAGCCTTCATAGCATTCCTTTCTCGGAAATAAACCTTCATAAAAAATTTTATCATACGGAATACTCGGGTCATGATAACAACAAGTTTGTTATCTGTATCTTCTATATATATCCTTGCGATGGCCGATGCTGAACACTTCGATGATTAATGTGTCATTCTGAATCAGACAAAGGATTCTGTAATTCCCTACGCGATACCGCCATTCACCGGAACGATCTGCCGTAAGTCTTTTTCCTAACCGGTAGGGATCTATACAGCCTTCAAGGTTGTTCTCTATCCAAGAGAGAATCAATCGGGCAGTAAAGCGATCCATCTTCTTAAGCTGGCTCAAAGCTTTGCGGGTGTACTCAACATGAAAACTCATTTGAGTCCCAATTCGTTGATAACCTCGGCATGGTTAAATCGCCTGCCGTCATCAGAGGCAATTGCTTCTCTCAATATCTGCAAATCATCTTGATCTTCTATTTTTTCAAAAACAGCATCACGAATGAAATCAGAAATGCTCTTTCCTTCAAACTCAGCATACCGCCGAACCAACTCAGCATCCGGATCGTTAAGTCGAAGTGTCATAGTAGACATACTGCCCTCCTCTCAAATATGAATACATTGTATTCTATTTACTGGGATGACTACGTATCACTTAGCACGTTCCTGTAATTTCGTACGATTTTCCACGTATGAAACGTTAGGGCTTTATGTAATCAAATATTTATCTACAATGATTGCAAGCTATTTACGTCAAGGAGCATACATGACTTCCATCCCTGAGGACTATGAATCGCAGTTGTCTCTCTATGACACCCAGCGTGCCATAGAGCGCATCAAGTACATTTTTCTTGCAAAGCTCTGTGCCGCGCTCCACCTTGTGCGTGTAACGGCGCCTCTTATAGTGGATCCCGAAACAGGCATGAACGACAACCTCAGCGGTACTGAGAGACCGGTAAGCTTTGACACGCCAGCCATTGGCAAAGACGCCGAGGTTGTGCAGTCGCTTGCAAAGTGGAAACGCTATGCGCTGCACCGCTATGACTTCAATGTGGGAAAAGGCCTCGTATGTGACATGAACGCCATTCGCCGTGATGAGGAACTTGACAACTTACACTCTATTTACGTGGATCAATGGGACTGGGAAAAGGTCATTGGCGAGAAGGACCGCACACCTGCCTATCTCAAAGATACCGTTAATCGTATTGTCACGGCCATCTGCGGAACACTTGACGAGCTGAAATGGCACTATCCTCAGCTGGAAACGGAACTCAACCGTACCGTTACCTTTATAACCACGCAGGAGTTGGAAGACCTCTATCCGGAACTTACACCCACCGAACGCGAAAACAGCTTTGTAGCTAAACACCATACCACCTTCATTGTCGGCATTGGAGAAACTCTGCGTTCAGGCAAGCCTCATGACAAACGTTCCCCTGACTATGACGACTGGCATCTTAATGGTGACCTGCTCTTCTGGGATGATGTTCTCGGCTGTGCCCTTGAAATCAGCAGCATGGGCATCCGCGTAAGCCCCGCATCACTTGATAGGCAGCTCTCCGTCTCCGGCTGTGATGACCGCCGGAAACTGCCGTTTCATAAGATGCTTCTTGAGAATAAACTGCCTTGTACCATTGGCGGCGGTATCGGTCAAAGCCGTCTCTGTATGCTGCTTTTAGGCAAGGCGCATGTGGGAGAAGTACAGGCATCCATTTGGGATAGCGATACCATCCAGGCATGCCAAGAGGCCGGAGTTCAGCTGCTGTAAAATCTCTACTGGTAGCGGAGCGATTCTATCGGATTGAGCTTTGCCGCCCGTCGTGCAGGCCACCAGCCAAACACAAGCCCAATTCCAATACAGATTCCTGAGGTCAAAGCCACGATTGACGGAGTAATGATAGGCGTAATCGCGGTCTCCAAGTGCATAAGGGTTGAAGCCGATCCCGCCAAGGCCAACGCTCCGGCGTAACCGAGAGCAACTCCAATAACACCACCCGAGATGCAGAGCAGTATCGATTCGCATAAGAACTGCTTCGTAATATCGGCGGCACGCGCACCAAGCGCTTTACGTAGGCCAATCTCACGAATTCGCTCCGTCACATTAGTAAGCATCATATTCATGATGCCAATACCTCCAACCAAAAGTGAGATACTGGCGATGGCTGTTACAAGTATCTGAAATGAAGCCATTGTGGAGTTGAGTTGATCGATGATGGAGGACAGTGTCATAACGTACACGCGATCATCTTCCCCTTCAGGAATGGCAAACCAATCAAACAACCAGGCCTTTGTTTGATCCGCCAGAGACTTCATGTCAACATTTTCGCGTGCATATCCAAAAATCTGACTGATTGTTTTGGTACCCGAAACGCGCGTCGTAAACGTTGAATACGGCAGATAGCACAGAAGAGTATCGTTTCCTCCTCCCATCCTTTGTCCACTGTCGCATACGCCGATTACGGTATAAGTGTTGTCATCGATACGGACTGTCTTACCAATGGCATCTTTCTCATTTCCGTAGAGCTTCTCGGCAGCCACTCGATCAAGAACAACGTTTTTTGCCACATTGTCCACATCCGATTGCGAGAAGAGCGAGCCGGCCGAAGCCTTGAATCCCATTGCAGTGAAGTACTCAGGCTGACAGCCGATAATCTGCGTGTCAAACTGCTTCTCGATAGAATCAATGCGGCCGGCACTGGAGTCAATACCGGTAACAAATTCATAGCCGGGAACACTCATTGCCAGCTGATCTAAATCCTGCTGCGTCACTCCTCGATCAGGCCACGCATATATGCTCACCATCCTGGATTGATTGAGCCCCAGCGAGCCCACCAGGGAGTATTTGATGCCATCGATAAGAGCTGTCATGGTAATGACGGCGCTGATTCCAATTACAATGCCAAGCACGGTCAAAAGACTGCGCGCACGATTGGCGTTGAAGGCAGAGAGGGTTTCAAGAAGCAGGTCGCGAAGCCTCATAGAGATGCACCTCCTGCCATCCTCTGCACACCATGATGCAATACATATTCTCGTTCCTGCTCAGCCGTAAGCAAGCGCCCGTCGCGGATATGCACAACGCGATCAGCCCATGTGGCAATTTCAGGATCATGGGTAATGAGCACAATGGTCTTGCCGCGATCCTGCATGGCTCGAAACGTTTTGAGTACCATTTCGCCCGTTGCGGAATCAAGATTGCCCGTGGGTTCATCGGCAAGAATCACTGCAGGATCGTTAACCAAGGCACGCGCAATGGCCACACGTTGAATCTGACCGCCGGAAAGTTCATTGGATTTATGGTCATAGTAATCCTCAGGTAAGCCCACCGACCGCAACGCCTTCCAGGCGCGCAGTTCCCTCTCTGCAACAGGTATATCGGAGTAGATGAGCGGAAGAACGACATTGCGCAACACGGTAGTTCGGGGCAGAAGATTAAACGACTGGAATACAAAGCCAAGACGCGTTGCGCGAATCTCAGCAAGATCATCATCGGAAAGATTGGCAACCTCAAGACCTTCAAGCTTATAAGAACCCGAGGTAGGAGTATCAAGACAACCGAGGATATTCATAAGGGTTGATTTGCCCGATCCTGAAGGACCCATAATGCAGAGAAACTCGCCCTTCTCGACACTCAAGGATACGCCACGCAACGCATGAGTAAGTCCTGCAGCTGTCTCATATATGCGGTGCAGTTTATGTGCCTCGATTACCTTGGGCATCTTATCTACCGCCGCCTGCCATGTCTTTATCGCTCGAAGAATCACTGTTTGAGCCACTTGAGGTACCACTTGTGCTACCGCTTGAGTTGTCTTTTTTGCCGCCATCGGGGTTATCTAAAATCCCAACATCAGGGTTTTCCCTACCGCCGGCGAGAAGTACCTCGGTACCGTCATTGATGCCCTCGCCCTCAATGACGGCAGTAGTCGAACTCTTTGCCTTGACCGTAACGGGCACTCGTTTAACCTGAGGATTGTTCTTGTCATCACGAGAAGTAACGACGTTCACATAGGTTCCCATCTCGTCCTCTGCCAATGCAAAGAGAGGTACCGTAAGCACGTTTTCCATATGCTGGATCATAATGTCTGCGCTGGCAGTCATACCGGGCTTTATGGAGGCATCGGGGGTTTCTATCAGAAGCTCAACATCATACGTAACAATGGCGTGCCCTCTGCCGTCATAGCTCATCCCTGAGGTGTCCCCACCTGAAGACGATACGGTAGAGACATGAGTAACGGTTGCCTCACAGCTAAGTTCCCGAAGGGCCGCAAATGTTACCTGTGCTTTTTGATCAACGGCAATACGGGAAATATCCACTTCATTTATCTGAACATTTACCTTCATTTTTGAGAGATCAGCGATGGTGATCAAAGATCCTGACGTACCTGATCCAGAATTCGAACCTGCCCCGGCGCCTCCGGAAGATCCAACCGATGCACCGTTTACCGCATTCATGACAATGACTGTACCATCACAAGGAGCCGTTACCGTGCGTTTATCCGCTTGAGCAACCGCGTCATTGTGGGCTGAACGAGCCTCTTCAAGAGCGATTTGTGCACTTTCAAGGTTCGCCTGCGCTGTTTCAACTGATGCCTCGACCGAAGAGGCATTGGCACCACCGTTTTCTTGATCATCTTCGCCAACACCCGCAGCTCCACTACGGGCGGCTGCCAAAGCGGCTTTTGCCTTACTCACTTCATTCTCTGCCGCTTTCACTTGCTGCGCGGCTTTACGCACAGCTTTATCAAGTTCGTCGTTTTTAATGGTAAAGAGCTTATCGCCCTTTTTAACAACAGAACCCTCCGCAACTTGAACATCCTGTATGATGCCGTCAACTTCAGGGGTCACCACTGTTGAAGAGATGGGCTTGATGGAACCTGAAGCCGATACGGAATCGCTGAATTCCCCGCGCGTAATGAAAGCGGTGCTTGCGGTAGGAGCTTCAACCTGTTTTTCACTCTGGAATAAACGTGCGACAAACGCAATGCCGATAAGTACAACAACGCCCAGCGCAATACCCACTTTTATGAATTTCTTTCTGAGGCGGATCTTACGATGACGCATAAGGCTTTCATAGGCTTCACGAGCTTCGGCATCCTCTTCGTCCTCAGCTGAAGTTATCACCTCTATGCGGGAATTGATATCCGCCGTTTTGCCGGTAACATCCGGCACCTTGTGAGCACTAACTGAATTTCGCTCGCTATCAGGTGACGTGTTGCCATCTAGCGGAGCACTACCGTCAGATGAAGGACTGTCACCAGATGACGTATCAACTTTTTCCTGCTGGAGCTTACGATCAAAATGAAACATAACTCCTCCGAACACACACCTCGTAATGGCCGTTCAACCCATATACATTTTATAGAGCATATGCTATGCCCGTCTAGCCATCTCTTCATACCGTTGAGAATTTTCGGGAGTAAAGCCAATCAAAACCGTTGGATTCTTGGTACCAACAGCGGTAAAGATTAGTTGAATAACTTCCTCGGAACTCTTCTTTCTCGTCTTAAGCCCAAGACTGACCGTTTGGGAACCAGTCAGTCGGCACACCAAACTACGACCGGTCACTACAAAGTTTCTCCGCACAACATGCTGATAAATCCAGAGGATATCCGTATAGGCCATAATCGCCCCGTCCCGTCTGGAAATGATAAAATTCTCGGACAGCGACACTCCCGGCAATCCTGGAACCATAGCCGAATCCTTCAAGCATACTTTCAATTCATCCCACGCCTTCTGAGTGAATTCTTCCGCATCAAGACGATCCAAACACATACGGATTGTTTTCATGTGGCTGAAATAGCTCACAAGAGAGATAATCCCCACAATGGCAGAAGCAATCGCAACCGCAAAGAGCGGAGATGATAGGGAATCCTTCGCAGTAACCATCGTGTTAAGGTAGAACGTACCTACCTTGTTGGTTAGCGTGGTAGAGCTTATACCATACGTACTGGAAAGAACACTGATTAAATTGCTTGGCATCTTGGTTACGGTGCCATACACCCGTATCGGCGACGGAACCGTAGCAGTCGTTCCGTCTTTGGTGTACTGTGCCCAGTATTCTTTCTGACTACTGAATTTACTTTCATCGGAGGGTTTCATACAAAGGATTGACAGTTTCTCATCCTTATCCACACACAAATACATGTACTTGTCATCAGAGCGCGCTGACCATTCATCAAGACCCACTACATCAACATAGGCGTATTTTCCCTCCTGTACGCCGCTCATAGCGCCAAAGGGCACGGCGTCAGCCTTACTTGTTGCGCCAACAATACCAGCATTGATAAGAACACCAAGAAGAGCAAGAGCAGCCGCAATGACACAACCAGCAACACCTACTATAAAACGAAACTTTCCGGGTCTTAGGTACTGCTCGATATCGTTTCTTGCGTTCATAGTATGACTACCTTCTGCATCAATATGCACTAATACAACACTTCAAACAAATGCTCTGTCTACCACGATTGATTGTACTACAGCCAATTTCTATGCTAAATGAGCAGTGCTTCTAACGATAAACACAGTGAGTCTTCCAACTCTATTACTGCCTGTTAAGCCCTGGTATCATTGCCGGAAAATCTCATCGTTTTGTACGACAATAACCGGACGCGCTTTACTCGGATGCCCACGGTGGTGACATCTCGACTTCTGTATCTCTATTACTACATGAATTTCTTAAACGTTATTAGCATAAAAGCAGCATTATTTGGAATCAGATGAAAGGCACGCGTGAGATTGAAACATTAGAGTTACGTCCCAAAAAGTGGTCTGGAAGCCAAAATCCACCAACTGTAGGCCATTCTTTAGCAGATTTTGAAGAACGAGGATCACTTAGAAGTCATCATGCTTCAAAAGCGACACCTGTGTAGTAGATTTCAAAAAGCTGTGTAGTACATTTTACGGCGAGAAAAGAGGTCTTCTCGCCACGTCAACTCAATTAGCTGTGACTTTGCAAATGAAGGCTGTAACAGAGCTCAAAAAAGTACTACACAGGTTTTCAAGAAGTACTACACAGCTCCACTTTTGAAGCGAAACCAAGTCAAGTCCAAATATCACTGCGCATCTTCAATCATCCTCACTGCAAGATGATCGGAAAATTGGCTGCTTCGTTCTCAGTTCTAAAGGGTTCAACCATATTCTCAGGAAGTCTTACATCAAAGAGAAAGTCCCGATGTTGCATTAAATACAAGAAACAATGATGATACTTGCTACAATTATCAGAATGGAGGCGTCCAAACTGCTGTACAACATTGCCACATGGACTTCTGAAACGTTATCAACATAAAGGCAGCAGCAAGGCTACCCTGCTGCTGCCCATTTACCCAAAGAGTACAGACAAGTCCAAAGTACAATTTACGCTCTAGGCCAAGAAGCCAAAGTACGCTCCAATGACTCCCAAAACCATGGTGCCTAAAATGAGCCACATGGGATTGATCTTCTTGGCAAGAAGCCGGTAATAGATCCAAAACGCACTCATACCAACGATACCAGGCATGATGCTGTCAAGTACGGTTTGAATGGTGGTTGGATCCTGGCCCTCAACGGCCTGACCGATCTGCACGGGAATAGTTGCCCAGAACATGTCTTTTGTCATACCACCAATAACCATCGCACCCACGATGCCAATGGCAGCTATGACCTTCTGCATCAGTCCGTTTTCCGATGCTTTCTCAAGAAAGCCCACTCCCATTGAGTAGCCCTTCTGAACACCCCAAACACGAAGCCAGAACGCGGGAATGTTGTAGATAAGCAAAAAGACAATAGGTCCGGCTGCATTACCGGCCTGACAAAGTGAAATGCCTACGGCTGCCGCAACGACACGGATGGTAGTAAGGAAAATAGCATCTCCAATGCCGGAAAGCGGACCCATAAGAGCGGCTTTGACATCGTTGACCGAATCGGGCTCAATCTCGCCTCGAGCAACACGTTCCTCCATGGCCATTGCAATGCCACCGACAAACGGGGCAAACTGTACCGTGATATTGAAGAATGCCGCGTGACGACGAAGAGCCGCCGCATAGTCATCGGGACGGCCGTGATAAATCTTTTTGAGCATTCCGGCAACCATAAGACAAAATGCAAGGTTCATCTGCTTATAGTACGTCCAAGAAAACTCCATACCCAAAGCACCCGTGTTGAGCGAAGACTTGATAAGATCGCTCTTGGTAATCTTATACTGATTATTATTCGCAGATACGTCAGTTTGAGCCGTAGCAGTTCTGGTCTCATTAGAAGTCATCGTCGTCATCTCCTTCCGTTGCAAGCTGAGGACCACCGGAGTTAGTACCAAAGTTCAGCAGGCCGAACTTCTCGATACCAATAATAATCGCGATAAGAGCAACGCCCAGCGACGGAACGTTCATATACGAGGCAAGCAAGAAGCCCAGGAAGAAGAAGGGCAGGATCTCGCGCTTGAGAACAAGTCTGCCGAGCATAGCAAAACCCATGGCAGGAAGAATATTGGCGGCAATACCAAAACCGTCCATAATGAACGCCGGAATCCAGTCAAGAAGGTTCTGTACGGCACCGGCACCCAGATAATATGCCAGGCCAACAAGAAGAACGTTCTTTGCAAGGCCGATAAGACCAATCGCCCAGTGTGCTGCATAAATGCTTTTAAGATTACCTTTGGATGCACATACGTCGGCCTTGTCAACAATGATTGGCATAACACCATTGATAACGTTGCTGATGGCAAGTGAAAGCGTAGCAATAGGCATGGCCAGTGCAAGCGCTGCCTCAGTACCCTTACCCAACGTAATGGCAAAAGCACAGGCGAGAATACTGCCCACCTTTTCATCAGGCGGCAGATATGCACCGATGGAAATATTTCCCATAAAAAGAAGTTCAAGACTGGCACCGATGGCCAATCCCGTCGGCAGATCTCCCAGAATAAGACCAATTAAGGGACACGTGACAATGGGTCTGAACGCATAGAGTGTGCCGAGCTGATAGTCAAACATCGCAAATGCTGTGACGAGCGATATCAGCAGTGTCTGTACAAGCATCTTTCCTCCAATCAAACTGTCTCAAACGTTACGTTGGTCGTGCAAAATCATGCGGGACTACCTACCAAGGACATCTTTGATATCAACCTTGGGATCGTCAGCAAGGGGTCGTATCTCCACCTCCACCCCCTTATCAAGCAACTCGTAGATGATCTTCTCCTCTTCAGGTTCAAGGAAAACCTGACGCGCAACTTCACGCGTAGTTGGGCTTCCCTTGGTATTGCCCAAATTGAGACTCGTGATCTGTGGACAGCCGTCAATAAGCTGCTTGGCTTCTGCAATGGTCTGCACACAAATGAGCATGCGATACGTATCCGTTACGCCTGAATTGATTGCCTCGATTGCGTGAGCCATATCCTTAATAACCAGCTTGCAATCGGCTGGTTTGCCCATCTTAAGTGTCATTTTCCAAATAGGATCATTTGCCACATGATCTCCCACACAAAAAATGCAGTTGGCCTGCAGACCCTGAACCCAGGAAACCGCAACCTGCCCATGCAACAGGCGATGATCGACTCTCGTAAGCAAAATCATATTCAGCCTCTTTTCCTAAAAGCTAGAAGGTTTCATCTTCTTCAACTATCGATACATCGTTTACAAACTTCGGGCGTACATCGTTGTCTGCTACAAGTTGTCTCAAAAGATCTGCCGTATCCTCAGTCTCATTGGAGAGAAAGAGCGTAAGTACCAGCGGAAGATTTATATTTGTGACCAGATACACGTTCTTGCGAGAAAGCATGAGTTTGGTGAACTCATTGTTTATGCTTCCTCCCATAAGGTCCGTAAGTACCACCACATCTACGTTGTCGGAACAAGCATCTACAAGAGCCAGGGCTTCTTTCTCAATGTCATCATTTCCGTCTACAAATGCGTTAAGTATGTCTACGTCAGCATGTTCTCCAACCAAAAGTTTCACGCTCTCGTAAAGACCTTTGGCAAAGTGTGCATGAGAAGCAATGATATAGTGCCTGTTCATGAATGAATCTCCTCCAGTGCCCTTCTATAAGCCGCAAGTGATCTTCTGTCCGCAGATGCGGGATCGGCGTAGTATTGCGAACCAACAATCTCAAAACTCAGGTAGCCTTTGTAGCCATTTCTTGTCAAAGCGAGAAGATCGGCCTCCAGGTTCCTCTCGCCATCTCCCCACGCCAAATGCGATACGGTTCCCGCATCTGTGAAATGACAATGCACGACATCCTTTCCAAAGGCATCAAAATAATCCTGCATCGTTTCATGGGCTCGCCACATGGCACCCGTATCAAGTAGAACCTTGAGGGCGCTGCTTCCAACCTCATCAATCAACCTGCGAAGATCCTCACACCTGTTGCAAAGGTTTGACTCTTCCGGCTGAAGCGCCTCCACGGCGAGTACGATGCCTTTGCAAGCGGCATACGATGACAAATCACCCAACATATAAACGCTGCGCTTCCAAGCTTCCGCACGTTCTTCATCCAGAAAGCCCCAGCCCGGAGTCACGACAACTATTTCCACTCCCAGCTCGGAAGCGACGTTAATGGCACGGAGAAAGTAATCCTTGGTTCTTTTAATGGATTCTTTTCCTCTGGCAGCAATGTTGGCCGGTTTGGGATTGTTCTGCTCGGGACAGAGCGCACATACGTCTAACCCAAAACTATTGGCAAGACGGGTAATCTTTTCAGGCGTATCGTTTGAAGCATAATCAAGAAAGAAGTGCATGGGTCCGGTCCAGAGTTCAACGGCTTCAAACCCCGAATCTGCCGCAGATGCAAAAAACGCTTCCAGCGAGAAGAACCTGTGGGAGCAATTCATTGCCGCAGGACGAAATCGCACATCAGAACCCATACCAACCTCCTTTCCAATCTCCGTACCACTCGAACACTAATACTCAAACTGATGGTAGTAGCGGCGATATTTGAGATTGTGCTTGGTTACCATCTCGTAGTGTCTGGCTAAACGATCAGTCGTAAGAAGCGAGATAATATAGGACGAAACGATCGTACGGAATTTCTCGTCAAGCCCGGGAATGGCGTATTCTTTGGTATCGATAACGGTAATATCGGTATCACCGGTACGACCGCTCATAAGGAACTTCTCGACACGTTCATCCAGCGCACGGCACTCGTCCTCGCCTTTGAACAGAACCACGGGCACACCGGGCTCCACAAGCTCAAGCGTTCCATGGAAGAAATCAGCTGAAGTGATATAGCGTGTACGCTTCCACTGCATTTCTTCAAGAATGCACATGGAGAAGAGAATTGTCTCGCCCCACAGCGCACCGGAGCCGATAAACATGGTGTACGGCGCAAGAGCATACTTTTTGGCAAACTCTTCGGCTTTTGGTTCAAATCTTTTGCGAATGTCGAGAAACGCCGACCATATATTCTTGGTTTGCTCGATAAAGGCATCGTAATCGGGGAAGAAGCCTTCACGGTTAAGAATGCGCAGGCCAAAGCAGTCAGCCAGATAGTAGCCCTTTTCGCAACCGCCGCTTCCGTGATCGTTTTTCATGGACACACATTGATCAGCGCCAACAACTTGTCCGATAGGACTGTCTGCCTGAGTCATGGCGTATATTCTCACGCCCTTGTTTTTCATGGTCTTGAGCGCCTGCAGTACCTCGGGAGTGGTGCCGGACTCGGATGAAGTGAGAACAACGGACTTCTCGGTCATGGTTTTGTCACCCATGACATTAAACTCGGCTGCGTGAAGCAGCGTAACTTGATGGTCAGCATCCGCATATTTATTCATAAGATACTGCATACGCAAAAATTCATCCCATGTGCCGCCCACACCCAAAAGATACAGTCGATCAAACCCCTCGTTACAGACATCGTCGGCAAACTGTTTCATACGCTGACCTACGGCGTAGAGCTCTTCTCCGTCCTCAAGATAACCTTCTTGATCAAAGTGCATAATCTCAACTTTTTCGGTTTCTTCCATATTGCTCTCCTTCCCCGCAAAACATCCCAATTGCTCTTCCTCATAACCGCGATGTCTTACCAATTAAAGCGCCTTGTCGATGCACATGTGCGGCCTTCAAAACGCTTTGACCTTCCAAAGAACCATAGAGTTACAAGTTCATACTTTTTATTACCACTTTTGTGTATAAGATAGCAAAATACCGAACCACTTTACCGAAAAAAGATTATATACACGTACCCATACGGGTAAATGGTATTAAATTGTCGCTCAGTGGTATATATGGGGTTGGCTGCTTGACAAAATATCCGAACATCAGTGGGAAACCGAATAGCCGCCCAGATCTCCCCTTCTGAATGCCGAAACGTATTCAACGGCCTTGCCGTCTTCATCATAGCTCACGCATTCGTATGAAATAACAGGCGCACCCTCGCTCACACCTAAAAGATGCGCATCTCTCACACCCAAGCGAACCATATCCAAGTGCTCAACTGCAGATACCACCGGGTGACCAAACATGCTGTAGGCTTCATACAGTGAAAACACTCCGACATCCACGCTCTCTATCTGGGGAAATAATGGGATGGGAATATAGGTTTTTTCTATCATAAGGGGAGCATCGTTTGCATAATTCAGGCGCTTGATGGCGAGAAGATCAGCATTGCAATCTATTTCAAAAAGATGTGCAAAGAACTCGCCTGCCGGCCTCACGGTCTTTGAAAGAACCTTGACTGAAGGTACCGCACTACGTGCACGAACGCTCTCGCGAAATCCCGCAAGCTTTACCGCATCCGACTCCCCCAAATGCTCGTTCATGACATAGACACCCTTGCCCTGAACACGTCGTAAAAGACCTCCCGCCACAAGTGCATCGACGGCGTTTCTCACGGTCAAACGTGTTACGTCAAAGCGCTCAGCAAGTTCATTTTCCGAAGGTATGGCACTCCCAGGCTGATAGAAACCATCCTCTATTTCGTCACGGATGGCTTCACGTATTTGAAGGTATTTGGGCTTCTCGATATGTTGTAAGTTCATCTGCGTCACCAAAACGTCCTCTCAAGGCTCATTGGCCTACCGCATAAACTGACAAACGTATACCTGTCGGGCCGTATGACGGACTTGTAGTACTCAAGAGGCTCTTTATCTCTCCCAAAGTTAATGCCCGATTGGAAAAAGACCGCATCTCCCTCGTACATGTCGAGAAGATCAGCTTCTTGAGAATCAAGATGAGTAATGGAAAGGGTATCCGTACCGTGTGTGAGAGAAAACCCGTATTCGTTTCTCATCACATCAAAGAGAGATTCCTTTGAGAAATCATGGCTCTCGATACCGGGACATACTGCTTCATTCACATAGGAGGTCTCAATCATACAGGGGAGACCATCCACATAGCGCAAACGCATAAGCTGCAGGACGTTGCAACTTCGATCTATAGTCAGTTTTCGAGCGACGTGAGCATTACCCGAACAGATTTTTTGACTAATCACCATGGAGTTAGGTGTATGTCCGGATTTTCTGACATTATCGCTAAATCCGTATGTTTCTACCATTCCCGTAACCGAGATTGGACGTTCCGGAGCCACATACGTACCCGACCCCTGACGGCTCTCTAAAACATGCATGGTAGTGAGATAGCGCACGGCACTCCGTAAGGCAGAACGCGAGATTTCCCACATTTCGCACATATCCCGCTCGGAAGGAAGCCTGTCACCCTCCTTAAGATGGTTGACCATGATGTAATTCTTAACACTCTCAAGTGCATTATCAAGAGGCGGGATCTTCTTGCGTGACACTACCTGCCTCCCGATTTACTCTTGTCCGCTTGATCTCGCATGGCGAGTATATCTTCGCAGACGTTGTTGGCTCCTTCACGAAGCAGCTTATACATACGCGATGCACGCAGTATTTCTCGCCTCACCAAAGGAATGCCCAGGACAAACCCTTTACCGTCGATTCCTTTAACGGTGAGCATGACGTTCATTGAGGTGCAATACTTGCCATCTTTTCCTGCATTGACACGAGAAACGGCCGCAGGGTTCATGAGCACACTCTCAAACAAATCTTTACGGCTCATATCCTTATTGACATCAATGCTTTCGTTTTCGATGACCTTGCAATCCAATATGTCAGCATACTCGTGAATGGCAGGTTCCATTCCCGGAAGCGACACGGCCCATTGCTGATGTGTCTCATCTTGATAGATGGACGGCACCGCAGAGAACTTAGGTGCTTCAAAGATGGCTTTTGTAACTGAAAAGCCCTTATCGGCCAGTTTTTCAGAAACTGATTTTCCAAAGAGTGCCACATCTTCTCCAATTCGTATCCTGTATAGGAGGGTTAAGCAAGTGCCGTATGAATTTCATTATATACAAGACAGCATTATTTAGAATCAGTTGAAAGACACACGTAAGATGGAGACGCTAGAGTTCAAACGCGCTTTACTCGGATACTCCTCCCCACAATCTCTTATGCCCCCAAAGTATCGATCGGAATAACATATATCCCATCCGAGCGCCGTCTCCGCGCCATCGTCCCCTTACCGAGCAGCACAGCCATAAAACTAGGCTTAGGATTTCTTGCTGCAGGATTAGCAGCCACCTTTCTCGCAACTCTTATGAGATTCGCAGCCGCATCTTCCACTTTAGATTCCCCCATCTTGATTTCAATGGCTGCCCATCGACCATCCGTCAATTCAATAATGGCGTCAACCTCAAGCCCATCGGCGTCCGCATAATATCGTAAAGATCCCTCATACGACTTAGGCAAAGCAGAAACGTAAACGGACAAATCATGAATGCAGAGTGACTCAATCAATAAACCAAAAAGCTGTCCGTCTTTAAGTAAGCGTGAAGAGTCGACACCCAATAAACTGGCCACGAGAGACGTATCGCAGAAATATCGTTTTGGTTTCGTACGCAGCCTTGACTTTGACCTGATTGGCGCATCCCAGCCCGAAAGCTCCTCAATAAAATAGTTGCGTCTAAACTCTTCAAGATATGAGGATATGGTCCCATCCACCGGAGCTATATTGTCAAATGCAGCAATATCATCTCTCACGGTACCCAGCGTTGCACTCGTTGCTACATTTCGTGCAAGAGATGCAGCTATGCGGCGGGACAGAAGTGGACTTTTCCCCGCACGAGGCATGCTTACATCAAAAAGTGCATTAAGATACTCGTCAGCAACGGCCTTTGGATCCGTCAATTTTTTTGTTTGAAGAGCCGGCCACCCACCGCGGCATACAATATTGGCTAAATCGGCAAGATCAATATGAGATTGCGCCGGCTGGAAGGAATCTTCAAAGAGTCCCAAAAGAGATACTGCTCCCGTAGAATCTCCAGTCTCTGCAAGACTCATAGTATGCATACGCAACCGTGCAATGCGTCCTGCTCCACTATGCCTTTTTTCATCCTCGGGAGGAGTGGAGGAGCCTGTCAAAATAAACTGGCCCGGCTTATTTGCACTATCATCAATTCTGTGACGTACAATATTCCATATAGCAGGTATATCTTGCCATTCGTCAATAACATGAGGGGTATCACCAACAAGAGCAAGTTGTGGATCATCCATATAGATCTGTTCGGATTCATCCACACGTGTCACACTCTCGCCAAATGACTGTGCCGTCCAGGATTTCCCCGACCAACGAGGACCACAAAGTTCTATACCACCAAAGGTATCCAGAAGGACCTGCACCTGTGAATCGATAATACGAGGAATGTATGTTTCCGGCTTAAACTTTGAATATCTCATAAGATCCCCTCGTAAGAACTATTGTAATGCCTGATGATAGCACAAATTCAACTCTTCATTGATGATTTTCGAGGATTTACATTTATGATTTTCGAGCAAACTCAACTATGTTTTTCGAGCCATTACATTGATGATTTTCGAGGGATTAACCGCAGTGAAGGTTCACTGAACGCTATTTCTTTTTCTAAAGTCCACCAGCAAGAAGCTCGTTGTATCTCCAACTTCGAAAATACTGGAGCAATTTCACAAGGTATAATAGCCGGTGTTATAAAGTGCGTACGCCATACGTATACAGCGATTATAAAAGCGGAGGGATCTGTGTTTTATGAGTGAGCATAGTCATGCTGCGCGCAAGCAAAATACAACCCGATCCAAAAAGGTAGATGACAGTGCCGCTCAAAAAGAAAGAATCATTGCAGCCGCCTATTCTATTGGGGCAAAACAAGGACTTGCCGCAATTTCCGCACGAGGAGTCGCACGGAATGCGAATGTTTCAGTTGGTTACTTGTACAAACTTTTTCCTTCAAAGAGCGACATCATGGTCGCAGCCGCTGAGCGTTACTTCGAGCACGCTCTCTTCCACGAAATATGTCATATCAACGTGGACGAATCATACGTTGAGTATTGCAAGAGACTTTGGGATTGCGCCTCTGAAGCAGTTGCTGTCTTTAGGAGAGACTGGCTAAGGGACTGGAAAGATCTTCCAAAAGCCGATCTTCTCGCCGCCCAAATTCGCATGGACACCATGCTTGAGCATGCAAAGTTAGGACTTGAAAAAGTTCTCACACAAGATGAGCATATTGATTGGAAAACGCTACCGGCAGAAATAGATATAGCGTCTATTACGACGTTTACCGTACGTTCCATGTTGGATTCCCTACGCGAGAAGAACGCCGATTGCACGGTACTGTTTACGCTCCTTGAACGTGGCCTTTACGACACCGACCGGCATAATCTCTGAAATAACGTCTGACAAAAGCACCGTGAACCAAACCGTATTGTTGTTCACACTATGGCAGCTAGCATCAATACCGTCCATAGATCACGATCAAACGCTTGAACCAAAAGGTGAAGCAACAGTATGGGACGGTGTTTTATGCTTGGATTTGCCACGATAGCAATTACGGGTGCGCTTGTTTTTTATACTATTGGCGTTTTTGCCGAACGTCGATCAGGCACGCTCAAACGAAATCATATCGTGCTTTTTTACTTGGGGCTTGCGTGTGACACAACGGGGACAGCATGTATGTCTTTTATTGCGCAAAACGGCTCTCAGAGTCCGGCACATGCAACGACCGGAGCACTTGCAATTATCCTTATGATCGTACACGCAGTATGGGCAACCATCGTGTATTCCAGGAAAAATCCTGCAACGCTTGCTCGATTTCATCGTCTCAGTATTGGAGTTTGGCTTGTGTGGCTTGTGCCTTACATTTGCGGCATGCTCATGGGAATACCGGCCCTTGCCATGGACTCAAACCTCGCGATTGGTATAGCAATAGGCATAGCCCTTGTCATTGGCTTCATTGTATATCGATGCAAACCACGTGCTCGCACGTAGCCATGAAAGGATAATTTGGCGATATAATGTGTCGGTACTACATTACATCAGCCGACTGACAGGAATCCTTGCATGAATCCTTTGATTGTGTACTACTCGTATTCGGGCATAACAAGAAAGCTCGCGGAAGACATTGCACTCATTACGGATGGAGAATTGCAAGAGCTTGAACCTCAAGATCCGTATTCCTTTTCATATAACACGGCAGTAAAAGAGGTACGAGCTCAAATTGAAAAGGGGTATTGTCCTCCGTTGCGACAAGGACTTGCAAATATAGACGACTTTGAAACAATCTTCATAGGCTCTCCTAACTGGCTGAAAACGTTTGCTCCTCCTGTTCTTTCATTTTTGAGAACAACGGATTTAAGCGGGAAGACAATTATTCCGTTCTGCACACATGGTGGTGGAGGCTTCGGCCACATGCTTGAGGACTACAAAAGAGAATGCAGTGCGTCTCATATAAAGAAGGGTATCGCTCTGAAAGGCGATTACAGCTTTGACGAATTGCAGAAATGGTTGGAAACGTCAGGGGTTTATCGAGATTCAAGAGGCTAAAGCGTATTCGTTTTTCAGCGCGCTAAGTGTACTCAGCACACTCAGTTTGTCTGCTCTTTTTTTATTGTTGCCCTAATCGCTCTACAAAAATGGCAATACGTAGGTATCCATCCAGTTCCAAGAAGCCATATCCCACGACTCCAGGCCCAGCTCTTCTGAAGTTACCACTCTGGCCGACGTACCCTCAACCAGAAGCATGCTGCCATCTCCAACGGCTATCAAATGTGGCGTAAGACTGAACGTATCGCAAAAAATCAACTTTGATTTTGTACGTGCACCATCTTTGGTAGGAATCTCCCATATATCAATGGATTCAACGGGAGTATGTCCAACAATTTGATTGATACCCGGGAGTGGATCTTGATAGAGCTCTGATAAATCCGCCCAAAGTGGACTGGCAATTTCGCTTCCACCACGACCTGGCCCTGCACTGTCAAGTGCCGCGAGAGCTTTATCATCTCCACGTCGAAACATCTCATTGAGAGCATCGGAAAGCGTACGAGGAGTTTCCCTTTGGTCTGACGTAAGAAAGCGATAAGCCCACTCCCTTGTTATGCCCGCGTGTGTTACTAAATAATTACCCACAACACATGCCATCTGAACCTTCATGTAGGTAAGTGCTTCCGAAACTTCTTTATAGAGATCGGTATGCGTACCAGGCCCTGGAATACCTCGTAGATATTGCATGTCATGGTTGCCAAGGACAAAATCAACATCAAAACCGTGTTTCCTTTTACCATCAATCCATGTTAAAAAGTCATCAATCGTATCCAACATAATCGAGCGGTTGGAATGCCACTCATCAACATAGTCCCCGCAAAATACAACGCGATTAACATTCAGTTTCTTTATCGCTTGGTCAACCCGACTTAAAATGAGCTCTTCTTTAAGGTGCATATCACCTATAACGAGTGTTTTGTTTTCGGAATTACTCATCTTTGCCTCTCAAGAATTTAGTTCCAAAAATTTACAACCCAAGCAGTTCACTATGACTCCCTAAGCGCGTAGCGACAAGCACAAGCTCATCTTCTTTAATACGAT